>Ga0181409_1000539_pt1 | contig 14980 bp, 20 predicted proteins | sample 32SPOviralmetaG_FD_130138 | JGI IMG/M metagenome (GOLD analysis project Ga0181409, IMG submission 130138) | Marine viral communities from the oligotrophic San Pedro Time Series (SPOT) site, San Pedro Channel, CA, USA - 32 SPOT_SRF_2012-05-30 | ecosystem: Environmental > Aquatic > Marine > Strait... | reverse complement strand
AGTAAAGACGAAAAAGAAGTTGAAGACAATGACGGAATATTACATAAAGGCATTGCTAAAAGAAACTTCTATAAATCTTTTACTATAGCAGAGGATATTGAGGTAAAAGGTGCTGAATTAAAAGATGGACTTTTAAGAGTATCTTTAGAAAAAATTGTTCCAGACCATAAGAAGGCTAGAACTATCAATATCAAATAATAAATCTTAAAGGGCGGAGAGCATTGACTTTCCGCCTTTTTTAATATACTATATCATTATGTTTAGTTATCTCGGTGGTAAAAAATTTCAAGCCAAATGGATTGGCTCACACTTTCCTACATCTAAAAAATATGTTGAACCTTTCGGTGGTGCTTTTTGGGTATATTTTCAAAATAGCATAGAGTTTGATAAGAACGTTTATAATGACTACAATAGATTTTTAACTAATATATTTTACTGTGCTAGAAATAAAACTAATCAATTTGTAAAAGAATTAAAAAAATATGAAACACAAAAAAGAGATTTATTTGAACAGATAAAAGATGAATTAGTACCCTTAAACTACAACTTTGAATTAGGTGATGTAGAAAAGGCAGCGAAATATCTTTATATAGAATTAAATACTTTTAGTGGTTTAACAATAGAAAAAGCAAAATTTGTTGATTTAAAAGGTAAGTATAAATCAAAGTACACACAATTTATAGAAAAAGTTACACATCCTAGATGGCAGTATAAACTACAAACAATTACTAATATAGAAAATCAATCATTTCAAAACTGTATATTAGAACATGATACACCAGATACTCTTTTTTATTGTGATCCACCTTACTTCAAAAAAGAATCATACTATACAAAAGACTTTCCTCAAACCGAACACGAAAAACTTGCTAAGTTATTAAAGTCAATCAAAGGTAAATTTGTGTTGTCTTATTATGAATTTGATGACTTAGAAAAATGGTTTCCTAAAGATCAATATACTTGGCAAGAACGAGAGTTTAATAAACAAAACAGTAGTAAAAAAGTAAATACTGACAAAGGTAAAGAAATTATTATAATGAATTTCTAGTTATATAAATATTGCTATGGATTCGTTCAAACAACATTTAAAAAACACAAAATTTGATAAACTAACTGAGTTAGAAGAAAGTTTATTTAGTGGGTTCATTTCTTTTATAAGAAGTGCTTTTAATAAAGTTGTTAATGCTTTTAAATCAGCATTTAGAGCCATTGCTTCTAAACTAGGTTTTGGGCAAACTATATCTATGAAAATAAGTACAGGATTAACTGAAGCAAATGAGACAGGACAAGATAGTAAATCCAGACTAGGTTACTATTCAGAATATGTGTGTGGTGTAGAATTAGCAAAACTTATTGAAAGTAGAGACTTAAAACTACCTAGTTCTTCAACAAGTAATTCACTTAATAAAGTTAGACAAAATTTTGTAAATACTAAACTAAAATCTTTATCTAACTTCAAATCATTAAGTTCAGAAATTAAAAGAATGGAAGACGCTGGTAAGGCAATGGCAGATAAGATATTCTCTGACATGTTAACTGAAACAGCAGATTTAAAAGTAACTCTATTTGATATTACTTTAACAGGTGATAGTTTAAAAGGTACTGGTAAAGCAGACATAGTATTAAGGGCTAGAAAAAAATCTAAGAATGAGATAGTGGCAGAAATCGCTGCTTCTTTAAAAGCATACAGAGGTGCTTCAATCAATCTAGCAAACTCAACATTAATTAGTTTCTTTGCTTCACTTACAGGTGATAAAGAGTTTACTTCAAAAGCATTAGAGAAGTCTCAAACTATTATATTTGACAGTATGGTAAAGGCTGCCGTATCAGATGGTATGAGTAAAGCAGAAGCAATAGAGTTTCTAGCAACGAAAACTTTAAATGCTACAGAGAAAAAGAAATTTAAAAAATATAAAGACTTTGGTCGTAAAGTTTCTAAAGAATCACAAATCAATACTGCTAAAATAATAGTAGATGAATTTAATAAGATATACAAATCAAGTAAAGCAAAAATTAATACTAACTTAATTAAACTGATAGGTATGGACGGCGAAGATGATTTTTATGCTGCTATAGGCGAGGGTAAAAAGATGAGAGTTATATCATCTAAACAAAGTCCTGACATGAAAAAGTTTGTAAAAGACATTAGAAATAAAAATTTAAATGTAACAATGGTACCAAAACCTGGTTCTGCTGGCAGAGCTAGTGTATCAGTTACATTATCAATAGGTACAGAAATACTTACAACATCATCATTAACTATGACCGATACAGGCATAGGTAGTGCTGGTATGACTAAATCAAAAGGTGCGATAAAAACTAACTTTTGGTTTAACTTTAATGACATTGCCTAACCAGCATTGACTTTTATTATGACCTGTGATATATTAATAGATTATGAAATACAATGAAGATAAAATCTTAAAAGAAATAGACGAATATGTTAAATCTACTTATGGTCAACATTACTCAAAAGGTAAAGATGGCTTTCAAGTTTTAGATTTACTTAAAACTCTTAACATTGGAAAAGATTTTTGTCATGCTAACGCAATTAAATATTTGTGTAGGTATGGTAAGAAGAACGGTCATAATAGAGCTGACTTATTAAAGGCAGTTCATTATGTAATATTATTATTAAATTATGATAAGGAGAAGGTGAAATGAACATAAGCACAGATACAATTGCTGTACTGAAAAATTTTTCAGACATTAATCAAAATATATTGATTAAACCAGGTAATACGGTACAGACAATTTCTACAATGAAGAATATTTTAGCAGAGGCTGAGATAACAGAAAAATTTGATAGCGAGTTTGCTATCTATGATTTACCTGAATTTTTAAGATCAGTTGAATTATTTGAGAAACCACAACTTAAATTTAACGGCGAATCAAATGTTAAAATTGAGAGTGGCGCTCAATCAGTAAAATACTTTTTTGCTGATAAATCAGTTATAGTTGCTCCTAAGAAAAGCATTAATATGCCTGATAAACATGTTACATTTACTTTGAAAAAAGATGTGTTTACTCAGTTAATGAAAGGTGCTACAACACTTAACTTACCAGACATTGCTGTTAAAGGTGATGGTAGTAAGATTACATTAGTCGCTACTGATAAGAAAAACAAATCATCAAATGATTATTCATTAGTTATCGGCGAAACAGATAAAGAATTTTCTGCTTTCTTTAAAACAGAAAACTTTAAACAAGTTGTTGATGATTATGATGTAGCTATTTCTAAACAAAAAATATCACATTTTGTTAATAGAAATAAATCAATACAATACTGGATAGCATTAGAGCCTGACTCAGAGTTTTAATAATGAGTTTATACTTTGATGACGAAGTAAAACTTAAAAAAACTATCAGAATTTTAGTGTATCCAAACATCACGTTTGGTAAAGATTTAGAAAAAGATAGTTATATACAAGTAATTAAAAAACATATTAAACTCTTAAACGATATAAGAGACGACTTGTGGTTTTACTTAATACTGCCAAAAGAGGTTCCGTCTTTAGCATTTGACAATGTAAGTCAATTGTACTTAGATTTACCTACACACCCTCCTACAATGAGAGCTCATTTTGATACACAAGTTATTAAATGGTTGTGTTCAAAAGAACTTGACTTTGATTTGGTTATGTCACATTTGCCAGAACATACCTACGATCTGAAAAATGTTTTGTATAATGTGACTAATCATATTCCTAAATTCTTTGGTTATTGTCACTGGTTTGATTTAAAAAAAGTTGCTAACTGGCCTATGAATAGTTTTAAAAAGAATATTTTAGGTTTACTAGAAATGGATAGATGTTATTTAAATACTGAAAGTCAAAAGAAACTTGTATTAGATGAGGCAAAAGAAACTTTTAGTGATGAAACAATATCAAAACTAGATAAAATTTTAACAGTACAACACTTAGGTGTAGATATAAAAGATGTTGTTAATGATATAAAAAGAGTAGAAGAAAAAATTATTGTATTTAATCATAGACCAGATACATACAAACACTATAAAGAATTTTTAAAAGTATGTGATAAGTTATATGAACAAAGACAAGATTTCAAAGTATGGGTACCTCTAGCAAATAAACCAGATAGAGAATATATTATAACTGAAAGTGGTGATAAAGATTTTTATTATAAGAAACTACAAGATTGTTATATAGGTTATTCGCCTAAACAAACTTATGGTGGTTGGTCAGTTGCGACAACAGATGGTATGATGAACGGTGTACCTTATTTAATGTATGACGCTGATTATTATAGAGAACTTTGGGACAAAGGTGTATTTGTAAAAAATGATAATGAGTTATTAGAGAAGTTAAATTTTTATTTAGATAATGAATATAACAGAAATGTATTAGCAGATGAAAGTTTACAACATATTAGATATAGATTAGTTTTTAAAGACGAGATAAGACAAATGAGTGAGTATATAAATGAATTATACAAGACACTACCTACTGTTAAAAAGAGTGAAAAATTAAAAGAAATTATTAGTTGGATAAAAAAAGAAGGCAGTATAACTAAAAAAGAAATTATGAAACGTTTAGGTTGGGGAGTAGGTATTAAGTGGACGCAATATCGTCACACACTATTGACTAATCCTAACATTTATGATACCATGACAAAAGATCCTGTTTACAATTGGGTCGAATTAAATTGAGGAGTTTATTATATTATGAGTGATTTTTTATGGGTTGAGAAGTATAGACCTAAAAAAATTAGTGATTGTATTCTTACACAAGAACTGAAAGATACATTTACAAAATTTTTAGAACAAAAAGAAATACCTAATTTATTATTATCAGGTACAGCAGGCACAGGTAAAACAACTGTTGCTCGTGCTTTATGTGAAGAATTAGGTACTGATTACATTATTATTAATGGGTCAGATGAAGGTAGACAAATAGATACATTAAGACACAAGATTAAAAACTTTGCCTCTACTGTATCTCTTACCGAAGACGCACCACACAAAGTTGTAATTATAGATGAAGCAGATTACATGAATGCTGATAGTGTTCAACCTGCTTTAAGAAATTTTATAGAGACATTTTACAATAATTGTAGATTTATCTTTACTTGTAATTACAAGAATAAAATCATACCTGCTTTACATAGTCGTTGTACTGTTATTGATTTTAGAATAACTAATGGTCAAAGAGTTAAAACAGCAACTGCTTTTCTAAAAAGATTAGAGGGTGTTCTAAATGATGAACAAGTAGGTTTTGATAAAAAAGTATTAGCAGAGTTAATTCAAAAGTATTATCCTGACTTTAGAAGAACAATAAACGAACTACAAAGATATTCTGTAAGAGGTAAGATTGATAGTGGTATATTGTTTAGTTTATCAGAGGTCAATCATAAAGAATTAGTTAAGACGTTAAAAGAAAAACGTTTTAATGATATGAGAAAATGGGTTGTACAAAACTTAGACAAAGAGCCATCACATTTGTTTAGGTCTTTATATGATGTTTTGTATGAACATTTAGATAGTAAATCTGTGCCACAGGCAATATTAATTATCGCTGGATATCAATATAAGGCAGCCTTCGTTGCTGACCAAGAGATAAATATGGTTGCTTGTTTAACTGAAATAATGGCAAGTTGTAAATTTAAATAGGAGTGAACAATGTTTTTTATAGAAGACAAAGATTTTTTAAAAGATAGAGATAAAGATTATATTAAAAATGCTATTCTAACTAACTTTCCTTTTTACTTACAGAGCACAACTGTTGGAGAAGACAAAAATCCACACTTCTCACACATATTATTAACAAGAGAAGAAGAAAGACCACCTTTAGATGGTACTAAAAGATATCCATGGAACTCAGATCATGGCGGTTGGGCAAAAGGTATATTAGATAAATTTTGTGAAAAGAATAATATTAAATATGATAGAATATTAAGATCAGTTTTAAATATAACATTTAACACAGGTATTGATGAAAACTCTCCAGCACATAGAGACCATAAAATACCACATAAACAATTTATTTTATATCTTAATGACGCTGATCCTAAATCAAAAACTGTTTTTAGGGATGACGATGGTAAAATTTGTAAAGAAATAACACCTGAAGAACATAAGGGCATAATGATAGATAGTGGTGAACACTATTACTTTTTTCCTAAAACAGGATATAGAGCAGTATTGGTAATGACATTAGTATGAGTAGAAACATAAGAAGATTAATAGTAAAAATTAGAATGATATGGGCAGACATACGAGGTCATCATGGCAAAGTATGGGATTATGAACCAGGCGATTATTACATGGGCAGTCATAAAGGTCATAAAAAACATGAAAAGAAAAAATAATGGCTTATGAATTAAAAGATTATTTAAACGCAATCAACTTTGATAAAAAACCTTTACTAGATACAGATGACGAGGCATGGGAAAAGAAGTATCCACCTTATGTAATTAATAAATGTTTATCAATGTTTTATGATTGTATAGCACAAGCAAACGAAATGAATGGCTATCACTTCTTAGATAAGAGATTACAATTTCACTTTTACATAAATAGTATCAGAAAAAGAAAGCGATTTGGCGGTAAGTGGTTATCACAAACCAAATTGAAAGATTTAGAGTATGTAAAAGAGTATTATGGTTACAGTAATGAAAAAGCAAAACAAGCTCTCAACATACTATCAAATGAACAAATTGAAGTAATTAAAGAGTCCCTTACAAAGGGTGGGAGAAAAAGATGAGTGAAGAGATACAATGGTCAACTGACAGTATGCTTGAGGTGACAATCAAACAGCCAGACGACTTCTTAAAAATTAGAGAAACTTTAACTAGAATTGGCGTTGCTAGTAGAAAAGATAAGACACTATATCAATCGTGTCACATATTACACAAACAAGGTAAATATTACATAACACATTTTAAAGAGTTATTTGCTTTAGATGGTAAAAAATCAACATTAGTTGAAAATGATATTCAAAGAAGAAACACAATTTCAATTCTTTTACAAGATTGGAGTTTAATAGATATCCTAGATAAATCAAAAGTAGAAAATAAAGCACCTTTAAGTCAAATTAAAGTTTTACCTTTTAAAGAAAAAGGTGATTGGAACTTATTAGCGAAATACAATATAGGTAAAAAAGTAGAAACTAAAGAAGAAGTAAAAGATGAGAAATAAATGGAAGTTCCTAAATTTAAACAATACATTAACGAAGATCGTAATATAGATAGAAAAAATAAATCTATCACTGTTGCTATTTTAACAATAGCTGATTCAGACAATCCTAAAAAAGATACGACTGTTGAGCTTGTAGAAAAAGCGTGTAGTAAAAAAAAGATTAAGTGTATAATTGTTAACACTAAATCGACTATCATCACACAAAAAGATGAAGAAAAAAATACACTAACAGTTTACAATTATGATGGCAAAGGCGCTGAACATACTTTTGTTGGTAAAGATACAGTTTGTATAACTAGAGGTGGTGCTTTAGAAGATGAAGCAGGACTATCTTTAATATCTTCATTTCAAAACTCACAAGCATTTATGTTAAACACAAGAGCTGCCATGCTTACTTGTGATAATAAATTAACAACTGCTATACTATTTGAAAAGTTTGGTATACCTACACCTAGAACTGCTTTTGTTTCAAATGAGAATAATATTAAAACTGCCTTAGATATGATAGGTGGTAAGTTTCCTGTGATATTAAAAACACTTACAGGTACACAAGGCGTAGGTGTTATTAAAATTGAAAGTTATGAGGGTCTTGTGGCAACTTTACAAGCAATGTGGAAACTAGACGCAGAATTATTAGTACAAGAATATATGCCATCAAAGTTTGATGTAAGAACTTTTGTGGTTGACAATAAGATATTTGCTAGTACAAAAAGAACTCATAGTAGTTATGACTTTAGATCAAACACACACAGAGGTGCTGACGCTGAACCTTATACAATCAATGATGAGGAAAGAGAACTAATTTTAAAAGCCGCTAGAATATCTAAAGCATATATGGTTGGTGTAGATCATATTGAATATAAAGGTAAACCTTATGTATTAGAAATTAATGGTAGTCCAGGATCAGGTGCTGATTATGAAGGCTATCAATATAAAGATTACTATTCAGAACCAGAACCATCAGGTAGAATAGATGGCGAAAAAATGATGGAATATTTAATTGACTATGTTACAGAAAGAAAATATTGGGATAGACAATCTTTAATAGAATGTGGTTGGTTAGAAACAGTTGATTTAACAGATGTAGGTAAAGTGAGAGCTAAGTTTGATACTGGTAATGGTGCTAAAGCATGTGCCTTACACGCAGACGAAATTTTAGAAGATGGTAAGATTGTTAAATGGAAATATGACGGTAAAGTTTATTCTAAACCTAGACATGGCACAAGTGAAGTGTTTAGAGCAAATGCCCATGGAGAAGAACCTTCAGAGACACGACCTACAATATTAATAGATTTATCATTTAATGGTTTTACTTATAAAGATATTGAGGTAGGTTTAGATAGTAGACCTAGATCAGGTTCAGATTTACTTGTTAATAGAGAAGTAATGCGACAAATGAATATTAGTGTCAATGCTAATAGAACGTTTGTATTAAGTAAAAGACTAAAACCTTTAGATAAGGACATTGACAAAAACGATAAATAATGTTATACTGAATAAATTATAAGGAGATATTATGTCAGATGTGAAAATAATTAGGTTAATGACAGGCGAAGATGTCATAGCCAAAATAGGCGAGAATGACCAAGGTACTAGTTTAAGTAAACCTTTTGTTATAATTCCTACTCAAAAAGCCCCAGGACAACCTGTACAATTAATGATGACGCCGTATTCACCATACAGTAAGAGTGATACAGTAACTATCAAGTCAGATAAAATTGTTTCTATGGTAGAACCTAAAGAAGAAATAGAAAAAACCTATCAACAAAATACTAGCTCAATTTTAACACCAGCTAATAGTTTAATAACAGAAAACAAATTACCTAAAATTTAAAGTGGTAACAGTTTATTTTGTAAGAGACGGCTCAAAGATAAGAGTTGATGTACCCGAAGGTACAACTCTTATGGAAGCAGCCAAAGAAAGTCATGTACGGATACATGAGATACCTGCTGATTGTGGTGGGTCTTGTGCTTGTTGTACATGTCATATACATTTAACTGATAAGTGGGTTGACAAACTAGGCAAAATAGACTATAATGGTTTAGAAACTAGTTTAATGGAATATGAAAAGAATTATGTAGAGGGTGTAAGCAGACTTGCTTGTCAAATAAAACTACAACCTGAACATGATGGATTAATTGTGAATTTATTAAAACATGAACTTTTATAAAAATGTAATAGAACATCACGGCAAGTTGCTTGTTCGTGGCGTTAGAGACGGTAAAGACTATAAAGAAAAAATAGATTATAGTCCTACTCTTTATGCCATGACACAAGAAGAAAGTCAATTTAAAACTTTACAAGGTCAAAACTTAAAACCTATTACTTTCGGCAGTATCAAAAAAGCAAGAGATTTCAAAAGACATTATAATACAGGCAACGCACCAATCTATGGTATGGATCGTTATCACTATCAATACATATCAGACAATCATCCTAATGAAATTGATTTTAAAAAAGAAGCAATTAAAATATTTACTTTAGATATTGAAACTAGTTGTGAAAATGGATTTCCAGATGTAGAAAATCCTATTGAAGAAATACTTTGTCTTACTGTTAAAAATCAATCTAATAAACAAATCATAACTTGGGGTACAGGTGACTTTACAACAAGAAGAGAAGATGTTTATTATATTAAATGTAATACAGAAAAACAATTGATTATGGAATTTATGAAGTTCTGGATTAAAAATTATCCAGATGTCATAACAGGATGGAATACTAAATTTTTTGATTTACCTTATCTAGTAAACAGAATAAGAATGTTAACAGATGAAAAAGTTATTAAAAGATTATCGCCGTGGAATCTTATAGAACGAGAAGAAATAACTAGTTGGGGCAGAAAACAAGCAGTGTATCATTTGTACGGTATTGTTATGTTAGATTATATGGATTTATATAGAAAGTTTATACCAGCAAAACCTGAAAGTTATAAACTAAACTATATAGGTAAAATAGAACTAGGCGAAGAAAAAGACGATAACCCTTACGAGACATTTAAAGAATGGTATACTAAAGACTTTCAATCATTTGTTGATTACAATATACAAGACGTTGAGATTGTTGATAAGTTAGAAGATAAACTAAAACTTATTGAATTAATATTAACTATGGCTTATGAGGCAAAGATTAATTATGATGATGTATTTTCACAAGTTAGATTTTGGGATACTATAATCTATAATCATTTAAGAAAAAAGAATATAGTCATACCACCTAAAGAAGATAATATAAAAGAATTTAAATATGACGGTGCTTATGTAAAAGAACCTTTAGTAGGTTTACATAAATGGGTTGTGTCATTTGATATTAACTCTCTGTATCCTCATCTAATAATGCAATATAATATTTCGCCAGAAAAAATTATAGGTGTTAAAAGTAATGGTATCAATGTAGATAAACTTTTGAATCACTCTACACCTCTTACACATTTACAAACTGAAGGTGCTACTATAACTCCTAACGGTGCTATGTTTAAAACAGATAATCAAGGTTTCTTACCTGAGATTATGGAAAAGATGTATGGTGATCGTGTTGTTTATAAAAAGAAAATGATGATAGCAAAGACAGAATATAATAAAACAAAAGACCCTCAACTATTAAAAGAAATTAGTAGGTGTCATAATATTCAGTATTCTAAAAAGATAGGTCTTAACAGTGCTTACGGTGCTGTAGGCAATCAGTATTTTAGATACTATGATGTGAGACAAGCAAGTGCTATTACAACAGCAGGTCAATTTGTAATTAGATATATTGAAAAATCTGTTAATAAACTTATGAATGATATATTAAAAACACACGATAAAGTTGATTATATTGTTGCGTCTGATACAGATTCAATTTATTTGACACTTGATAAATTAGTTGAAAAAGTTTGTCAAGGCAAAACAAAAGAACAAACAATAAACTTTATTGACAAAGTTGTAGAAAATAAAATAGAACCATTTATAGAAAAATGTTTTAATGAAGTTTCAGAATATACAAATGCTTTTCAACAAAAAATGGTTATGAAACGAGAAGTAATTGCTGACAAAGGTATATGGACTGCCAAGAAAAGATATATTTTAAATGTATTAGATGAAGAAGGTATCAGATTAGAAAAACCTAAACTAAAGATTATGGGTATTGAAGCAGTTAGATCATCAACGCCTGAAGTATGTAGAGGTAAGATTAAAGAATGTATCAATATGATTATGACTAAAGATGAAACAGATGTACAAAAGTTTATTGCTAATTTTAAAACAGAGTTTTTTACAATGAAAGCAGAACAAATATCTTTTCCTAGAAGTTGTAATAATTTAAAAAAATATAGAGATAGTAATAGCGTATTTATTAAAGGCACACCTATACATGTAAAAGGTGCTTTAATTTACAATCATCAAATAAAAGAAAAAGGTTTAGATCACAAGTATCCATATATTAATGATGGTGATAAAATTAAATTTATAAAATTATTAGAAGCAAATCCATTTAAGTTTGATGTTATAAGTTATGTGACTAAGTTGCCAACAGAGTTTAAATTAGAAAATTATATTGATTATGAAACTCAGTTTGAAAAAACTTTTATTGATCCTATTAGTTTTATATTAAACTCTATCGGTTGGTCGTCTGAACCTAAAGCAAGTTTAGAAAGTTTTTTTGAATGAGTTTAGTTCAATTTACATTAATGGTAGGTATATCTTTACATTGGGGATTTGCTACAGGTGGCATATTAGCAATAAGAACTGATTGGTCTATACCTAGATTTATTTTAATATGTTTAATGATGAGATATTTTTTATTAAGTTATGGCTTTTAATACAAAAGACAAATATGGTGTAATTTATGCTGATCCTCCTTGGTACTTTAAGAGTTACAGTAAAAAAGGTGAAGGTAGAAATGCTACACAACATTATCCTTGTATGAACCTTGAAGATATATGTAAGTTGCCAGTTAGTGAACTTGCTAATGACAACTCTGTATTGTTAATGTGGGTAGTTGACCCATTATTAGATCAGGCATTTAAAGTAATAGACGCTTGGGGGTTCAAGTACAAGACAGTAGGTTTTACATGGGCAAAAACAAATAGTAAGAGTTTAGGTTTCTTTACAGGTTTAGGATATTGGACAAGATCAAATCCAGAAATGTGTTTACTTGCTACAAGAGGTAAACCAAAAAGAAACAGTAAGAGTATACCACAATTAGTGGTTGAACAAAGGCAAGAACATAGTAGAAAGCCAGATATTATATATAACCATATAGAAAATATGTTAGATGGTCCTTATGTTGAACTCTTTGCTCGTAGAAAAAGAAACAACTGGCATAGTTGGGGCAATGAAGTATGACCTTGACTTTGGCGATATTATGTGTTATATTATGTTATCTACCAATAATTTTTATGTTAATTTTATGGAATAATGAAGATGAAAAATAATAATTTATATAAAGAATTACATACATTTTCAGATGAAAATAAATTACCAGTATGTGATTCAATACAATTTAAGAGACTTACGGACACTTATACAAAAGAAGTTTTTAGAGAGACTTTATCAGAATATATTGCTACTGAAAAACCTAAATTTCCTCTAAGAACTATAACAAAAGAAAAAGTTAGAGAAGTATTTTACGACTTAATTAACTTTGATACATCAAAGATTTGTACACCTGAAGATCAGAATCAAAATCATGTCTTTGAAAAATATGATGATTACAAATACCCATATAGTAAATATGGTTTAGGTTTGATTGAAGCGTCTTCTCAATTTAACGATATATCAAATGCTTTTCACCAAGATTTAAGATTAGATTGTGGTACATATAAAATTAAATCACCTAAAGAAACATGGGAAAAAGGCACACCAAAAGAAATATGGTCAACACTAGGTGGGTTATGGCGTGGCGTAAACAGTAAAGCAGATTTATCACCTGAAAGTTATATAGAAGTCATTAGATTAGGTACATATATTGCTACACAATTTAAACCTGTTGTAGCAAAAACTATCTATGATATGACTAACGCAAGATATGTATTAGATACTAGTTGTGGTTGGGGCGATAGACTTGCTGGGTTTTATGCTTCTAAGGCTTTTTTCTATGTAGGTTGCGATCCTAATCCTAATACATTTAAAAGATATAAAGAACAATGTATATACTATGAGAAGTTAAACGGTTGTAATGATCCTCAAATATATGAACACGAACATTACTTTAACATATTAGGTAATAAACATGTTACTATATTTAAAATGGGTTCTGAGGACTTAAACGAAATACAATTAGGTTTAAAACATATTAAAGATCCTTTGTGTACAGGTAAGTTTGATGTGGCATTTACTAGTCCACCTTATTTCTCTACTGAAAAATATAACGCAGGTTATGATGAAGAAGAAAATCAAAGTTGGTCTAAGTATGATACATATGAAAAGTGGCGTGATAACTTTTATTTAAAAACTGCTGAAATAGTTGACAAATATGCGACATATAATTTTGTAAACATTATGGACCCAATGGTCAAAGGTAAAAGATATAGAAGTGGCGATGAGTTAGTTGATAGATTTAAAGATAAATTTTTAGGTCAAATAGGTATGAAGATTAGACAAAGACCTAAATCAGACAAATTATTTGAAAGTGAAGAAGAAAAGAAAAAATTTGAATCATCTACTTTCATTGAAAATGTTTGGTGTTTCGGTCCTAAAGATAAGTTAGACTTTTTTAAAAACAGTAGAGTTGCTACATTAGATCAATTTTTTGAATAAATAGTTATGATGACTATACAACCAAAAGATTACAATTCTAAAAAAGAATATTGGGACTATCAAAGAAAGGTAGAATACAATAGAGAACAAGTTAACATGATGTCAGAAAAATTTGAAGGCAGAGTGTATAGTGATTTAGGTATGCTTAATACAGATGAGATTAAAAATAAATTATGGAATAAAATTGATCCTGCTGAGTATGAAGACCCACCTAAAGATTGGATACCAAAAGAATCTAAATATCAATTGTGGTATGAAGATGGAAAATTAGATGTTAAACAATTATCGCCAGGTGCGAGAAAAGTTGTATTGAGAGCAAATAAAGATTATGAAAGAACAAACGAATTGGGAAAGTAGTATTGAATACTTTGGCACTCGAACTTTAGGTCATACCGAAGTACCAAAATATGTGATGAACTTCTTAAAAGAAGAAGATGAATCTAACAAAATACCTTTTCAAAAACAATTAGCAGGTCATATTAAAAAAGAATATGGTTTTAAAAATGTACCTAGTGAAGTGTCAACATGGATTACAAGTCAATCATTAGAATTTTCTAAAATGAATGATATTGTGATTGCTAGAGCAAAACATAATACAGAATTAAGCGAAGTTATTTTAGATAAATTATGGATTAATTATCAAAAGAAACATGAGTTTAATCCTTTTCATAAACATACAGGTTTTATATCATTTATAATATTTGTAAAAATACCATACGATTTAAAAGAAGAATTAAAAGTATATCCTGAAATGAATCAACAAGGTGATTTTAATGTAAATTCTACATCTAAACTTTGTTTTTTAAATACAGATTTATTAGGTGAACCTATGTTTGATTCTATACCTGTTGATAAAAGTTTTGAAGGTAAGATGATTATGTTCCCTGCTAGTCAATACCATGCTGTTTACCCTTTCTATACAAGTGATGAAGAACGAATTACAGTGTCAGGTAATCTAAAATTTAAGACTAGCCTTGACTAAATAAATGAGATATGTTATAATGATGAGATTAAATTATAGGAGTTTGATATGAGCAATTTTTTAAAAGATATAATAAAAGAAACAGGTAATGAATATGCTACATT
>Ga0181409_1000537_pt1 | contig 14996 bp, 12 predicted proteins | sample 32SPOviralmetaG_FD_130138 | JGI IMG/M metagenome (GOLD analysis project Ga0181409, IMG submission 130138) | Marine viral communities from the oligotrophic San Pedro Time Series (SPOT) site, San Pedro Channel, CA, USA - 32 SPOT_SRF_2012-05-30 | ecosystem: Environmental > Aquatic > Marine > Strait... | reverse complement strand
TTTTTCTTAAACCACTCTAATTTACTTTTTGTTTTTACTTTTTTCATTATTTGTAAAAACCTTTAAAGATCCAATTAACCCATTTGTCGTATAGACCTTTAATTTTATTCCATATTTTTTTAATCATTTTTTTTCTCCTCAATTTCGTAAAAGAAGTTGTCTGTATCTTCTGTTCTCCACTTCCTACTATCTTCTACATTCCACTCATTTGTTTGTACTTTCCAATCAGGAATTTCATCCTTAACCGTGAAAGAAGGTATGTCCCATATTAATCTATTGTTTGGCTGAGCCGCATAATTGCCATCATCTAAAGCAAGTATGTGAGCGCACTTATGTTCGTGCGGAATTTCCGAATGATCGGTGTCTAGTATATTACTCTCTGGATGAGCAAAATCAATAGTAAATAAATAAGCACCGCTGTGCCATTTTTTATCTTTACCAATGTATTTACCAGATTGTCCGTCTAAAATATCCCAAGAAGTAACAGCAGGATAATAAGAAAAAGAATTCCAGAGTTGAAGTTCATCAAGTCTGCGATTGGGAACAGCTTCCGGTTTAAAACCACGTTGAATAAAAGCCGAAATTGGTAGACGATAAAAGATTGCACCACTTTCCATAATGCAATGAAATAAGATTGCACGACCGGTAAGCGCTGACATACCAAAGATAATACAGTCTTCAACTTCACCATGATGTTTTTTACAATCATATAAATACTCTCTTCTTATTTGAGCATATGTTACAGGAATGTTTGCGTTTAAGTAAGCCATAATTAATCATAAATATCCCCCCAATTTTTGCCTGATTCATAGTCAACTTTGTTAGGGACTTCTAAACTAACAGCATTTTCCATAATTTCAACAATTTTTTTAGCATGTTTATCTGATTCTACAGAAACATCTAATTCATCATGAATTTGTATATGGGCTACAATACCTTCCTTATATAATTCTAACATAGATTTTTTTGTCATGTCAGCTGCAGATCCTTGTATTAATTTATTTAAAGATTTATATGTGTAAGCTCTTTTGATTCCCGGTCCGTGTTCCCTGAGTGCATCTTCATGAGGCAATGCTTTGTGCATACCAAACATATTAGGCTCCCATAAAGGAAACCTACAAAGTCTTCCTAATAAAGTCCTAATCTGACCACGTTCTTGAGCTCTGTTTGATGCACTATTCATTAACTGTTTAACAAAAGGTACTTTTGCATGATACTGTTCAAATAGTTCCGCAGCTTTTTCTTTCGATACACCTAGCTCAGCTTGTAGTTTTGCTTTACCCATACCATAAAATAAACCAAGATTAATAACCTTAGCTTGTGATCTTGGTATGTTAGCCATATCAGCTACTGTTTTGTGAAAGTCTGTTGCTACATCATCTTTATAAGAATCAACAACATCATAGACAGATGGAAATTTATGTAAGGATGCATAATGTACAACTAATCTAGGCTCTTGTTGTGAGTAATCAAAACAACCCCATGTACATTCTTTTTCAGGTAAAAATAAAGATCTAATCATAGGTCCAAGATCCTTGTTTCTTGCAGGAAGTTGTTGCAAATTTGGATTTGAATAACTAAATCGGCCTGTAACAGTGCCTCCTTGATCTGATCTTATTTGATTAATATCGGCATGTATTCTACCTTTATGTTCATATCTAATTATGGTATCAATAAAAGTAGTGTGAGCCTTGTTAATTTCTCTAGCTTTTGCTATTTTCTGAACTAGAGGATGTGGGTGTTCTTGTAAAAAATTTTTAGTAAAGGAGGGAGCCTTTGATTTCTCGGTTGTTTCATACCCTAACCCAAGCTTGTCAAAAATTTTGGCAATGGATCGTGCTGCCCATATTTGAGTATCTAATCCTGTTTCTTTTTTTACTTGGTGCAGTAATTGCTCTTCTTGTGTGGATAATTGTTCTTTCAATTTATGAGCTCGTTCGACATCGACCCGGACGCCTTTAAATTTCATATCAACTAAACAAGGAAATAGGTCTGTTTCAAGATTAAAAATAGATTCTATATCTTGATCTATAATTTCTTTTTTAAATATTTGCCATAATTCTAATGTAAGTTCTGCATCTTTTTCTGCATAAGCTCCTACATGCATTGCAGGGAGTTGCCACATATCCGCTTTTGGATCTAAACCTCTAGATTTTGCTTCTTGATTTAAGGCTTGTTCATTTTTACCGTGTCCTAGATAGTCCCAAGATATAGAGTTTAAAGAATATTGAAATCGGTTTTCATCAATTAAGGATGCTGCAATCATTGTATCTACAACAAGACCATTTATTTTAATACCCATTTGTCTAATCCAACAAACATCATACATTGCATTGTGAAATATTTTTATAGCATCGGTTGCCATAATATCTTTGAACCATTTTAAGGTACGCTTCTTATCCATATTAGGTCCTGAGCCGTGAGCAATGGGAAAATAAAACTTTCTTCCTGGTACAGCTACAGCGATACCTACAACTTCACCATTACCAATAACTGAGCCAGATCCTTTTTTCTTAAGATCAGGATCTCTTGTTTCTAAGTCAACAGCAATCTCATCGTATTGTCTTAGATCAGGATATTCTTCAGGTTCTATCCACTCTGTCTGAGCTGTAAATAAAGGTACTCTCACTTCTTAACTTTCATATCATTTAACTTTTTAATTTCTAATTCGCAATAATGTATTATCTTCTCTAGATCTTCTATACCATTTTTTGTAAGATATCTACATACATATTTCACAACATTCCCCTGAAAGAACGAAAGATTATTTTTTGAAATAAACTCATACGGTTGAATGTGAAAAGATTTATAATGTTTTCCTCCTATCTGCTTATCTTGTGGAAAAGCTCCTTTAAATATATCTTTATTTGTCATAATTGATAACCATACCTTTCTTTTGCGGGTTTTAAGATGTAAAGATTATGCCTAGATCTAGTTGCTCCTACATACCAAACTCTATGTTCTTCATCTTCTTTATCTTGATTTAACTCTACTGAGTCTCTTATCCTTTTGGTATTATCTAAAACCAAAATAACATTATCTTCTTCTCCACCCTTCGCTCCGTGAATGGTAGATACTTCTATTCTAGGTTCCTCAGATAATTTTTCTTTGTTACCTAACATTGTTCTGATGTAAAAACATTCTTCTTGATCTGCGTTAACAAAAACTTGATACCATATATCTTTTTTAGAATAACCAATGTCTTCCATGTTTATTTCTAATTTGTTTTTTAATTTATTTTCAGGAAAATTTGCAGATAAATAATCAAATATATCCTTACAATCAGATATACTTATGTTATTGCCTTTTATAAGTTCTCCCCATTTTAATATACATTTATATAATTTAGCATCATAACTTTTTCCATATTTTGTTTTATAAAACATACTTATTTCTCTAAGCTGTTTACATATTTTATCTCTACGATAAGTAGTTCTTGTTAGTATTAACCATTTGTCTTTAGTTAAATCTAAGTTATCTGTATTAAAAATATACTCTACCTTTCCGTTATTTCCTTTTTTAGCTAAATAGTTTTTTTGTTTCCTTACTTTAATTCTACTTAATATTACATTAGAAATATTTTGAACAGATAAAGGGACTCTTTCTGATTGGTCTAGTATTATTTCTTTTGCGGGTTCATTTAAAAATCTTTTTACATCAGCTCCTGCCCAAGCAAAAATTGCTTGGTCGTCATCCCCTGCTAAATAAAGATGCTTACATTTTGTTTTTAAAACATCAAACATATTCCATTGAATAGGAGATAAATCTTGGGCTTCATCAATAAAAATAACTTCTAGTTCCTCACATTTATCTTTCATTTTTACAAATAACTCAATCATATCGTTGAAATCATATAAGGTATTATTTTTTTTAAAATGATTATAGTTCATAAAGATATGACCTAATGTTTCATAATCTATTTCTCTACTCCATTCATTAGTATTAAATTCTTCTTCTACGGAAATATGTTTTACTCTAGCTTTATTTATAAGTTTAAAATAATCACTGTTAAAATTTAAATAACCACTTTCATCACCACTGTCTGTAACTCTTAAATTTAAATCCTTACCTATTTGTTCGTAATGTTCTGGTTGCATTACCCTATCTTCACTCATACTAATAGTTTGAAAAGCGAAAGAATGTAATGTTCTAAAGTTTATTAAATCATCTTTGCTCAATAAATGGGATACTTCCTTATCTTCTAATAATCTATCTTTAGCTTCTTTTGCTGCTTTCTTTGTAAAAGCAAAATACCCAATCTTTTTAGGATTTATTTTTTTATTTAAAATATAGTCCTTAACATAATTTAATAGAGTTGTTGTTTTACCTGTACCGGGAGGACCAAATATTTTTGTAATCATTAAAATATTTCCTCTTTAGATCTAGTAGGTATGATTTCACCTTTAGTCATACTTAAATCTCTAGACTCAATAGGAATTTTTACTACTGATACCGCAGGGTATTTATTTTCCTCATCACCTTCTTTTTTGGGAAATCTTTTTTTAATACCAAACACTGCCTTAAATAATGTCTGCATCATTTCTGCAGTTCTATCTCTTTTTTCTTTCCATTCTTTATTTTTAAGAGCATTATAAAAATTACTATAAGTAAAAAAAGCTTCATCCCCATCTATTAAAGTTGCACCACTTTTAAATGCTGCATAGTTTTCTGCTTTAGGTCCTTTAAGATAAAGAATTAAATATTCTTCTAGTAATTCATTGGGTGTAGTTCCTTTTGGTGGGGGTGTGATTAATTTAGGTGGAAACAAACCATCTAATATATCTTGAAAAGAATCTTGTTTTACTTTTGGAGGAACAATTCCTGCTGAGTTACCAATAATAGCTCTAAGTTCATCTTGAATAATAATTTGCTTTATAGTTTTTGCTCTAACTTCTTTTGTGCTTTCCCCAACAGTAACATTAAAAGTATACTCTGGTTCAGGGTAATTTATTTTTTGTAATCCTGTCAATGGTGGAAATACTTTTCTTTTATCCGATAAATATCCGAATCTTCTATTTTTACATTCTGCTTTTACACAAACAGGTTGTATAGGATCTTCATTACAAGTATGTCCTTTCATCTCTCGTTTCCAAGATATTAATTTCTTTTTGGTTTTTTCTTCTGTCCAATCTAATATTCCTTGAGCATTTGTTTGAAAATATTTACCTGGTGCTGCCTTAACCATGTCTTCCCAATTGTCAGGATATTTCTTTTTGGCAAACACTGCATAGTTATATAAAAATCTATCTCGGCCATCACTTAATTTTTCTTTTGTTAAAATACCTAGACAAGGAGGACCATCAGAAAACTCTTCACTTCCACCACTTAATATTTCCTTCATATGGGTAATACCAAACTCTTCTAATTCATCTGCTGTATATGTGTTTACTTTAATAACTTCAGAAAATTGATCAAAAGTAAATTGAGTTCCATCATAATTAAAAGCTGTTCTTTCTGTTTTGTTATAGTAAGGAACATTTATAAACTGTCCGTCAATATAGTTACCATCAGCGTCCTTACCAAGTTCTGTTTGTTTAGGGTAAATTTCAATGTTGGTAGGAAGTTTTAAAGCAAACAATAATTTTTCTAAAAAATTTCTTATCGTTGCAGCTTTAATAGGTTCTTTTAAAAATACATATAAATGTAAACCACCACTTTTAGACTTTATAGGGACTAAAGGCATTTTATATTTTTGAATAATATCTAAATAAATTTTAAAGGGAAAATCTTTGTAACTATGTTGTTTGTCGTCAATATCAATAGCACCGAATCTTGCCATACCTTGATCATCACAAGGTTGTATACCTATAGAAGTAGATCCATTTAAATGATCTAAGTAATCACTTTTTTTAATTGGTCTGTGAACCCATTTGTATACGGGTTTTGCTTTTCCTGTAGAGGGATCTATAGTTGTTCGAGATAGATCGGCTACACCAAAATTTCTTTCTAAGCCTGTAAAAGCTTTTATAAATATATCTTCCATAAATTAAATAGTATGGGCGATTTTTTTCGCCCATACCAATGTTAAAAAACTAGAAGTGTGTTCCTGTTTTATTTTCCGGTTTACTAGCTTCGCCGTGCTTAACCTCAACGTCTCCTTTTGAAACGCTTTCAGAAAAACTTTTACCTTGTTGGTAAAGGGCAGCATCTTCAACTGCACCGACTTTACTAATTTCCCATCCAAACCATGTACCTTTATCATTAGACTGTTGAACAGTTCTTAATTGATAAATGTGGCTATAAGATGCCGGAGTAAAAAGACCATTTTTACCCTTCATTTTTATACTAGACACCATACTATTCCATTTTCTGCTTATCTTTAATTGTGTTGATTTCATTGAAATCAAAGCAGTTGATGGAGTTTCTGAATTAACTATTACAAAGTGACTTGCCGTCTTTTCTACATAGTTACCGTTTGGTAATCTATCCTTATAAGAAGCATCTCTTTTAGTCTTAGTTAAGATGTCGCTTGATGAAGTATGGATAGCTACAGGAGCTCCTGAACCTTCGCCTCTATCTTGCCATTCAATATACTCTAACTTGTAATGACAAGGAATAACTTGGATTCCTTTTTCACCATTAAACAATTCTCCTGTTACAGAGTTGTAAATCATTCCAGGTTCTGCACCTTTAATGTACTTACCGTCTCTTTTATTAACTTCAGGAGACAATTGTCCTAGTATCTTAAGAAAAGGTAATGCAAGATCATCGTGACCTATATTACCTAATCCCTTATCTGCGTCTGCTTCAAACAGATTTACAGATAATGCACCAGCTGTAGCTTTGTTTGCTATATCCGATGTTCCTTGGTTCTTTGTTCTTTTTTCACTACTCATGATTATTCCTCCTATGTTCTAGTGATTTTTGTTCGGCTTCCTGCGAACACATTAAATAAATCCGTAGGCATCTCTTGTCCAGCTTCGAGACGCTCACGGACTAATGCTTTAAGTGTCATTGGTTCAACCTTTAACTTCTGGACTGGTTGATACCCTTGACCTTGTGCAAGGCCAGCATATTCTGCTGCCTTGTTATCTTCGTTACGACCAAAGGAAACAGTAACCTCATTTTTAATAAGATCACCCAAGCCGTTGTTACGAAGCCAGTTAAATGCTTCTTCCTTTTTTGCAATAGGAATTGAAGCACCGTAGACGGGTTTCACTTCTACAGCGGATCCGTCTGCTAATTTTAAGGTAGAGACATTCATTTCAATCATCATTGTTGGAATGACTTCAGATGAAATTACATCTGCCTCTTGTTTTAATTTTTTTAAATTGTCCTCTGCTTCTTTAACCTGGTCTTCTAGATTACGAAGTTTAAGAACTTGGTCGGATAATGATTTAACATCATTAGTTTGTTGTATTGACTCTGACTTATCTTGTTCAAAGTTTATTTTGTTCATGTTTTATGCTCCTTGTTTATTTTTAACTTTCTGATTTCTTGTAAACAATTATTTTATCAATGTCAATCTTCAATAGCTCCTTTTTCATATAGGTTAATTTCAACAGGATAGTATGTTTTTTCTTGTTTATCCCACTTTAATAAATTAAATCTACCATTTGTTCTATCTGCGACAATTGAGCACGCCACTCCAATAATTGCAGGATCTCCTGTTAATAATAAATAATCTTTAGGTGTGTAATTTCCTAAAAGTTTTCTTAATTTAAAAATTAAAGGACCGGGAGATAACACCATTTGTGAAAATTCAGGTAAACAAACCTTAATTTTACCATATTTTTGAACTCCCATAATATTAAATTTAGGACGACCTGATTGAGTACCTGGTAGCTCTTGTATTAAATATACAGTAGGCTCATAGTTTTTAATATTTTTGTAATCTAAATTTTCTTTCATTGACATATTCTATTTGTTTATATATAAAATAACTAGAAAGATAAAGACCAATATTATGAATTATAAGTTTAAAACAAAGCCTTATGCGCATCAAATAACTGCGTTAGAAAAATCATGGAATAAAGAAGTATATGCTTATTTTATGGAGATGGGTACAGGTAAGTCAAAAGTGTTGATAGACAACATATCTATGCTTTATGATAAAGGAAAAATTAATGGGGCTTTAATTGTAGCACCAAAAGGAGTGTATCAAAACTGGTATGACTCTGAATTACCTATTCATATGGTAGAACATATTGAAAAAAATATAGTCCTTTGGAAAGCTAATATTAATCAAAAACAAAATTTAAAACTTAAAACTTTATTCGAATCTACCGACAAATTAAATATATTAATTATGAATGTAGAAGCTTTTTCCACTAAAAAAGGTTTGGATTTTGCTTCTAGCTTTTTAAATACTCATCAAACATTAATGGCTGTTGACGAGTCTACTACCATAAAAAACCCTGATGCTAAAAGAACTAAAAATATTGTGGCCTTAGGTAAGGCTGCTAAATACAGAAGAATACTTACAGGATCTCCTGTAACTAAATCACCTTTAGATTTATATAAACAATGTGAGTTTTTAGATGAGTTTTTATTAGATCATGCCTCTTATTATTCATTTAGAACAAGATACGCTATTATGAAAACAGCTAATTTTGGAGGAAGGTCTGTACAAATTGTTACAGGTTATAGAAATTTATCTGAGTTATCTGAAAAACTAGAACCTTTTTCTTATCGTTGTTTAAAAGAAGACTGTTTAGATTTGCCTGATTATACTTATACAAAAAGAATTATTCAATTAACACCAGAACAACAAAAGATATATAATCAAATGAAGCAAGTTGCACTGGCACAACTTGATGGCAAAATGATGACAACACAATCAGCTATGGTTCAGTTAATGAGACTACATCAAATTACTTGTGGTCATTTTACTGCTGATGATGGTTCAATTAAAAAAATTAAAAATGATAGGCTTTCAACTTTAATAGAAATCCTAGAAGAAGTTGAAAACAAAGCTGTTATTTGGGCTCATTATAGAAATGATATTGCTTCTATTATTGAAGCAGTAGAAAAAACTTTTGGTAAAAGTTCATATGTTACTTACTATGGAGATACTAAAAATGAGGAAAGACAAAATGCTATCAAACAAATACAAGATCCCAATAGTAAAGTTAGATTTATAATTGGTACACCTCAAACAGGGGGTTATGGTATTACTTTAACAGGTGCAAATACTATGGTTTACTATGCTAATGGTTATGACTATGAGAAAAGAATTCAATCTGAAGCTAGAATTAATAGAGCAGGCCAAACTAGAAAAATGACTTACATAGATATTATTGCTGAAAAAACTATTGATGAAAAAATAGTAAAAGCACTTCGTAATAAAATGAACATAGCTACTAAAATTACAGGGGACGCTTTAAAAGAGTGGATCTAAAGTTTTTGTAAGAGAACTAAAATAACACCACCCATACCTGTGATGACTGCTCCCATAGATACTAATAATATTCTTTCTACTCTAGTAATCTGTCCTTCTAATTTGTGAATCTTGTCATGCGTCTGCTTCTGCATAATTCTGCAAAGTTTTTCGTGTGAGTCTATTCGTTGTAGTGCGTTGTCCTTAGTCATTATACTCTAAATTTTCCTGTTGGTTTTGTAATAGTTCTATTTCTTATTCCATCTAATTCTTGTTGCGTAAGAGTTGGGTTTTCACTAAAACCTCTAAAATCATTAAGGTTGTATTGTTTAGATCCTCTCATATTATTTAACATTAAGTCTGCTTGAGACACATCGGCAAATAGATTATTTTTATCCAATGAAGGTTTGTAGTTTCCATCTTGATCGTAAAGATTATCTTTATAAGGATCTCCTGTATTCATATTATCAAAAGGAAAACTTAATTGTGCATCTGCTAACATAACATTATTCATTGCACTTTTAGGGGCTACAGACAATATACCATCATTAAGATAACCTTGATTGGTATTCCCTGATCTTGTTATATTTGTAGTTCCTATTAAACTGTCATTTATATTACTAGGTACGTTTCCTTTACCATATAAACTCTCTAAATTATCTAAAGTCATTTGGGTAAAGGGTGCATCTCTTCCCATAATATCTGCAATTCTATTTTGAGTAATTCTATTTTGTCTAGCTTCTTCATATTCCTCTTGAGTTCTTCTACTTCCATCAACGTTAAAACCTCGTAAATCCCCAAGTTTGTCAAATAAACTTCCTATTCCTCTTCCTACAAATCCCAATGGAGAAAACTGTTTGTAAATATCATATATAGTTCTAGCTCCATCTCCTACATTATCAAAAAATGATTTTGTTTCTGGCATTTTATAATCTTGCGCAGATCTAAAAGAAGGAGGATTACCACCTCCGTTGTTTCCATCATTATTAGATTGATTTTGAGGACCTCCACGCCCACCACCGGCAGCGCTTAGGTTTTCGTTCATTTGTTGTTCATTACCGAGATCCATATTAATTCCTTTAAGTTAAAAATGTATCGTTTGGAAACGCTACTTTATATCTTGGATCTTGTCCAATGTTTAAAAACCGTTTACCAAGATTTGCTTGTTGATTTTGTACAGTTGCCGTTGTTCCTCGTGTAAAGTCAGGTGTTTGTAAGGTAGCTTGTGGTGCTATTGAAGCTACAGGTTCTATTATTGTTGGTACAGATTCTGTTTGAGCTCTTGGATTTATAATACTATTAATTGTATTAGTAATAATATTTGGACTTTGACCTAATTCTATTGCTTGTAAGTCACTTCTTATATCTTCAAAAAAATCTACAGCTGTATCAAATTGTGCTTCTACCTTACTAGCTTCTTCAGGGTTTTCCTCGTATAATCTATTTATAGTAGATTCCAAAGTAGATTCACTTAAGTTAGGTGCAATAAATTCTCCATCTAATAATGCAGCAACTCTTTTTTTGTTTTTTAATCGAACACCTATTTTTTCTTGTATGTTTCCAATGTCGGATCCCATAGCTTCCATGTCTTGAATAGTTTGATACATTCTACTTTGAGTATCATAATTATCTTTTAAATATTCTGTCATATAGCCTATTCTATTTTCTACACTTATGTTTGGTCTATAGACATTAGATGAAAATTTACTTCTAATATTGTTTATGTCTTTATTGTAGGAAGCTACAATAAAAGGTAAACTGTCCATCGGTTTTGCTTCTTCAACACGAAGTCCTGACATCAATGCAGTTAATTCTGTTGCACTATCATAAGTAGTTCCGTAATCAGTAAAATCTTGAGTAACACCTTTCCATACTCTTCTTGAACTTCTTGAAGCACCTGGTTCTAATTGTGCTATTAAATGTCCTAGTGATGCATCAATTTTTTCCATTGCAGTATCTTGTTCATAAAAAATAGTTCTACCGTCTTTAGTTTTTCCATCTCTTAAAGTTAAATCTGCTATTGCTCCAGCTCCAATAGATTCACTTACAAAAGGATCAAAAAACTCTGTAAGAGCACCTGGAGTATCATTTAAAGTATCATAAATTAATGCGTTATATACTATTCGACTTGCGCTTTGATTAGTTAAAGTTCCATTTCCATATGCATTCAGTACAGCATTTATGGGTCTAAGCATTGAATCATAAGGATTAGTGTAAGAAAAATTAAAATATTTAAAATTACCATTTTCATCAGATTCTGTTAATGGAATTAGTGTTGAGTTTTTTTGATAGTCAGGTGCTACAGATCTTTTAAATGCATCCATTTTTTCTTGTGATACGCCTGTAATTTTTTCTGCAGTTTCTGCAATAATAGTGCCTGTTCCACCAAATACCGCCGAAGCACCTACAAGTCTTCTTGCTCCCATTTGTCTAATAAACGGATTGGTACTTGTTAATTCTCTTGCACCTATTTCAATTAAATGTGCACTTGTTCTTAATATTTCCGCTGGAAAAGCTACGAAATTTCCAAGAGGTAAGTTTCTAATATTTTTTATAATAGCAGGTACCTTACTATATGTAGGTATTGTATTGGTAACTAAATAAGCAGATATATCTTTTACATCTTTAAAGTTTTGAACTAAATTTTCTTTTTGATTTAATAATGATTGCCTTGTCGCGGGAGTAGCTTTTACTAAGTCTGCATCTATCTTAGCAATTTTAGCATTAGCTTCTATTAGTTCTTCTACAACATCATTTTGTTTTCCAACCGTTCTATACCAATCAATTATATTTTCTCTAACCACAGCATCTCCCCTTAAACCTTTAGTACTATGTTGAAAGGCTTGGCCTAATGCATCTTGATAAAAATCATCTGCATATATTTTCCAAACGTTGTCACCTCCTTGATACAAATCAAAAGCTTTTTTAACTGTTGGATTTTCCATTAAAGCAGATAAAGTAAATTTACCATTTTTAGCTTTTTCTAAAACAGTTTTAATTTCATTAACCTCTATGTTCTGATCGACTATTCCTCTTGCTATTCTATCTTCCATTTTTTTAGCAACATCTGATGCACTTATTAATTTACTTGGAAAAATATCATCAGCCATTAATTTAAAAGCATCCGTTAAACTTACTCTACCTCCAATTAAACCACTAGCTAAAGCAAAAAAAGAAGCTGTCGATACGTTTCTAATTTGTGTCATTGGAGAAAATACTGTTTTACCAATCTGACCTGCTGCTTTAACTGACATCAATGCACTATATAAAGGAAGGTCATACATAAAAGATAGATATTCTTCTGTACCTTTAACTGCATTTGCTATTTCAGGAGTAACATATAAACCAGTAGTTCCTTCTCCACTACGTTTGATACCACTGTTAAATAATTTACTTTCAAATAAATCAAAAGTTTTACTTCCGGGATTAAGATCTGCAGTTACAGCTGTTAAATTATTTGGGTTTGTCACACCTGCTGCAGTAGCTTCTTCAATAGATCTAAAAGCATAACCATTTCTTAATCCATTTTCTGCAAACTTATCAAAAAAATCTTTTTTATATATTTGTTTAGCTGTCTGTAAAAAAGTATCTGTAACAGCTGCTCTGTAATCTTTTAAAGGTTCTAAAAAAGCTTTACTAACTGTTTCAAAGCCTTCACCGTCTAAAGCTTTTCTCATAATATCAGGAACAGATCCTCCTGCTTTTATTAAGGTTCCTTGTGATGTAAACACTTCTACTTCTTTTCCATCTTTTAAAACTTTTTTAGTAATATCTAAAAGCTCCCCTTTCTTACTAATTTTAAATGTATTAGCTACTAATTGAAACAAAGATTCTGGACTTCTATTACTCTCAATTAAAGATTTTTGTAATTGAGACATAGTATTGTCAGCTAATAAATCTACAGCTTCTTGTCTACTAATACTTTTTTTCTCCATTAAGTCTGAAATTAATTTAGGTTGAGAAGATTCTATTTTAGGAACTGTAAATTTTTTAAAAAAATCTTTTGCTTTATTTACTTTTTGTGGATTAAAAGTATAAGCTTTGTTTTTCATTACACTAAATACTTGTTTTAAATATGCTCCACCACTTTCAACAATACTTGCACCTAGGTCTTTAAGAGCATCATCAGTGTTTTCAGATAAAAGTTTTCCGTATCGTAAACTTAAATTATTAATGTTTTTCTTTAATTTTTTAGCATTTTCTTGTGTATTTTTAGGTAGCTTATTTAATATGTCAATAGCTTCATCCGAATCTTTAAATAATTCTTTTCCGTCCTTTGTTGTTTTAACTCTTCTTGCTTGTAAGTAATCATATAATAAATCATTATTTCTTAAATACATTTGATCATCTACAGCTGTAATTGGTTTTGGATATTTTAATTTTGCAGTTTGTAAATATCTTGGAAGTTCTAAAACATCGGCTCCTTTAGCTATTTCTTTAAATTGGCCATCTATTTGGTTCATTACTTTAACTAAAGTTTTTTCTTCTCCCTGTACTGCGTTTTCAAATTTTCTATACTCTTCCGCTTGACTAGCAGTTAAAGCACCATCAGATTTAAATGCATTTTTAACATTGTCTAATTTTTTAAAAAATCTTTCTTTGAAAGGTGCAGTTGGAGCTATACTATAATTTTTCCAATCCTTTGGATCAGGAATATTTAACACTTTTCTTAATCGAGTACTTTGGTTTCCTAAAAATTCTGCTGTAGTTCTTGCACCTCTACCCGCTGTTTCACTGCCAATAATTTTTTCTAATGGATTAAATATAGTGTAGTCTATCGCTCTTAATGTTTTACCTCCTACATAACCAATTGCTTTTCCTGCAGGTTTTAATCCATATTTAAAACCTAATGTTCCAGCAACCGGTAATGCTGCAGTTAAGCCACCTCCTAGTAAAGCGCCTTCTGCTCCAAATCTAATTTTTTCTTTAAAAAATTCTGCTGCCTTAAGAGATCCTTCTAATTCATCTCCTTTATAATCTTCGCCAAAACCCATCGTTTGAGATAATGTTTCTAAATCCCCTGGAGTAGAAACTGCAAAATCGGTAATACCACCAATGCTTCCATAATAACCAGCTCTTTTTGCAAGCTCTGCACTTTTAGCACCTACACTAGGTAAACTACTTAACTTAACAATTTGACTTGCTTTATTTAATTTTAAAACTCCATTAGCTATTTTAATCGCAGCTCCTGCAGGTAAAGCAAATTGACCTAAAATAGAAGTGATGTCTCCTACCTTTGTTTCTGTTTCAGGAGTTATTCTTTCAAAAATATTGTCAATTGCACTAATTAAATTTGTGTCGGCAACATAATCAATCGGCATTGCACCTAATTGAAGTAAACCTTGAACAGCTTGACTAACTCCTTTAATTGCTCCTATGGGTATGTCTGTAATATAATCTATAGCACCTGTTGTTTCAGGTCTAATTTCTTCTTGAGGTTCTGAAAAAATACCTCCGAATATACTTGTATTTTCTTCTTCCATTTAGCCTCCTATGCTTCAGCAGGTAGTACTAAATTTACTCCATACTTTTGATTAAATTTAACTACATCACCTTGTGTTCTGATATATGAAAAATCTTGTAATGCTTGATCGCTACTTGATATTAATCTAACAACACCATCTGTAATTTCTTGTGGTAGTCTATTTCTTAAATCTTCAAAAGATAATTTAGATGT
>Ga0181409_1000535_pt1 | contig 15014 bp, 16 predicted proteins | sample 32SPOviralmetaG_FD_130138 | JGI IMG/M metagenome (GOLD analysis project Ga0181409, IMG submission 130138) | Marine viral communities from the oligotrophic San Pedro Time Series (SPOT) site, San Pedro Channel, CA, USA - 32 SPOT_SRF_2012-05-30 | ecosystem: Environmental > Aquatic > Marine > Strait... | reverse complement strand
ATGTGACCCAACACGGATCATTGGTGCAAATAAGTTTATTATGTTCAATACAAAATATCGTAAGCTTACAGTTTTTACAGCTAAAAATCGAGATGGATTTATTGTAAGTGGAAGCACTCTTAAAGACTTTGAAGATACATCGTATAGCTTAACACTACGTAAGCCCGAGGATATTCTTCCGATATTAGTTTCTAAAACAGAAAAACAAATTGAAAAAGCGCTCAATGATCTTAAAACAAAACGTAAATCCGCGAATGGTAGGATTAATCAAGATACCATTTTAGTGAGAGCATTATGAGTAAAAGACAAAAGGTTGTAATAAAACCATCAATCACGAAAGAAGAATTACGAATACAAGTTGAAAAGTTAGTATCACACGACAATATGACTTACACCGAAGCTATTATTGAAATATGCGAAAGAAAGGAAATTGATCCTGCAGATATGGCTAAACTTGTAAAAGGTCCATTAAAGCTTAAGCTTGAAGCTGAGGCTATGGATAGAAATATTATAAAAAGAACAACTACTACGTTGTTTTAAAATGAACGGATTTCAAGCATATCAAATATATAATGCATTAAAATTACACTTTACTACTGATTACGATGCAGTAAAATATAATTTTAAGACCGCAGTGAAAAGAGATACGTTTGAAAAAAGGCGAGATAGGTATTTCTTTGAAAAACTTTCTCGGCGATTTACGAAGGAAAAGCTAATACATTATTACACATCAAATCTTATTAAAAATCCAAACATTTGGATCGGAGATATGAAAGACGATACATATAGTAAATATACAGCTCGTCACGATAAACTTACTTATATGCTAACACAAGATATGAATAAGCTGAGTGATAATTATTCTTTTGACGAGATATGCGCTGTGAAGGATAATGCTAATCCTTTACTCCAAGCTTTACGAGCTGGTGAAATAAACCACGAATCAGTGGTTTTAGTAGATATACTCGTCAATTTTCTTCAAAAACTTAAGAGAGATTTAAGCGATCCTCTTGATATAAATAAAGACTTGATCAATTTACTTTTAAAATATAAGTTGATCATGCTGTTGAGTCCATTACCACGAAAGAAGCTGAAAGATAAGTTAATTTTAACATTTACAAATCAGCCAATTTATGGTAGTATAGACCCTACAGTTAATACTAATAATACACTGTAATACATTGCAAATACAAAGGAAAAAATAAATATGTCATTCGAACAACTAAAAGCCAATCGCGACAACGCGATTTCAAAACTTGTAGCAGCTGGCGCTGATACAAACGAAAAGAAAAAAGACTATGGTGACGACCGTCAATGGAAGCCAACCGTAGATAAAGCAGGTAACGGATATGCCGTTATTCGCTTCTTACCCGCAGCTGAAGGTGAAGATCTTCCATGGGTACGTTATTGGGACCACGGATTTAAAGGATCTACTGGTCGTTGGTACATCGAGCGTTCTCTTACTTCAATTGGTCAACAAGATCCCGTCTCTGAATTGAATTCAGAATTATGGAATACTGGTCGTGATGAAGATAAAGAGATTGCACGCCAACGTAAGCGTCGCTTACACCATGTTTCAAATATCTTAGTCGTATCCGACTCTGCAAATCCTGAAAATGAAGGAAAAGTCTTTCTTTATGAGTATGGTAAGAAGCTTATGGATAAGATTATGGATGTAATGCAACCTCAGTTTGCTGACGAAACTCCAGTTAATCCATTTGATTTCTGGGGCGGAGCAAACTTTAAGTTGAAGATTCGTCAAGTCGAAGGCTATCGTAATTACGATAAGTCTGAGTTTGATGCACCTACTCAACTTTTTGATGGTTCTGAAGCACAGCTCGAAGAAGTTTACAATAAACTTCATAAGCTTGGCGAATTCACAGATCCAGCAAGTTACAAGACTTATGCTGAATTGAAGAAAAAGCTTTACGAAGTAATTGGTGAAGCAGATGTGGCAAACACATTTACAACTGCTCAAAATGTTGAGCTAAACACCACTAAAGAATCGGTGACACCCAATTCGGTTGAGTCTTCGGTGGACGAGGTAGGCCCGACTGGCTCGAGCGAAAGTAGCGCAGGTGACTCTGATGAGGACACACTAAGCTACTTTGCTAAGTTAGCACAGTCTTAATAGTAGGGTTGAGCCGAGTCCTAACGGTTCGAGGAGTGGTCTTTATGGCCACTCCTTTTTTAGGTTACCAATCGTCGACGTCAGTACCACCTGCGAGAGCTCTGCGTTGAGCCGCTAAAGAACGATTATTATCGTTTACCATTATAGTGGTTGGATTCATTGATATATTATCTCCACCACCCGAAGATGAACCACCTCCACTCGGTATCACGACCACTGGTGCTGGATCTGGTTTTTCTAAATCAATCAAATCTTGTTGGGCGTCTGCTTTCATTTTGTCCAGAGTTCCTCCTAAACCAGGAATCCAATCAAACATATCAGCGACAAACAGTTTTATTTTAGCAAACATCTTTTTAATCATTTTACCAATATTAAATTTTGCTTTAAGATCAGTAAGAAAATCAGGACCAAAAATATCTTTTAAGAGGCCGACGAGCGAGTTAAACGGTGCCAAAACGACAGATATGACGTTACTCCAGATACCCATTAAAGCATCCATTATTCCTGAACCGTCGAGTGTAAATATAGCAACGATTAAGTCAACTACTCCTCCGATTATGCCGTATATTCCTTCAATTAATTGATTAACTCCATCCATCATTCCAGCTGCTAAATTGTCGAGTCCCATCCACTCGAAGAGTTTCGTAGGAATCCACATTAACATACGAATAAGAGAACCAAATAAACCATCAAGTAGCGATATAATACCTCCTTTAATGCCTCCGATAATTCCGTCTTCTTTATATCCTCTCATGAATCCTTTGACAAAGTCAAACACACTCATAAGAATCGTAATTGGCAGAAAGAGTTTACCAAGTACTCTACCTGCAACCTTCGCGAATTTAGTGACTACGCCAAAACCTTGTTTAAATCCTTTTGTAAGAGGCCTAAATATTCGTTTAACAACACCTCCTACTTTTTTTAAGAATCCAAAAAACTTACCTAAAACCCCGCTAGATTTACCTGCGCCACCAAGTATCTTTTTAACTTTGTCAAAACCCTTTACAACTTTCGCAAACTTATTTTTAAAGAAATTCTTAATATTGTCGAAAAAGTCTGTAGCTGGTTTAAATATTTGAGCTAATTTTCCTTTAGTTAGTTTATTAAGAAACTTAATTTCAGTCGAAAGTTGTTTGAAGAATGCCACTGCTAAAAACACAGGTGCCAATAAAAGACCAACTGCTGCGCCTAAAGCAATGCCAATGTATTTTAAAACATTCGCTCCTTTTGTCTTAAAGCCTTCAGCAAGATCAGCCATGCCATCTCGAATACTGTCTCCAATATCCTGTAAACCGTCATACATGCTTTCAAAAAGAGAACGTTGCTCAATGTCGCTCTCAAGCTTCTTTAAGTCGTTCTTTTCTTGTTGCTTTATAAGCGGTTCAGTAATAGCACCAGGATCAACAATCTTTACTTCTGCAGCATTTTGAAGCGTAACCTTTTGGATTACACCTTCTAAATCTTTCTTTGTGACTGGTTTATCATCTGCCATTATTTCTTTGTTGTTCCTTTATTTTTTCTTCTTCGAGGTGGTCTTTTAATAGAGTAAGATAAATTTCCCTCTCCCATGGTATCATGTTTTCAAGTTCCGTTAAACTGTATTTATGATGCTGGACCAAAGAAAACTGAACATGATAGTAATTTTCTAAATTAATATGAGAAAGGGCTATGCGAAAAAATCCGATAGTCCTGATAATACCCTTTCATTTTTATGACCGTTTTTACATGTGAATTCAATCTTATGCTCAAGACGTGGCATGTTTGTAATCCACTCTTGTATAAGTAATAACTGTTGATGACTTAAAGAGTCGATAAATGTTTCGAGTTCTTTTGGGTCTGTGTTTGAAACTTCGTAAACAGAATCAGCGTCGTAAATACTTTCAATCACCGACATAATTCCTTCGGTCATGTTGTTTGTATTTTTTAGCTTAGCTGAACGTTCCATTTCACGAAGACCTGGTGCTTTCAATTTAATGCCAACATCAGGTGTCAGTTCGATCGTATCTGATTGCTCGTCTTTAGTGATAACCTCAACTTCAGTAAGGTTAATCGTAAGTGGTACATATTCTTCACACTCAGAGCATTTCACGCTGATTTCAGATGTCTCTCCAACACTTTTCCCGCGAAGATTCAAGAATATATACTCGATATCATACATAGTAAGTGTATAGAGGTCCAATTTTCCAAAAGTACATGATTTTACGATGTCTTTCAGAGCAGATACCATAGCGGTCTGTGTATTCGTCTCTTGTGCTATCATAAGAATCTTCTCTTCTCTCACAAGAAACGGTCGATATTCGACTGTTTGTCCACTCGACGGTATCGTTAAGTGATATTTTGGTGCTTCAATTACTGGTAATGCCATAATTTATCTCATTTTATTTGTTATATTAGTCGCCTTAATGCTCCTAATTTGTTTTTCACTCCGCTCACTAGCGAAGAGATTGCTCCTTCTACTTCGAACCGATCATAAACCATTGTCACGCTCAGAGAGTGTGTGGCATCAGCCGATTCGTTGCTTAATTCGATACTGTTGACACCAGTAGGATAAGCGCCAATCAGTTTTACACCATAAACCGGTGTATTGTTACGATCCAATTGCTGTATAATGACGTCTGTCTTATACTGTGCTGGATACGATACAAGATTAGTGACAGGATCGATGACCGAACCTTGCCACCTATCAAAAAATTTCTTTACATAATAGTCATTTGTAAGTAAAAAAGAGAATGTAATGTCTTCGTCGACTACTGACACTGGATACTTACGTGGGTTTCGACCAATCGAGTCATAATCACCAGTCTGAACAAGCCGACCCGGCAACGAACATGATTGGCATAAGATAGTAATATCACGTGGGTCGTTCACTAATCCACCAAGAGAGAATGTTCCACTCAATGCAGAGGCTGCCATCGACTGTAAATCAAGATTCAACAGCGATTGTGTTGGTGGCGTCATAGTAATACTAAAACGATTGGCCTGAGAAACTCCACCGCGTTTACTGATTGTCGCCTTCAGATCATCAATCGTATTCGGATTGGTCGTGTTCTTTATGTCTTTAAATAATCCCATTTGTTATATCATTTTCTTTGATTGTGTCCAGACTGCTCCTTTTGTCTTCTTTACGAAGTACTCAGTAGGCAGAAACAGTACAGCTTCCCATTCGGCAGCTGGTACCTCGACCATTTTCGATTTGACATGCTCTGTCAGATAACGTTTAAAGCATGGCTTATAAAATTTTAGCTTACTCGAACCCTTCAGAAGATCATATTTCATTCTTAATTTAGTGGTTGAGTTATATTTATCATTATTTGTAAAGCCTGTGAGCCTATCAAAAAAGATTGCACGTTGTTTATGTGGTAGGTAATGTAGATTTAAACCAAAAAATCCACCTTCGGCTTTCTCTACCATAAAAATCAGTGGAAATCTATCATAATAAGGCAGAGTTTTCTTATGTTTCGGATCATAGAAGTACATAAACATACGGCCAACCAGCGGTTTTTTTACCTTAAAATCATTTAATAAAGCCTTCCGAGACGGTGATTTCACATCTCTTAACTTCTTCTGAAACCACTTACGAGCTTCATCACTATTCTTAGTAATACCAGCGCGGAAAGCCTCAGCTTCTAATTTATCCATATAAGTTGTTGCCATAATTCTATTTATATGTTTATGTGAGTAATTTAATACCCAATCCGCGTATAGTATCCTCATGCCAAACATAAAACTCCATATTATTATGGGTAGCGAACGCGCGGGCAGCCTCCCACTTCGACTGATTCTTTGCATAGGTCATGACTTCCTTTATATAACGCTTCGTCTTACGGCCACTCTTATTCTGTATAGGGGGCAAACATTCCTTCTTCGGCTTAATTTCAATCAGTGTACACTTTCCATGTGGATAGTCGCAATTCGCCCACCGTACGAAGAGATCAACATAGTAGCGATGAACCTTTCCGTCGGTCTTACAGCGATACCTTACGACTACCTCTTCAGCAGACCAACCCAATACAGAGGGGTTATGATCTAGCCAACGCATAACCTGTCGTTCCCATAGACTACGATACTTACACTTCAATACATTACCCTCGTATTTTTGAGGATTCTTCACTCTATATGTACCTGAATATGCCACAAATTTATATAAATAACAACAGAGACTATTTATATATGGCTACAACATCAAGTTTATTACAGAGCGCGAAGACAGCAGTAGGTAAAACTACACAAGAAGCCGCGAGTGGATTACAACAAAACCATGCATCTGGATTTCGTAATGGCGGTAACGAGACGTTAGAGTTTCCTTTAGATCTCGGTGATCTACGTCGACCTATTATACGATTCAGTTGTATACCACATGATGCATCAGAACCGATCGAGTCAATATGTTTGCCTTACCCACAAGGTGTAGCGTTTAATGATACAGCAAATTATTCTACGATTAATATGGGTACAGTGTCTGCTATGGCGGATATAGCCAAAGCCGTCGGCGGGGCAGAAGGTATTGGTGGTAAATTAAAGGCGGCAGCGGGCGAAGCAGGTGCACAATCATTTTCAGGCGGCGGACTTGGTGCCTCTATATTACTCTCGAAGAAACTTGGTATGGAAGGCGTAGCGAAAACCATGGAGTTTACATCAAAGCAAGTCGTCAATCCTCGGACCAACACGGCCTTTGACGGCAACTCGTTAAGATCGTTTCAGTTTGATTTCAAAATGATAGGCAGCTCAGCACCTGAGGTGCGAATGATTGATAACATACAGAACTGCCTAAGGAATAACTCTTATGCCAAGGAGATTGGTGGGAGGAAGACAATGCTTCAGTACCCTTCACTATGGCATATTGAGTTCATGGACCCAGACATGCAGGAGTTACAGTATGTTCCGAAGATTTTCAGTTGTTACTTGACTGCGGTCACGACTACGATTAATGCGAGTGATAATACTTTCCGAAATGATTACAGTCCGCATGAGGTTGATGTGAGTCTTCAGTTCCAGGAGAGTAAGATACTTACAAGGAACGAAATAGAGGACCTAGAAATGAACAGCAACAGGGAGAACGCTGATACATCCTTTATCAATGAGAAGAAAGAGGATCTTGTCTCTGCTCAAAAGTCTTTAATAAATAAACTCGCTGCTGATGAAGCAGCTGCTGCACGAAAAGCAGCAGAAAAAGAAGGATAGATATGACATTTTTTACACAGTTTCCAAAGACTACATACAGTATTGAATCTGATGGGATTCAGACTGATATCACAGACATCTATCGGTATGTTGATGTCGTAGAGAGATCTTCTCAGAATGTATTGGCTTATAAGATCGCTGATGTGTTTGATGGTGAAAGACCTGATAATTTATCGCAACGGCTCTACGGTACACCTGATTATTACTGGACTTTCTTTATTGCCAATGATAATCTCAAGGACGGTATTGAGGCCTGGCCAAAAGCTGATGTTGAGGTTGCGGCCTATACCGACCTGATCCATAAAGACACTGCGGCCTTTCGTTTCCCGTATGAGATTCAGGGTGAGGGCAATACAGCAAATACTTTTACTCTTGCGGGTCTTCCGTTACAAGATAAAAAATTCGCGCCGTTCTTATATCTCTTCTCGGTTCAAGATGTGACATCGATCGATGGTACACTCGTAAAGATTTATAACCGGGCCCGTATTATTGACTATAGGCCGAATCTCTCTCAGATCTGGATCGATACATCGACGATCGATTGGTGGTCTGACTACGAGCCATACAAGGAGCTGATTGGGGGAGGAGGAGCACTTGATGTCGAGTATAAGAAGCGTGCACAAAGAAAGATATTTTACACTGGCAGTTCGAGTGATAGTTATACGGTGAGATTTATTAATCCTTATGAAAAAGACGATGGTAAAATATATGCAGAAACGCAGAATTTACAGCAACGATTTATCGACGATGTTCGGACTGTCGCAAAGAAATTTAAGCCGAATCAAGGATACGATATTAAAACAAATGACCAAGTCGAGGACTCGTATCAACTCAAGTCGACACAATACTGGCAGCGTGGAAAATTGGCGCCTGCCCATTATTATAATCCGGTCTCGATCGAAGAAGAACAAACTGAATACTCTGCTGGGCCCGAAGCTACAAACTATGTGAGCCGTGAACAAGAAATATACGATGATAATGACGCGCTTCGCCGTATTAAATATGTTTCGCCTCAATATATTCAGGCTTTTGCACTCGAATATAAGAAACTTTTAAATGAATAATTTTACACGATCCTATGGAGATTCAAGTGGTAATTCGACAAAGAGCTCTTCGTTCGAACTACTTTCGGTAGATATCACCAATAATAAAGGTGTCACAAAAGACATCAAGAGCATGATCGGTTATACGAAGATCCATGAAGGTCTTCTTTCGCCGTCTCTTATTCTTGAAATGGGTATTCGTGACGAAGTCAATTTCTTTGAGGAGTTTGGTATTAGTGGTAATGAGTATCTCGATCTTGAGATGAATGTGACCGCTCTTGGTGTTACACAAGAAATTAGACTTCGTTTCTATATTGTCACATATGAAGACTTCGTAAAAGGCAAGGACCAACAAGTCCAGGTTTATACGCTTACAGCAGTTTCAGAGTTTGCATATATCGCACCGCTCAAAACGATTTCAAGGTATGTTTCTGGTACAGCGACTTCAATCATCGAAAGAATATTTCGAGATGATTTAAATTTTCCGCAAATTCAAGTCGAAGGCAAGTGTCAATCTTCTTATGACGGTATTATTACAATTCAGAATCCTTTAGCTGCTTCACAGAAAGTTCTTGAAAGAGCGTTCGATGATAATAACACTCCTTTCCTCTGCTATCAAAAGTTGAGCGGTATGGTTTCGGTGTCATCGCTTTCTTTTCTGACTGATCAAGACGTTTACAAGGAGTTTATTCAGAAGACAGAACTTGAATCAAATCCAAATACACCTGAAGAGTTCTTTGAAAGATCGACTCAGATGGAGAATTTAAAAAGTAAAATCTCTTTATCGCCTACATACCAAGCAACTGATGGAATCTACGCTTCTGAAAATCGTTACATCGATATTGCAACGAAGACATATCGCAATCATATCTTTGATGCAAGTAAACATTTAAAGGCCGAATATACGACATCGAAGAAACTTGTTTTTGAGGATTCTGCAACTGTGACCGACAAACGAAGATCAGAAACACCAGCTTCTTTTAATCGAATACCAGGTGCAAAGATCAATACTTCAGTTGTAAATCGAAATTCTTTTGGAGGATTTGAAAATATCGCGGAACTTCTTGAAAAGAATAAACACCTTTCAAATGCATATCTTTCTTCTTATGATATATGCACTCACTCGTTCAGTGTAATGGGTGATCCGCTTCTCAATTCAGGCCGTGTTTGTAAATTACTCTTTCCGAAAGCAACCGATCCAGGCGTCTATAAAGAATTCGCGAATAAATCAATTACTGAAACGTATGATAACGTTTTATCTGGAAACTACATGTTATTCTCGGCGGTTCATAGTTTTGTCGAGGGTAAATATACTACAGAGGTCACATTTAAGACAGACTCGCTCAACCAAAATATTACATCATAATGAACTTTTTTATAGGAGTAGTAGAAGACGTAAACGATCCATCCGAAAGGAATCGAGTTCGTGTTCGGATCTTTGGTAAACACAGCGAAGATATTACGTTGATTCCGACTGAGCGATTGCCATGGAGCAATGTGATGATGCCTGTCACAGCAGCTTCGGTTCCAGGTGTAGGTGTATCAATTGGATTAGTTCAAGGTTCATGGGTTGTTGGAATGTATCTTGATAAAGATCAAAGTGAAAACGTAATTATTGGTTCTCTTCCATCAGAATCTACAGCACGTCCAAAAGGAAGTGGCTTTCGTGATCCTGAAGGAATTCATCCTCGAGAAAACGGCAGTGATACTCCTCTTGTTGCTCGATCTACAGACTTTTCGAATGATATGGTTTACACACAGAAACGAGGATTGCACATAGAGAAAATTGCAATTGCAACTCCTGCGAAATGTGGAACTCTTGATAAAAGCAAGCATGAATCATATTTTGAAAACAAATCTTTTGACATGATCAAATATGATTCTGTGATTCAACCAAAATATCCAGACAACAAAGTTTATAAAACCGAAGGAGGTCACTGTACTGAGTTTGACGATACTCCTAATTATGAAAGAATTTCAGAGATGCATTCTCCTTCTGGCACGTATCGAGAAATTGTAGCAGACGGATCTTCAACTACTGTCGTGGTCGGAGATAATTATCAGGTTGTTCATAAGAGCAATAATATTTACATTCAAGGAAATTGTAATGTGACTGTTGATGGAGAAATGAGGACCCGTGTGAAAGGTGATTATCACCTCGAAGTTGAAGGTAATTATACACGTAAACTTCACGGCAACTCTCATACAGATATCGGCCTTTCAGAATTTAAAGAAGTAGGTGGAAACTCTGGTTTAAATGTCGGAGAAAATCAAAACATACTTATAGGAATTAATCAAAATGAAGTTGTCGGAGGAAACTCTACTTTTACAGTAAACAAAGATTCAAACATTATTGTGAAGAAAAATCAAACGAATATTACAACTGGACAATACACTCTTACTTCTTTAAAGAACGCTAAATTTTCTTGTCCTGAAAAAATACATATTAATACACCAGTTGCTCGAGTAAGTGGTGATTGTATTGCAGGTGGTGGAGGAGTTTCATTGGTTACACATACACATACACAAAACAGCGGTAATCACTATGGTGGTGGTGTAAATAATAATGCGCCGAATAGCGGAACAGGAGTTGGATCATAATGACTACAGCAAACATAGGAATTGGAATAGGAGCAGATGCAAATAGTGATGGAATCATTACTTATGCTGATGTTGGAAATTATCTTGGAACTGTAACTCGAGCCCAAGCTGAAACTACTGGTGGAGCATTAAAGATAAAACCAGATCTGTCCGGGTGGTCGATGTTTATTACTCCTAGTTATTTAAGAGGAAATCATAGCACCTCGAGGATTACTGATGCTCATGCTAATGCATTAGGCTTAACTTGGGTTATTGATTATCATAACTACATTGCTCAGCAAGCCTCCACTTCAGCAGCTGAAAATATAATTATTGATGAATATAAACCGCCTGTTGTATTAAGCGAAGAACAAATAACAGCATTAAGCTCAACTAATAATAACGACGCCGCGGCTCTTGAAGTATCTGCTGAACAAGAAGAGGCAATTCAGACAATTGAGGATTCTCAATTTGACGATGAAATTAATCAACAAATTGCTGAACTTTCAAAGAGTAGAAATGTTCCTCTAAGAAAGATTACCGATAATGGTCCAGTTAAAGTTTTAGGAACAGGATTTAATAGTGTTTCAATAAAGTGGAATGGAGGATTACACAACATAGGAACAACTGCTAATCTGTATTTACAGTTGCAAGGCTGGGATAGGTGGAATGATTTTCCTACTTTAGTTCAAATTGGAGATTTGGTGTGGGCCTGGAGAGATACTTATAAAAAATCAGGCGGTGATTATAACGGGTGGTATAAAAGTCGATGGCAGCTTGTTGATATACGTCTTTCTGAACCAGCAACAAATGTTGCATATCCTCCTCCTGCTAATAATTCAAGTATTAACCCGCTAACTTATCAAATTGGTGAAAGTGTGGGTGAAAGCCCAGAACTAGAAACCCTTCAACCCCCGGCGTATTTCGAATATGTCACTTCTCAAACTGCAGGTAATGATTCGGATGATGTCGGTGATTGGTCGAAAGGTTATCATACAGATCGAGTTCTAACTTATGCAATTCCTACATTTGAAGGAGGAGATATAACTCACTATAAAATTGGTGGTGTGAGTGGTGCTGGGCAATATGTCAATGGTATGGGTGGTGAAGGCTATTTAATAGATAAAGGCGGCACGATGACATCATTAAAAGTAGCCATGTTTTTTCCACCGATAAGATACAAATGGCAATTTGAAAAACTATACGGAAAAGAAGAAGATTGGTATGTGCCTCAACAAACTAAAATTTGGGACGTGGGCACGTACAAAACTGGAATAGCACCTTACTATGCTTATGAGTTTCCAGAACCACCAGCAAGTAGTTTTAGAGATATCGCCGGAGATAATACTGGAAATGGAGTCGATGATTCTGCAATTGCTAAAATTAAAGATAACGCATTAGCAACTGGAATTGGTCTCGCAAGCGGCGTTTTAGCTACAGGCATTTTGAAGAAAATATCAAATTGCGGACTTGATATTAATACACAGGGTTTGAATGACACTCTTGATTCGTTCAAGTCCTCAATTGGAGGAGCAGTCGATGCATCTGGTCTAGGAGCGTTAGCTGCAAAAGCACAGACTTTAAAAACCACATTAACTTTAAATTTACCAAAAATTCCTGAGCTTCCAGATTTTTCTACTCAATTGGCTGCTCTTAAAATGCAGAGCGAGAAGTCAGTTGCGGCTTTCAAAGAAAAATGGGGAAATGCTGTAGATAAGATTGATGATATAGTTGATAAAGTAAAATTTGATCCAGGAAATTTTGACATATGTTCAGTAAAAGACATTAAAGCAGAATTGAAGCTCGATGAAAAAGGAGCATATGTCAAAGCGCTAATACCAACAAAGGTAGAAATTCCTCAAAATAAGCCCGATGAACTTATCAAAACTGTTGTGATACTGGATGAAGCTGCAGAAAAAGCTCAAAGTCCTGCTGAAGAAGAAAATGAGTTAAATCCAAAAAAGGCCAAAGAAGGAATGGATCTATACGTAGATGCATGGGCTAAATTGTACAAAGATAAAGAAGTGATTGCTGCTCATCCTACTCAAGAAGAAATTGAAGAAGCAAATGATGTAATGAAAAAAATGACGGCTTCTCGTGGATATAAACAATTTAGAAATTTAGTAAATAATAAAAAGAGCAAAAATATCAATACACCGTATTTCCATAAATTTATTGATAAAGAAAAAGAATTTATTCCTATTCTTGCATTTGCTAAAAAATATAGATTTATTAATAACAATGCTAGGAGATACATGACAAATCAATTTATTAAATCTGCGGTGTTTTATTATAACGAGACCGTAGCTCCAGATAGTCGCGAAGTTCGTGGATTTATGAGAGAAGCTTTTCCTCGTCGATCTTTTAGGCGGGTTGGAGAATTATATTTAGATTTTAGAGCGGTTGTTACTGTTTATACACAAGAAGATTACGAAAGAGAATTGGCGTATAAAGATCTTATAAATAAAAAGATAGTAGAGTACATTTGGAAAATAGATGTAATAAAAGCAATTGCTTCATATGGAATAGTTCATCCAGCCGAAAATACGAGTTTAGTAAAAGAAGAAGCTCCAGAAAATACTGACCCGATACCCGCACAAAGATATGTAGATGTGCTAGACCCATCTACTGGTGAAGTAATTGGAATTGAAGATCGAGTAGATGGGGTAATACGGCCAGTATAAATATAGAAAAAGAAGAAACACTAGAAAATGTCACACAATATAAATCACACATTCGAAGAAAGAGATATTCTACAACCAGACGTAAATGGATTTGTAGAAGAAAAATTTTTAAGGTACGTCCTTGTAGAAGAACTTAGAAATTCTAAACTTGCTGGGTATCTTACTACTGATGCAGATCAATATGGAATTTTTTCAGGAGCTCCTGAAGAATACGCGGATTACTTTGTAACTACTGCAAAGGGAGGTTCAAATCTAAATACATTTAATTTTAAAAATGTCGTAAAGTATTTAGAAGATGGAACTCGAGTTGATAAAGAATTGATTGGTCTATTTAATATCGATCCTTCAACTGTGGTTCCTTCGAAAGAACAACTCTTTATACCTAGAATAAATATCCGAGAAGCCATAAACTTATATGCTACTCGAATACTTGAAGATAGATTAATGCAACCAAGTGATATTGATCTTGATGGAATATTGATTGGAGGATCTGCAGCTAATGCATTAACGACCGAAGGTGGACTTGCAATTACGGGAGAAAATGATGAACAGCTTACCATCGAAGAATAATGGCATCAGATCGAATTACTAAAGAGACCGCACAGAAATGTCCACTTCCCCCAGTAAACTGGCATTGGATAAAGGCTTCTGAAATATTGGCTCAGCCTACAGTTAAAGATAATATTCATGCAGTTGGTTTAAACAAACCATTAGTTGAATCTTTACAGCGTGAGCCAGAAATATATAATCCTATTTTATGTTTAACAAGTTGGTGGCCACTTGTAGGAAGTCAACGTCTTCGAGCCATCTGGGAAATTAGACATAAGATAAATCCAGATTATAATCCTGATTTAAAAGTTGCTCGTATCGAAAAAGATTATTTGAACTATACCGCTCTTTGGCCTGAAAAAGAATTTGGCACAAAGATGAGACAAGTCACATTTCAAATGTGGGAATTAGTTTTTAAATCGCTGTGGTTTGAATCAACTCAAACTAAAGACGGAATTCCTATGACTGAATTCGAAGATGAAGGTGATAGAAACGAAGGATGGAAGTATGTTACTCGGAAGGTTTCGGATGAGCAGCCTTCACAGCAGCACGATGGTCAAGAATAGACTGATCGTCTCCAAAATCAACAGTAATTGAATTGGCTTCGAGCACTGTTTTGAGTTTATCAATCATATCGTAAAGTTTACCGATATCGTCGTCGCCGGCTTCTTTATAGTGCATGCGGCGTTTCTCTACGTATGGAAGAGCTTCATACTGCTCTTGAGTAATCTGCGGTATTTCTCGATCTATATTATTCGTTTTAAATGCCATTATGCGTAGTCTCCGAAAAGGTTTTGATTGTCTATTAAATCAGACATATTGTATTCTGTTTGTGCTGGTAAAGTT
>Ga0181409_1000534_pt1 | contig 15015 bp, 17 predicted proteins | sample 32SPOviralmetaG_FD_130138 | JGI IMG/M metagenome (GOLD analysis project Ga0181409, IMG submission 130138) | Marine viral communities from the oligotrophic San Pedro Time Series (SPOT) site, San Pedro Channel, CA, USA - 32 SPOT_SRF_2012-05-30 | ecosystem: Environmental > Aquatic > Marine > Strait... | reverse complement strand
GATGTAGGTAGAGCAGATTTAATACCTGAACGTATACCACCCATTACTGCACGACGTGCCATGAATGTACTTATTTCTGGTATACCATTTGCTGCTGCCGCAGTCATTAGCGTAGCAAAGTCTTCTAAATCTTTTAGGTTAGGTAATTGCGCTGCTTGTTTACCAACTAAACCTGCAGGTGCATCGTATTTTACTGCTTTTAATCCTTCGTTAAAATTAACGTTGTCAAATTCTTTTACTATTCCTGTTTGTCCATCACGTACTACTATTTTAGATACTTGTGGTCCTGGTAATGCTTTTTCGAATAATGTTTTAAGTGGGTTGCCTTTACCTAAACCAAGTGCACGTCTAAATATTTCTCCATCAAATAATTCTGCGCCATCTCTTTGTACAATAGAATTGTTAAATACTTTATTAAGATAAATACCTAACCCTTCATAGTATGCTTTATCACCAACAATGTTTTTCATTGTCGCTAAATTTGTTGCAGCATTGGCTGGATCTTTTTTAGCTATATCAATAACTGTTTCAAATATATTTGTTGCTTGACGATCTGGATCAACGTTAATAGCCATACCAAATCTTTCTACAGGACCAGCTACAGCTTTACCTGCTTTTGTTGTAAACATCATCATGCCGTTGCTTACAAACTTTTCATAATCACGCCATAATTTTTCTACTTCAGGTATACCTGACTTTGATAAGTTACCAATGTCTGCTTCCCATGCTTTATATATATTTAAAATATCTGCTTGACTCTCTCCATCTGCATTCTTTAAAAATTTATTATATAGTTTATCCATTTGATCACGAAGACCATAGTATTGCTCTATTGTTCTAGCACCTGCAATGCCAGGATTTATAATTTGAGTTTTTAGAAAATCAATAAAAGGTTCTGGAACTGCTTTACTAATTGCAGCTGTGCCTTCATCTGTAGGAGCAATTTGTCTTTGTGCTAAAGCTCTTTGATATATTCTTTTTGCTTCATTAACTAATGTAGAATCATCTACAACAGCGCCGTATTTTCTAGCTGACTCTAATAACAATTGTTGTTTTTCTGCAGCAGCATCTCTAAATCCTCTTGCAGCAGCGCCACCTAATCCTGATATTTTAGCACCGTGTTCACTAACATTTAATATGGGTGCAAAAGTTAATTTTTGTATTATGCTACCACCAAGGTCCATGTAAGCATTCATTTGATCTGCTTTGTTTTTATATATTCTTGTACCTATAACTGGCGCACGTCCTAATAATTTTGAGATACCTGCCAACATAGGAGAACCAACATCAGATCGTTGTACGTTTGTACCAATCATTTTTTCTGTTTGCGGTAATAAATCACCTACTTGTTTTAAAGGCGTTTTTAATTCAGAAGGACTTAAAAAATTAAAGACAGGGCTTCTCATTAACCTTGTCATTAAATTTCCAATTAAAGGAATATTTAATTGTATGTTTTGTGATCTACCACCAACAGATGTTTCTATAAATTCTTTTGTTAACGGATCTTCTTGTAGCATAGTAGAAAATTTACCAGATTGATATAATCTTTGTTCGGCATCTAATATTTCTTGACCTGCAGGAACTCTAGATCCTGCTCTTGGTTTAAACATGCCAAATACATTACCACCTATAAATCTTTTTGTTGCATAGTAAGCAGGTCTTGCTCCAAAGAATACACTGGATATTGCACCATCAATTGCTGCATCTTTCAATGCACCTTTTATTCTTGTTGCTTGATCAGGACGATTGATACCTTCAGGACCAAATGTTAATCTGTCTGGTATTACAGCAGACATTGTTTCTAATATTTGATTATCACTATTCTTTAAAAACTTTTTTGCTGTGCCAGCTTTGTTCATTATATCTAATTGAACTTCATAACCATAATCAGCTATTCCTACGCCTGCAGCACCACCAACCACTGCGCCTAATGCTTTCGCCCACCAAGGTCCTGGGACCTTGCCGCCACGTGCCATGCCAGCCATAAATCTTTTACCAATACCTTTTGTTCCATATCTAAATGAATCTCCAAAAGCATCAAGAATCACTGGTCCAGCTTTATATCCTTTTAAAGCACCAACTGTTCCTACTACCATTTCTTGCCCAGCTTCTAATATAGGATAAGGACTAGGAGTAGAAGTATACAAACCAAACTCATCTTCATTAAGTAATGTACTAGGCGTTATTGTTGTAAAATCTTTTTGTGATAAACCCATAGATCTAATGTATCCTTGTATGTCATTATTAAGTTCAGCCACTTGTTCTGGTTCCATATTAGGATATTTTTCTTTTGCTCTTGCTATAATGTTAACTACATTGTCACGTACTGTATCTCTTTTTTCTCTATATGTTTTTAAATTTTGTAATTCTAAAGCTCTTGCATCAAGTTCTTTTTGTGATGCGACAAAAGGATTATCTTTACCAAAAGGTTGTCCAGGCAATAAAGCGTTTCCAAGTATTTGAAATGGAGCTGATGCAGCTTCTGCAATAGGTTCCATAGTTTTTCTATTCTTCGCTATTATCTCTTCTGCTTTTGTTTGTGGCACACCACCTTCTGTTTTACTTACAAATTTTTTATCTTTCGCGTCTAACTCTGATGCTGCTTTTTCAAACTGTTTTGTTGATATATCTACCATTAATTTAATCCGTATTTATCTAATAAACTTTCATATGTTTGTTCATTTTTTTGCATGTTTTCATTGTGGTCTACTTGTATATTACCTTCAAAACTTTTCATCCAATCCGGATATCCCATACCACCAGATATATCAAGATTAAGCGCTCGTTCTTCTGGATTATTAGATAACCAATTATAGTATGCATTTTCTAATTTTTTAGAACCTTCTATTGTAAAGAAATCCGGTTGTTTTTCTTTGTCATAACCAGCAAGTGTTAAAGCACCTGACATATTATTGTATAGTTGATTATATATTCTTACATAGTTTTGTATAATTGCTTTATCAGTTGTACGACCACCAATACCTGTTAGTCTTACATCTTCAAATGATCTACGTAAAACGTCTGCTAACATACGACCAGTTGGCTGTCTGTCTCTCGCTAACATTAAACCTAATGTTGTTTCAAATGTTTCTAATACAGATCGTTCACCACCAGATTGTAAAAGTTTTGTAAAGGTATCTGCAACAACGTACGCTCTTGCAGGCTGTCCATTAGTGTCTACACCATAATCATCGCCACCTAAAGCTGCTCCATATCTATCTTGTGTTAATCCATTACCTCCATATTTATTATCTCTATCAACAAATACAGGTATTTCTACACCACCTATAGTCATCGTACCATTCGCTGTTTCACGAACAGCAAAACCTGAACCTGTAGGATCTGCAGAATCAAAATCACCTGCAATTATTTGTCCTGTAAATTCTTCAAATACTTGCGCAGCTGGTCCTACAATTTTTCCTAACTCACCTGAAGCACCAATTAAATCTGGTCTTTCTATAATTAATGGAATAATTTCATTGGCAAGTGGCACTAATCCACGTTTAACATAATTAGCATATTGTACTTGAGCATCAGATGATGCGTCACCTTTTACGTTTATTGAATCAGCATAGTTTAATCCAAATGCATCTTGACCTTCTCCAGCTTCAACAAAACTAAATACATCAAAACCATAAGCTTGATTGAATCCGTAAAATTTAGTTTCTTCTGGACTTGTTCTTTTCACAGTTAATACTTTTAAAGGTTTTTCTAACTTAATTGGTTTACCGCTTGCATCTAAAGAAATACTGCCATCATCTTCTGTTTTGTAATTTTGATATACCATAACGTATGGGCCACTTCTATCTTGCATGTCTTCCATTTCTTGAAAATATAAATCAAGTGCAGCAGCTCCTATCTCACGATCAGCTTTTGCTTTTTCTACACCCATTTCAAATAGTAATGGTGCGGTTTGTTGTCCTGTTTGTCCTACTACATCAAAAAATCCTTTGAGGCCAGGTTGATCAGTTCTGCCTGACATTAAAGAAGATCCTATTTGCATGAGTAAAGCTATCTTTTGTAATTTGTTTCCTGACGAATCGCCAATAAAATTTTTAATTACATCTTTATAATTGTTTATTCTTTTTACACTATCATTATCAATGTAATCAGCAATAACTGGATCATTTTGTAAATCATTTGATGCGTAGTTATTTGTTTCTGTGCCAGCACCTGAGTTTGTTGTAAGAGATTGTTCATTTTCAATTTCTTCGTTTTTTGATTCTACCTGTGATTTTATTGGAGGACCATCTACAGGGGCATTTGGTTGTGGGTCTTTTGATGTGACGTTTATTTCTGTACTTATATCAGTCGTTACATCATCTTGAAAATCTGCTGGTGTTATGTTTCCTGTATCTGTTAGAGAGTCAACCATTAAAGGTCCTGTCCCAAGAGTAAACATTCTACCTTGTGGAGTGTTAAAGCCTCTAGCTGTTCTTTGAAATAAAGGTCTCAGTAATGAACTAACCATAGGACCTTAATTCTTCAATGCTTCGTATGCGGCCAATCCTTGAATACCACTACCTACAGCTTGAGCTAATGGGTTGACCGTTGGTGAAGTGCCCATGGTTGTAGCCATACCACTTGACGGCATACCTTGATAAATATCGCTAACAAATCCAAGACGTTGAAACGGCTCGTATTTTTGTTGTATTGTTTGACGATATTTAGCGTCTTCAATTTGCTGTAGACGTTGTTGCTGTACTGAGCCAGCTGACATAGCAGATGCAATATCCCCCTGTTGCAATGCTTGTTGTTGTGCGCCGAGTGCTCCAAGACCTTGTGATGCTTGAGCCATTCTTTGCATTTGATTTTGAAAGTTTTGTTGAGCAGACTGTTGCGCTTGTTGAAAGTTTTGTGCTTGTGCTTGACCAACAGCTTGCGCTTGTTGCCTTCCTAATTCTGCAGTTTGTATACCTTGTCTAGCTCCACCAAAAGCTCCTGCTTTTGATGCCTGTAAATTAGTTTGATTTTGTAATTTTGCAAATTGATCTTCTATTCCTGAAATAACTTCGTTTTGATATGGATTCATATATGCTTGATATGACATCGGATCATATGCTGCTGTGCTACCTAATAAATTATCTGTAGCTGCATTTAAATAAGGTTGAAATGAGCCAAGACCACCAGCTGTATCTGTAAAAGCTTGATTTTGTAAATCAGTAAAATCAACAACTTCTTGTTGAGGAATAGTTACAGGATCTTTTGCAAATCCTGAAGCTGTATCCATAAGCTGTAACTTACGTGCTTCTATTTGTGGTGCTTCACGCTGAAACGTCGTCTGGAACTGGGTTCCTGATGGATCGCCTCCGTCGCTTAATCCTGGTATACTCAAAATATTCTCCTATAATTTGTTCCAATTTTTTGCATTCCTAAACGTTTTGCAACTTTATCAAAGCTACCTGTTTGTTCAGAAACACTTAATATTACTTCTTTCACTTTATTCATCTCTGACCAATTTACAAATCTTTTCATAAGTTGTATACCAGTCATTTTGCCTCTCTCCTCTGGAACTACATATAGTTCCAATTGTCTACTAAAAGTGTCCTTACTATAAGGAAATTCCAATATGCATCCTATCATAAAACCTATTGGTTCTTCCTTTTTTGTAGCAACTATACCAAACATGTTTGGTTTATTCATTGCTGCGAAGAAATAGTTTTTAACCTTTTCTTCGTTTATCTCTACTTCATTCCCCCAGTGAGATTCTTTTAAAAAGTCTTTGCTAACTTTTTGAATCCAATAAAGATCTTTCTCTTCGAAAAATCTCCAATCCATTTACTATACCATAGCTTCCGAAGGTTTTTCAGATTCTGGATCTAGTTTGTTCATCATTTGATACATCTTTTTTGCTCCTTTTATTCTGCTACCATTACCAAAATTTTCTACAGCTTTAGCTGTCATGACAAATTCGCCATCACTTAACTTTGCATTTATCGCATCATCTTTTGGTCCACCTGGGCCACTGACCTCGCCACCTGTTTCATAAGGCGTAAAATCTAACCTGTCTGGCACGTAACTATAGTAAGGGTTTTTCATCATGTCGTATAGTTGAGACATACGTTTTTTTTCTTTTTCCCGCATCATTTCTTCTGTTTGTTCTTCTGTTGGCATGCCTCCTGTTAAACCTGCTAGTAAAGGTAAACCAGCTTTAATATCAAAAGATCCTGCTGGAATATCAGTGCCTAAGAAAGATTTTCCCGCTTGTTGAGTTCTAAGTAAATCTGATAACTTCATGCCTGGCGATAATGTTCTTGTAGTATCTCCAAGATATTGAGTTTTAGGCATTACGTTTAAAGGCATGTTTTTCATACCACCTTCTACTCCAAATCTTGGTACTGTTTGTGTAATCGGTTGTCCACCTGGTGCCATCAATAAATCCATTGCACTTACGTCGCCACCTAATGTATTAGCCATAGCGTTTGCTTTCATAAAAGAAAACGGAACAGCTGTTAATGCAGAATATAATGCTGCACGTTCAGGATTTTTTTGTCCCATCAGTCTTGCTAATCCATAACTTGTTAGACCAGATGTAACTGGTGCTTTTAACATCATTGGCATTGCACCAAACTTTGTACCATATCCACTGAGTAAACTACCTAGGCCAGCGCCTTTGCCACCAGCTGCCAAAAATCCACCTAGTTTTGGTGCAAGGTATGGTGCAGCAAACATGGCTGCAACAGGCAACATTGGTTTTGCTTTCTTAACTATATTCTTTATTGCTTTATCAAAAAATCCCATATTAAATATTAAAAATGTTTGGATACCTTAAAGTTAAATCTTCCAATAAAGTATCATATGAATCGTCATCTGCATCTCTTGCGTCATCAAGCATTTGCAGTATATTTGGCATTGAGTAACTATCATCACTACTAGCCGGTAATTTAGGTTGTTGCATTTGTTCTATAATGCTTTTTATATCCATGTCATTAAGATCTTGGCCTTCAGGCACCATAAACATATTAGGATTATTTGGATCGTATTCTTGAAACTCGTCCATTGGTAAACCTTCATTTTCTGGATCTACTGGATTAAAATATTTATTATAAAGCTCTGTTAAAAAGTAATCATCTGCTGTGGGGTCTAAGTATGATGTAGCTGGTGTTACAATCGGGTTTGGCATTGCTTCCAAACCTTCATCTGATCTAAATAAATCTTTAAGTACATCTTCCATACGTTCATCGTCTGTAGGTACTTCGGTAACTGAAGGTATTGGAGCAGTGTAATTAGGTGCCATTCGACCACCTTTACCTAAATTGTAATCTACTATTGTGCCTGCTTTAGGAGCAAAGGCTCCTATGCCACCTGATCTTGCTATATAACTTTCTCTATTACTATCATCAAAACCTGGCGCCATGGGTGACGGGTATGATCTGTCTCTTCGTCTAGTTGATAGTGCCACTATACGTCTCCTGATTGTCCTTCTATTATTTTATGAATTGCTGCACTAATAACCACATCTTGTCTAATGTGTTCTGATTTAGTGTCAGTTGCAGGGTCAGCAACATCGTCATCAGCTTCTTTAGCCGAACCATATTCCTGTCCTGTTACAGTGTTGGTAATAGTTATTTCTGCTGGGACAACGATTTTAGGTACTTGTTCACCGTTAATCTCAACATACTCTACTACTCCGTCATCTTTTATAGGCATATTCTCTCCTTATAGCAAGTATTTTGTATGTTTTCAATCATTATGATATCTCTAAGAATGTTATATACACGTTTATAGGTTGTGCATTTGTGTTAATTTTTAGTAAGTCTCCTGCCTCTAAAACATCTGACCCAGAAACAAAGGTTTTTGTAGCATTGGCAGCTAAACTAGCTTCTCTTTCTAATTCCAAAGTACCTATTTTTACAGATACTTGAGCTGTTCCACTGCTATTATTAAATACTTTTATTGTTTTTATTATGGTAGTTGTGGCTGCAGGACAAGTGTATACCGTATTATCCCCTGTGCTAGTTAATGCAGATACAACTCTTTTATATGTGTTAGCCATTAATTTAAAAACCAGGCAAAAGCCTCATCCTCTTCTCTAAGTGTTTCTGGTGTGTAAGAACTATTAAGTAATTGTATTAACAAATCTAATGACTGTATCATTTGATCTATTTGTCCTTTACTATATTCTTGTGGTGCTTGTGGTAATCTAGGTATATTTATTTGTGCCATTATCTCATTCCATCTGGTTGTACATCTGCGCGATATGTGCCATATCTCCACTTAGTATCTATTGCAGAACTTGTTATTTTTAAAGATGCTTGTCGACCACGTGCACGTGTATCTATTTTTGTTGTTGTAGGTGAAACTGTGTAAGGACCATTTGTCGTAGCTGTAGAACTCGGATATAATTTAAAGTTTAATTCTACATCAACGTTACCGCTTTGATCTTTAAAGTCTGGTATAAATCTTTTTATTGACATAAGTTTTTCTCCTGCTTCTGGTAAAACAAAATCACCTGATGTTATTGATGAAGACAAAGCTACACCATCCGCATTGTTGCCATTTTCATGACTATATAAAAAACTTCTACCTGCAGTTAATCCTGTGATTGTACTAACTGTAGATGTTGTACTAGAATTTTCAAACTCCATTGCTTGAGGAAAACCATAGACACCCTTATCAAACCATGAAGATCTAGCAAGACTACCAACGTACCAAACGTTTTCTAAGTAATTGTAAGTTACAGATCTATTTATTACGTTTGAACCACTAGAGCAATAAAACCAAGTAACTTCGTTAAACTCTGTGTTAAGTCCCGCAAATGTATCTTTTTGAGATGCTTCATCAATATCAGTAAAAACATAATCTTCTACACTACATGGTATTTTTTGCACTGAACCATCAAATACAAAGAAAGAATCATTGCCCATCCAAAATGATTTGCCGTTAGATTCAACAGCTGCGTGTTGTCCTATACACCCACAAGCAGAACCTAATTGTTGAAAACCAAATACAAACGGTGCACCAATTAATTGCATCTGATACAATGCTGTATCTGACCATACAAGTACAGCACCACGCGAACGTTTTGCTGTTACAAGTTTAGAGCCATCTGTAAGTCTTTGTGAACCAGCTGTGTTTGTAGCAGTTGGCGTCCATACTGCTGGGTCTTCTTGATCAGACCAACGAAGAAACATATCATCTCTTGTGGAAGACGTGCCTATTGTTGTTTCTGTACCAAAACAAATTACATGTCTATCAGTACCAGAAACCAATACAAATCTACTAGATGTAGGAGCACCAGAAACTGCTGTTCTATTTGCGCGCTGCACTGTTGAAGTACTAGCTGATGTGTCCCAATAATATAAACTACCATTTAATTGTTGACATAATATATCTTCGCCCCAATTGTCTAAAGACCATTTACCAGAATCAAGTTGTACACTATTAGGTGCTGGAAGAGCTGCTCTGGATTTATTCCAACCAGGTCCACCGGATACACCGCCGTAAGGTCCTGCACCCCAACCATATCCTAATATAGAAAATGGCGGTCTAGTATTTATTTGATATTCTGCACTACCTGTAACACCACTAGCACCTGCACCAGAAGCTGCTGCTTTTGCAGTGATTACATAATTATTTGTGTCAGTGACTGATTGTATTTCAAATTCACCTTGTAAATTGGTAGCTGTTATACCATTGGCTGTGCCTGATACACTAGATATAGTAACAAAATCACCTTCTACAGCACCATGTGTAGCGTCTGTCACTGTGACTGATGTAGATCCTGAAGCCGTTGTAAAATTAGTTATTGATGCGCCAGTTTCTCTTATAGGCGTAATGTCATGAAAAGCTTGGTTTTGATAAACGTATAGTTTTTTATTAGTTCCTGTAATTAAGTAAGCATCTCCATCAAGAGAAAACCAAGTTATAATTCCTCGTGCTGCGCCAACTAATGCCTCTGGTGTTGTTTTTGCCCAACCACCTATTTTTTCTGCTAACCCGTATCTAAAACGCACGTTGTCACAATCTATCCAACGACCTTCAGCACCATATTCGGTGTTTTGTTTATCTATACCCGGCGCTACTTGAATTTTTATAAGCGTCATTCAAGCTCCTATATTGCGTTATCGTAAAATCTTATCCAACGTTCTGTGCCATTTACCCTTATTCTTATTGCACCAGCTTTGTTTGCTGCCGATGCTGTAGAAGAAGACAAACTTTTTGATGCATCACTAGCGGATGTACCAACAAAGTTAGTAAAAGCATAATCTTGATCTAGTTGTTCTAATTCTAAAACTGGTTGTGCACCTGTAGCAGAAGATTGATTTATGTGTAATTTAGCGTTAGGTGTTGGTGCACCCATGCCTACACGGTCTGTACTACCATCTGTTATTATTAAATTTTGATCAGTATCACCTTCAAATCTTGCGTCTACTGCAGCTCCTGATTGATTAAAAATAAAAGCACCACCATCAAATGACACATCACCTGTTACGGTAAGTGTGCCTGACAATGCTATGTTGGCTAAATTTTCTGGTATTTGAAATGCTGATGATCCATCAGTATAAATTAAATGTATTGCACCTGCTGTAAGTGTTACGGCAGAACCACCAGATGGCCCAAATGTTAAAGCGTGTCCAGCTCTTGTTGTTGCATCTTTTACTATATACCAATTAGGATTTGCTTCACACGTTAGTGCTGTTGATCCTGAAAGTGTCCCTGTTAAATTAAGAATTGCTCTACTTTGTTGATCACCTGTACCACCACTAGCAACTGTTAATGCTTGTGAAGTACCTGTAATAGAAACACTTGCATATCCTTTTATTGCATTTTCTATTTTTTCTAAGTTATCGTTTGTTTTACTACCCCATGTACCAGCGTTTGCACCAGTTGTTTGGAGGTCTAAATTTAATATCGTCGAATCAGCCATATTATCTCCTTATCCTGTTGGAACGACAGTCCATGAATTACCACTAGAATCGTCTACACCATTCCAGATTGTTAGTTTTGGATCTCCTACTTGTGCTGTTATGCTTACACCCGTTGGTATTACAAGAGCAGAAGCTACTACAGTTACTGTTCCTAAACCAAAAGTTGCTTGTACACCAGCAGGAAAATATCTTGACTCTATTGTAACATCTCCTACAGCAAATGTCGAGGACACTCCTGTCGGTGCTACTAAAGCAGAGCCTGATACTGTAGGATCTCCTACAGCAAAAGTAGATACAACGCCTGTAGGTTCTACAAGAGCAGAAGCTGCTACGGTTACTGTTCCTAAAGATGATGTAATTTGTAAACCTGTAGGTAAAACTAATACACCAGCTGTTACCACGACATCGCCAACAGACATTGTTGCACCTAAACCTGTAGGTGTTACTATAATTTCTGTTACTACTGTTACAGCGCCAACATTGGCAGAAAAAGACAACCCTGTAGGTTCTACTAATACACCAGCTGTTACTGTGACTGTGCCAAGGCTAGAAGTTAATTGTTGCCCGGTTACCGCTATTACGGCATTTTGATCTACGTCTTCGGAAAAGGCACGCTCACCGAATGATGCGGCTGCGAAGGTCATTAGAGTTTATCCATCTCCGCTTTAATATCTGTTTTAGATATTGGAGTCGTATTAACCCAAGTAATGTCAAATTCTTCTTTTTCTCGATCTGTTATTTTTGATACAAATTGAGCATCAGAATTAATATTCATAATGGCTTGATAAATTTTTTCTCCTAAAGTCATGCTAAAATCTCCATTACTGTAATTGATGAATAAGAAGCTCCACTTGCACCACTATCTGAGTTTAGTCTCCATGCACCAGCACTATTTAATCTTTTTGCTTCAACAGCATATGTCGTAGCACTTGTTGTATTAGGTGAATCTATATATACGCAATTGTCGGAAGAAGCATAAAAATTAGCACTTGTATTATTGTCATAACCAGAACTTTCTGTAAATTGTTTTAATTCACTTCCACCTTTTGTAATTCTTAAAGCACCACCTTCACAAGAACTATGATGACCAACACCTGCAAGACTTACTATAATCATTACTTTACTAGAAGCTGCCGAAGGAGTTATAGCTTGTGATAAACTAATTCCAGTATAACTATCACTTGAAACATTAGTTTCTCCTTCATTAGCATTTTGTAAAACTTGTCCAAGTTTACCGCCACCCGCTTCACCTGTTCCAATAGCTGTGCTACCTGTAAATTTAAGAAACTGCCCTGTTGTACCAGAAGCTAAACCCGTGCCGCCATTACCTACAGCGAGCGTACCTGTAGTATTAGTAGCTAAGTTAATTGATTGATTAAGTCCTAGTCTCGTTAGTGCCATTATGGTTTACTCCATATGCTGTGTGTTAGGTTGCCATCAGAATCTCTTGCTAATAGTGCATCATACGCTGCCTCATCCGTGTGGTTGGCTGGCAAGTCTCTAAGAGTTTGCCTCCACGTCTTAACGTTATCTGGCATCGTTACATCAGAGTTAGCAAGGTAATCTGTTTCAATTAGTCTTTGTAATCTTAATTCTTTTATGTAAGCAAGTTTTTTAGGTACAATATTATCTTGGTATTCTTTTTGATCTTTAGCATATTGTTCTTCTTCTGCTGGAGTTCTATCTCTTAAACCAACTATGTTGTCATATGTTTTAGTCATTATGCATTGCTCCCTAATAATCCATAAACTTTGATGTTAGCTTGCTCACAATTACCACTTTCCCAATAGAATTGAAGACCTGTTAATGCTCCTGCATCAGTAACTGTTCGTTGATATTGAGAAACATGTGTATAAATTTTGGTATCTCCTCCAGAGTTAGAAGTCATAACACCATATCTTCCTGTACAACTAAATGCTGCACTTGCAGATCTATCTGTGTTAGCCCATATATAAAATTCTCCCCAAGCACCAGTATCATATTCTCTTGAAGTTACTGCATCTGATATGATAATTTTATTTTGTTCAGTTCCTCTATGCTCTCCATCTGTACCAGCTGTACTTCTAGACCTACTTACATAATCGTAATGAGATCCACTCATAGAGCCAGTAGAGTGTTTTGCTCTCATTGTAAGACCCGCTGTGTTACTTGCTGGTAATACTTGAAATTTAACTAAGTACATATTGTAAGCAGAAGAAAAACAACTATCAATATTCATTTCATTTGTACTATTAGTTGTTTCAAAATACAAACTTCCTGTCTGTTTCATTGTTTGTATTTTAGAATTTTGTACATACTTTAATGCACCACTCGCTGCACTATCTGAAATTAAAAATTTATCTGTATCAGCTAAAGAGGTTTTCTCTGTCTGTCCTGTAATGACACTAGATGGTAACGTAAGAGTTGCACTTGATGTATTAAGCGTTACGCCTGACGGTATAGTATACGTGTCACCTGAGTCACCGATCGTTGCGGACGTTCCACTAGCGGGGGACCACTTATCTGCTTTTATTTCACTGCTCATTTATATATCTCCTACTTTCATACAAGAAAAGTAACTTTGATTTGCTGCAACATGTTCATTTGTACTATTATTAGTATAAACATAAGTTTCAAAATAATCTGTTGCGCTTGTAACTTTAAAAAAATAAGTTGCAGTTACCATTGGGTGACTTCCAGTTTTAGCGGAGTACCAATATTTATTTCCAAACATAGCACTACTACCATTTCTATACATTTGAACGTCATACTCTTTTTCGTTGTCTATACCTTCACCCGCACAATGATTTATAAATTGATAAATTCCTGTTGCACCAGGAGTTAGTCTGTAATTAGAACTATCCCATGTCATTCCTGTATTATGTTGTACACTTCCCCATTGAACTTTTGTCCAATTGCCTGTGTTAAAACTAAAGTCACCAGAAAGATGAATTAAAAAATATTTTGAAATACCAAACGTAGTTCCTGTTGATGAAATAGTGCCAGTAATTGCTGTATTACCAGTAATATTTGTAGTTCCTGCAAGATTAATCGTGTCCCCCGACTCACCAAGCGTGATTGACGATCCAGACTGCTTAATGATTTCGTTTACTTTAATTTGTGAAGCCATTAATCAGCCTCCTGTATTGTATTACCATCTGCTACCCATTTTTGAATATCTTGATAGTGTCTGTTATTTTCATCTAGAGGAACTGATAAATGTAATTTTCCTCCATTTTCATCTTCTGGGTACATAACAGAAATTTGATTAACTTTTCCTGTATCAGGAGATTTTTTATATTTTATTGTACACCCTTCAAACATTTATAACTCCGCATCCATTAACATCATTGTTCCAGCACCAGTTGAATTACCTCTAGTTTTACCAGCATGACCAGCAGTACCACCATTTGCACCATCTAAAGTGCAATCAACCACTGTGCATAATCCTCCACTTAAAGTAGCCGCATTAAAATCAATTTGATTATACTCTACTGTTCCACCATTACTAAAAATTCTATAATAGTTACTGCCTGATACAGAAGTAACAGTTGGAACTGCTCTCATAGGAGGAGATAATTGTAAACTAGCGTTCCAGTTACTAGAAGTATAAGCAAAACATGGACCTAAAAATGGACCACCATCTTGGTCAGTATTCATGTGTAGGTGGCAATATCTTCTACATCTTTGTAAATTATCTCCAAAACTTTCATGTTGGAAAGGTGGTATCGTAGCAGAAGTATATTCACCTACTTCTAATTGAACACCTGTAATATGAAAATTATTTGAAGTGCTATCAAAGTTATTAACTTGTCCTACCGCAGTATTTGCTACTGTTGATGATTCCCAAGCAGTAGGTAATGTTCCAGAGGTATAGTTTGAGCCAGCCGATAAAGTCCAAGATATTCTTAATCCTTCTCCATTATCATCTGCAAAAGCTCCTGTTGTATCTGCCGCAAAATTAACTACTTTATGTTCCCAAGTATTACTAGAAGATATAGAGTAAGAGCCTCCAATACTTCTAGTATTATCTGCATCATATAATTCTATAGTGTTTGTTCCTGTTTTTGTTGCTTTAACCCAAAAAGCTAAAGTAAATTTTTCTGCATTAGCTGTACCTTTTTTAAACATTTGCACATCTTGGCCTTCAAATCTCATATTTAAT
>Ga0181409_1000531_pt1 | contig 15049 bp, 19 predicted proteins | sample 32SPOviralmetaG_FD_130138 | JGI IMG/M metagenome (GOLD analysis project Ga0181409, IMG submission 130138) | Marine viral communities from the oligotrophic San Pedro Time Series (SPOT) site, San Pedro Channel, CA, USA - 32 SPOT_SRF_2012-05-30 | ecosystem: Environmental > Aquatic > Marine > Strait... | reverse complement strand
TTCTAATATAGCAATGCGAGATTGAAGCTTGATGATCTCCATCATATGACTAGCCATGCCACCCATATCCTCATTGATCATATCTATGTCTTCCCAAATCTCATTGTCGGCATCTTCCATGTCCTCATAAAACTCTGATAATATATCAATAATCTCTTGCAGATGATCAGTATTACGCTGCACATCTCTAATTAGATTAGTCTTATCAGTAGCGTTATTCTCAACAGTTAGAATGTTAACTGTTTCTTCTAGGTTAGATATTGTGCTTGCTTGCTGTGCCGTCCACCAAATAAAACCGCCGATCTGAGCTATAACAACCCCAACTACAGCAATACTTACTTTTGGCAGTTTATCTGACATAATTATCCCATAACGCTCATACGAATAAGTAACAATAAACTAGCGCCAGTAATACCAATCATAATCGCTTCCATACGCTTCATACGATTGTACAAATCTTTAAACTGTATTTTCATTTCAGTTTGTATCTCAATCATCTGCTTTTCCAATGCATCTATGCGTGAGTGCGCTGATTGTACTGTGCGCTTATCCATTAATATGTACCCTTCCAAACTCTTAGGTCTTGGAACTCATTGCTCATTAGCTTACGCTTTATAACTTCCTGAACAGCGGGAGTATCCGTCCATGAAACACCAGCTTCTTTTACCCAGATGTTAACTAGACCCATATCTACGTTTGCAACGTATTTCTTATCAGAAGCAAAGGAATTTTCTGTATGCTGTCTTGCATACTCAGCATCCATGAGCATTTGTGATCCGTCAAAGGTATTTTTGATGATCATCTTGTCATCATCAAAGGTAACTGTTTCTTTTATTTTATTAGACAGACTAGGCATCTTCCCATGCCTCATTCTCTGGTGTGCTTGGATCGTCTGCTTTTAACGTTCCATCTTCATTTCTTGCCCGCTTTTTTTTTGCGGTAGCTTTCTTGGCAGGTTTAGGCTCTGCTTTTAATATTTCAAATGCAGATGGTTTCATAACCATAATCTTTTTTACTTCTGCCTCTGGCAACTCAACCTCATCACCACTTCTTACAATTCCTTGAGAAGTTGATATGCTTCTATCTTTAACTAATACTTTCATTTTAATCTCCTGTTAAAGTAGGGGCATCTTTGCCCCTACCTATTATCTTATTATGAAGTTGTGTTGTCGGCAATAATACCGTTCGCAGCTTCATTTTTAGCGCAAAGTGTAAGCTCTGTTACCACCTGGCGTTTGCTGCTATCGCCAGTTTTGGCAAGTTCTACGTTCTTAGTTGGACGTAGTACAGCAACTTCCCACATATCATCTTGCATGATGAATACGTCACGAGAACGGTTCTCGCGGCTTGGGATGAACTCTACGGTTCCCCACGGAGTAACGTATACCGCAAGCGACTTGATAACACGCTCATCACCGCCCTGTACGTTTGAGCGCTGATTGTTGTTACCAGTGAAGCCTAAAGCAACATTCATTTGGAATGCTGATAGGTACACGCTGTCTGGGTTGCCCCCATTAGACCAGATTGACTGCATAACAGCGTCAAACTTAGCTTGAGTAAACGCAGTAGGAGCGCCCGAATCTGTTCGTGCATCCGTACCATCGCCAGTTGGGTTAGCACCAGATGACGCAGAAACAAAGTTCACGTTTGTAGTCATCCAAGATGGTGCGCCTGCTAGTTCGCGTGCAGTAGTCGCGTTACCCGCCACTTTTGCGTTATTATCGAATAAAGCTTTTTCGATGTCTAACTTTTGCTCTTTGGCAATTTTTAGCACCTGGTAAGCCATCTCACGTTGACGACCCGCTTTGTCAAGACCTTCATCCGTATCTGGAACAGTCACAGCATTTTTGAAAATCTGTGTTCTGTTGTTCAGACGGCTTGTGGCTGTCATCGCGTTAGCGGCTGTTTCGTCACCTTCAATGTGAGCATTTGCTGCGCTTGAACGTAACGCATCAGTCTGCCATTCAGTTAAAGTGTTTGAAGCAGTAGTCTTGCGACACTTCGTGTGAAATGGGGTTTCTTCTGGAGAGACGTTTGTGATAATATCACTCAAATCTTCCCGTATCCCGACAGCATCGTAACTGTCAAATGTGTTGCTCGGTTGGGCCATTTTATTTTCCTTTTCAACGGCTTACAAGGATTATCCTTGTGGGTTCATAATTAAGTCGATTGCATCTTCAATACGACCACTCTTTTGCAACCTTTGTTGCTGCTTTCGGCGAGAAGAATTAACAGGATCGGCAACTTTCTTTGCACCAGCCTTGACAACAGGTTTAGCTTTCTTGCCCTTGGCTTCTGCTTTTTTCCTGTTTGCCACAATACGCTTATACTTCATAGCATCATTAGCCATTTCTATGTAACGTGCGTCTGCGGTTAGAGCGATTTCTTGATCGCTAAACCCATATTCACGCCCAACTCCCATTAACGCATCCCAGTGAGGCTTGCTCTTGCTAGAATCAGCTAATTCAGGAATTTTGGCTTTAATAATATCAGCTTGCTCTGCAAGATATACCTGATGTTGTTCATCAGCTTGCTTTTGTCGCTGTGTATTAAGTTGCTGTATTTGGTATTGTTGGTTTTGGTACTGCTGCAAATCAACGTCATATTTAGCTTTTTGCTCCATATAAGATACTGGGTCACTCTCTGCCAAACTTGCATCTGGCAATTTAGGTAGTGACGCAAAACCCTCTTGAGCCTGGCTATACATTTGCGCGATCTGTTGTTCTCTCTGTGCTAAACCGACCTCTCGATCTTCCAGTTGCTTACGTGTCTGGGCGATCTCCTGGAACCGATTGCTTATTGCACCTTGGCCTGCCGCAGATTGCTTAAGCTGATCCATTGTCCAATGCTCTTCTTTGCCGTCAATTTTTACGGGGATGAGATTGTTTTCCTCAGTAGCCTCTACTTCGTCCTCGGTTTCTATTTCCACATCTTCGTAATCTTCCTCAGATGCTTCTAATTCATCAAGCTCTTCAGTCTCTTCAACTGCTTCTACCTCAACCTCTTCGGCCTCTGGCTCCACAACTGCCTCTTCTGCTTCTACTTGATTAGTTTCGCCTGTTTCTTCTTGCGCTGGCGCTATGAGTTGATCTACTGCGCTTTGTAAGTCAGTCGCTTCCACGGTACTGCCCCTATTGTTTACGATCTAAAAGTGTCTCTGCCATTATAGCGGCGTCGAGTTCCACTTCGATCTTGGTTAATGCACGCAATACTGCGTGCGCCTCTTCGCGTATCTCAATGTCTTGAGCCGCGCTAGTCGTAAAAAGCCTAATTTGCTCATTACGAACATCCTGTATGAAATCGGTAAAAGCTGTATCTGCTTTTAACCTTTTTGCGTCATCTGCGTTTATGCGTATATCTTTCATTAAATACCAGCCACTCTCATCATAGCCTCATTGTGCATACGCTGTTTTTCTTGTTCTGATTTTACCCTGGCAACATCTACTGAAGCTCCATATTGACCTATTGTTTTTGCCGCATCTACATATAAATCTTGCGCCATCTGGTCTCTGGCTAAATCATCTTTCATAGCCATTTCGTGCATTTTCCGTTGATTATCCATCTGAGCCTTGGTCATATCAACTTGCGCTCTAGTTTGTGCTTTCATTTGTTCAGCTTGCGCCATCACAGCCGCAGGGTCTTGTGGTTGGCTTTGCCCGGCTAATGCCGCTTGCTGTTGTTGTTGCATCTGCAATAGTTGCATCTCTATCTCTGGCGTGATTGGCGCAAAGTAACGATCTGCGTTTCTAATGCCGCTCGATGCTAATATGTCTGCAAGAGTGTTGCGGATGTTTGTGAGCGATACCAAGCCATTCATAGGACCATATGTCTGATACACCATAGTTTGTTGTTGCAATGCCATAGCAAGAGCGTTTGTCTTATCCTCTTCTCTGCCAGTGCCAAGCCCTACATTAATAGTAACGTCCATATCTATGTCGAAAGCTTTTGGGTCAACAGGTTGAAAACGGCCATTCATACGCATCATTGCGCCGTTTTCCATGTTCTTTTGCAGCAATCTTAGCATCATGCCAAACAAATCTCTTGCGCCGTCTGCTAGGTTACGCACCATGACTTCCACTTGTCCGGCAGCGGCTTGCACAGTGGCTTGTACAGCGGCCTTAGTTGTTGACTGCATAGCATCAGGGTCTAGCCCCATAGACGCTCTGGTAACGCCTGTCTTGCCCTCTACAAGCTGATCTAGGTATGTAAGTGCGCCTAGCGTCTGCCCTGCGGTAAATGGCACAGCTAGGTCCTGGACCGCACCAGGCTGTCTCATACGCACAATCGCGCCAATTTCATTGTTTAGCACATCGTCTATGTTAACTGCACCATCTACTATGCCAATTCTGGGATTGTTTGTCATGGCTACGTTATCGAGTATGCCACGCAATATGCTTGTTGCCGCATCCTGGTCATCAATAACAATGTCTGCAATGCTTCTGCCATAAAAAGTGTGCGGCTCTGGATCAATTTCAAATTTTGCAAAAGGTATTTCATCTGCAAGTTCGTAATCTAGCAGACTGTACTTTGTCCCGCCGCACAAGAACTTGTGTAACACAGCTACTCCTGTGCCGTCCACATCCATACGCATATATGCCTCTGTTACAGTAACCTGGCGCATAGATGGGTCAGAGCTTGTTTCGTTAAAATCATCTGAATAACCCTGTCTCTCAATACGCTCTGCTTCAGTCATTTCTGTACCTGCATCAAAGCTGTCTAGGTCAAGAACCATGTCTGGATCAAAGCCCATTGATATTAAATCACTAGCACGCATCTCTGTGCGGTGGGCAACGACATGAGCATCTTCTAGTGTTCTACAGTTTCTATCTACAAAGAACTCTTCTGGCGGTACGCTTTCTATGCGTAAACAGCCTGTTGTTTCCTTGCGCGATACCTTTGCAGAATGAACAGGCGTTTCTATCTCAACGCCTTGCTCATCCATGCTCATTTCCTGCTCTACTGTATGCTCAAGAACTGTTACATCATCATCTTGCACCAAAAATGTATACTCATCGTCATCGAGATTGGTGTAAGTATATATCTCTGCGGTTGGCATTTCTTCCCAATATGCTTTGACTATGCCTTGCTTTTTAATTAGCGCATCGTGAAAAGCATCGTTTAGCACTCTATAGCCGTTGCTTCTTTGAAACTCATAATGCACATAATCTGTGGCTTGCTCTGCCATGTTTACATCTTCTGGACCATGCGGCATGAACTCTACTGGTCTTGCAGTGCTTAGAAACACACGCATCAATGACGGTTTAATCGCACGCACAGTATCTCGAACCTTAGTGGCGACTACTTTGCTTCGTCCGTCCTCGTAACCTATATCTACCTCACCATCGTAATAGCGTTGCGATCTAATACGATCTTGTGATATTTCGCTTTCTACAAAGTCTACTGCATCGTCTATAGCGTTTTGAACAATAGTTTCGATTTCGCCTTTGCTTTTTTCTTTAAGTTCCATCTATTACTCCTGTCCTAAACCTGACAACATACCTTGTGAGGCTAATAATTCTAGTGCTTCATCTCTGCTAATTGCGTCAGTAGAACCACCCGATTTTACTGTGTCTTGTAACTTTTTAACTGCGCTTCTTACCCTAGCGTCACCAAGAGACTTTGCGCCAATAGAAGCCGCAGAAAGACCTAAGAAAGCAGGGTTCATACTAAACATAATTATGTTCATATATGCTATCAATCCATTACCGCTTGGAGCCATTTTACCTGCAAGGCGCAATATGTTATCTGCAACCCTACCATCTACTATTTGCTGCATAGCTCTTATCTCTGGCTCATCAAAAAAATTAATTTGAGTAGGATTATCTAATATTTTTTGTATTGCTCTACGGTAAGAATTTACAACGTTACCGCCAGATCCAGATACTTTTCTTTGATTTTGCAGTTTGTTAACTTCTTTTTCTAAGACAGCCGCTTTGGAATAACGCCTATTAGCTTTTCTGGCGCTTATTAATAAATCGCTTTTATTAGCAGGAATAAGAACATCATCAAGCTCGTTATCCATTGCTTTAATCATATCAAGTAAAAACGGTTCTTTTTTGCCGCCTTTAGTATTATATAAATCACTTATTTTTCTTCTAGCTTTATCAAACTCATTAAGTGTAATTCCGCCTTTGCTAATCACAGTTCCGTCTTTTTTGTATTTTGCCGCAGATTGTTTTTGTAATTTGTCTAAAAACTTTTTAGCCCTAACAAAAGCTTTGTCTGTTAATGAAAAAGCACCACCTTTTGACGCAGCAGTTAGAGCCTCATCAACCATAAATGCAACTTGAGTACCATCCATTGCAGGCCCAGCTTCTTTAACTTGATCGTATCGTAAGTTTTTTTCTGTTTTTAACCCACTAACAGTAGGCACTTCGTTTCGCTTTGTAACTAAGTTTAAGGTTTTGTTGCCAGTGTTGATAGCTTTTACACCCACAGTAGGAGCCAATAAAGCCGCTCCAACTCTTGCGATTGGCTCAAGAGTTGTACCCTCAGTTGCTTGACCAGCAACCTCACTACCTGTCGCCGCTACCGCAGATAAAGCCTGTCCTTTTGTAGTAAGACCTGCTTTTTCTATACCTTCTGCAAACTTTTCTGTTTTGCTTGCGCCTGCTCTTTTAGCTAAAGTTTTTGCACCTTTACCTATTCCGCCTACAACACCACCACCTGCTCCAAACTCACCGATTGTTCCTGCTAAACCAGATAACCTACTGTCGCCTCGATAGTCTATTAATTCATCTACACCTGCGGCCTCTGTCGCGGCGTCAATGCCTCTGCCAGTAAACGTATCAAGAACGGGTATATTATAATCTTCATCCGCAAGACCAACAGCTTGCAAACCTTCCTGGCCTAATCTAGCAACACCTCTTAAGGCCATCTCTGGCAACTCTAACGCACCCAACGCGCCTCTTGCCGCTCCTGCCGCTCCAGAGCCTACAACCTCACCAAAGCCGCCAATCAACGCTCTACCCTCTTCCTCAGTGGCCTGCTCTCCACCTTGAGATGCAAAGAAACTGTTTGCAGTTGCCTCATCTGGAAACTCTATTAGGCGACCATCTCCTGCGTCTACCACAATAGCCATTATCGTATAGCCTCTACCTTACCAGTTTCGGGGTTAAATCTGTGCGTTGCCGTTGATGATGAAGCACCACCACCGCCACTACCTTGCCCCTTTTTAGCTTTAACCTGTCTATCTAATTTTGTGCCTCTTAAGTCTTTTCCTTCAGAATAATATGCCATCGCAATAGGATCGGCCTCAACCATACCCATAATTTTGTCAATTTCTTTTAGGTTTTCTACCAATAATTCTTTACTTAAATCTTGTTGTATTGCGCCATGTGCGGCCATCAATAAGCTAAGTTCTACGTTACTTACGTTACCTAGCGCACCACCAGTTTTACTTGCATCACGCATTTCTTGCAGTCTGTTAAATGCAACATTTGACTGCACAGATTTCAATAAGTTCTTAACGTTTCTAGCTGGTGTGGATGGCAAATAATCTGCGGCAAACTTACCATACACGCCAGTAGTGCCAAGCAAAGAAGTATCATCTTCTATAGCGGTTAATATCTGATTGACACTTCTACTTATTCCTGTTCGTTTCTGCGTTTCTAGTGCGCCTTTTTCACTCATAGCCCTTTGTGCGTCTTGTTGCTCCCTATAAGCCTCACTACCCTCTATAGGAACCATTCTCACGTTTGTTATATTGCCTGCTTCATTCCTATCAAATTCATAGGTCATGCCATCGTCAGCTTTAGGCAATCCCGCTCTAATAGCGCTCTCCTGGCTATAAATATCACCACCGCTAGTTATAAATCTTTGAAACTCTTGCGTGCCAGGCGTAAACCCTGCCGCTATAGCGTTTCTAATTAATGCAGTGTCTTTTGTGCTTGCTCTTTGCTCTTTCTGCAATTCTAATATTTGAGCATAAGCCTGTTGACCAGTTATGCCACCAGTTTCAACCATGCCTGCAAGCTGATTTCCCATTGGGCTATCTAACCCACGCAAGTATTCAACAGTTTTGTTTTTCGCTCGACTAGCAGTACGTTGCTGTCCTATTGTCTGCAATCTTGCATCAAGACCAGTATCAGGTCTTAACCTCATTTGGTTAAAACCTGACGCTAAAAGACCTGCTACATCACGAAAATCTCTTTCTGCCATCTATCTGCCCATTCCATAAAAAGTTGAAGCCGCAGTTGTTAAGTAATCCATTAACCCAGGTTGAAATGTTGATGAGCTACCTTTTGTACCTTCAGTTAGCCCTGCACCACCAAACATTGCGGCAAGCCCTGCTTGTGGCCCTTTGGTGTATCCTTGAAACTGATTTTTAGCCGCATCAATTAAACTCTGCATAGCCGCTTGTTGCATTGCGCCTTGTTGCATCTGTTGTTGATTTACAGCTTGCCCCATACCAAATGCCTGTTGCCCTGCGCCTTGCAATCCTTGTGCCGCCGTAAAAGCATTGTTCATAGCCTGGTTGTAACCGGACTGCCTCATGCGTGCAGATTGATCTGCCATTTGTTGAGTATAGTTTTTAGCCATCTGTGCTTCTGCAATCCCATGCCTCGAGCCGCCAAAAGCACCTGCCGCTTGAGCTTGTGCGCCTAAAGTGTTTTGAGCTTGAAGGGCTTGTTGACCTACATCCCTCATTGTTGCTTGAACAACTTGGTTTTCGTATGGGTTCATTAAACCTGCCGCAGCTGCGCCTGGATTAGAAAAAGTTTGCATTGCACCCATATTTGCCATTGAAGCACGTTGGTATGGATTTGCCACCATATTTGGATTTGCTGAAGCACCCATGTTACTTACCCCTTCTTCCGCCAGACATTTCTAACGCCACTGGTTGATTTACCCCGGCCCTGGACCCAGGCTCACCCGTCATTGGGTCTATAGTGAAGCTTTCAAGATATTCTGCTTGGCCAGGTCGCCTATTTGCTAACTCTCCAACAGCCGCATCAAAACCATCACCAGATGAATATCCTGTCATTCCGCCCATTGTAGTGGCTTGCGGCATATATTGCTGACCGCTTGCGCTTGGCATTCCAAAAGCATCTGCCATTTGGTTTGTGCCTTGAAATGCAGCTTGTTGTTGTGGAGAAAACGCCGCAACATCTGGGCCATAATATGGAGTATACCCTAACGCAGAAACATCACTTGCCATTCCAATACCTTGTTGCAAAGCAGTTTCCGCAAACTTTGGCATTGTTGTTTCGGTATTAGACCTTCCACCTTTACCACCACTCATCTTATATCTCCTTTTGAAATGAAGCGTGCAATGGTTTCCAACCATGCGCCTTCAAAGGTTTCTTCCATCCAAAACGACCTGTAATCGTCAAAGCCTCACATCCATAGCTCTTTGCCCAATCTGTAACATCATTGTGCATATCTAACAACTGATCTAGCTCACCACCGCCTAAAAACACATTTAGCACCTTTTTTTTAGGATATACCACAATTTCTGTAACAATGCACCCCCTGGGGCTAGGCCATAACTGCATACGACCCTCAACAATACCTTTTGCCACATCTTCAAACTCATGCGTACCGCCAGAATACTCTAAAGCCGCCTCTATCCAAGGGCGGCATCTTTCTAATTCATTTACTTGTGTATCTTTAGGCATTTAATATGTAGACAATGCTACCCTCTTCCAAATTGCTGTACTGCCATCATGTGCAGCAGTACAAATATAAATATAAGACGCATCCCAAGCTATCATGCCAGCCCCATCGCCAGCCGCGCCGACACTTGAACTAGGTGTGGTTTGCTTCATAGCAACTTGCTTAAATGCGTTCTGCGCTGAAACGACAGGATAGTTGTTTTGCTCATCCCATAGAAAAATACCATTGTCGGCTGGAACATCATCAGACTGCTTAAAGAACAACTTACCTAAATTTCTGCTAAGAAAAAGATTAAGCTCCCTGCCCCATTGACGAATGTCTGTACCTATAACTGGTGGAGTAACTGGCATATTATCTAGTACCCCCAGTCCTTGTTTCTAAGCGCATAGTACCAACACGCCAATTTGTTGCGTTGGTTCCGTCCACCCTCATTCGTATTTGTCTACCACTAAACCTAGCGTCTGTAGGGTTTGCAGGAGCAAATGGCCCATGTGATGTTTCTGTATCGTTAGGGTGATACCTTGTTTTAAAAGTCATGTTTACGTCACCTTGCGTTTTCTCATCAGGTATAACTGATGTAACGTACATAATATTATCACCGTTACCTATAGATACAGGGCCAGTTTCGCAAAATACAGAACCGCTGTCGTAGTTCAAACCTTGCTCATGGTTATAAATTACAACTGGTTCGATTACATTTGCAGTTCCACCCATACCTGAGTGGTTAACGCAATAATAATAAAGCGTTGATGGTGTACTATCTGAGACAACTATCTGAACATAACTTCCAGCACTGCCAGCCGTTCCTACTGTTGTGACACCCGAAGAATAAGCTGATCCACTGCCATGCGTTCCATCTGATGTTGTAGAAAACTGTATTGGATGCGTTGAGTTTGTTGCATCTGACTGGTCAAATATATAAGTATTGCCTTTTTTAAGACTAATTGTTGGCGCAGAGCCAGAATAACCAGACAAGAAATATTTGTTGCCACCATCATCAGCCACAGTAACATCATAAGTAATAGTTTCGGCGCGTTCACCACCCATTAATGGCGTTCTAAAAACACCTCTAGGAACACCGCCTGTTCTTGATAAGTCACCAATTAGCCAGTGATTTTCTAATAAATCTAACGCAACATACCTATCTATTTCTAAACTTCCAGCAGAAGGGTAAAACCACCAAACCTCACTAAACTCTGCATTGCTAAATCCCCAGATTTTTGATTGCTGGTTTACGTTAATATCGTCAAAAACATAGTCATGCACTTCACAAGGCAATTCTTTTATGGAGTTACCATCGAACGTAAAAAAGCCCTTCTGCCCCATCCAAAATGCACCCATGTCAGTATCTACAGCCGACATACGCGAAACAGCACCGCAAGAAGTTCCTACACGATCAAAACCATAAACATACGGAGGCCCAATATATTTTGCAGCGAAAGCATCGCTATCTGTTATAATTAATGTTTGCCCTCTGGTTTTTAATCCCTGCATAATTTGACCAGTAGTCTGTAAATCAATATCACCAGCTTCATTCGTTGCCGCTGGCGTCCAAACGGTATTATTTTCTTTATCTGAGAAAGCCACTCTACGGGGATTTCCACCAGCCCCTAAAAGAAAAACAAACCGTTCCTCTGTCACAACCAATCCAAGATTGTTAATTGGTGCGTTAGCTACTGGCACTGCTACAGCCGATGATCCAAGTTGCCATTCTACTAAAGTTCCAGTATCAAAATGAACCCCAAGCAAATACTGACCAAAGTTATCTAGTGACCAACTAGTTGCCTCAGAATAAGTACCTGTCGCTGGTCTTTGTGTTCCAAAGTAACCAGTTCCGTAAAACCCACCGCCAAAACCTAAATTTAAAGCAGCATCTTCACGACCAGCCGACATTGTTGACGGTGTAATGGTGTAAACTGTTCCAGCCCCTGTCATTGCTTTTAATTCGTTATACGAACCAGCCGCAAAATAAGCAGTGCCACCGTTATCTTCCCAAGCGTGTGCGCCTCTAATTGGATTAGCGCAAAACCCACTTTTCATAGATTGCCAACCACCAATCGGACGCAACGAACCATCACGCCACCTTACCAAAGAACCATCGCGCCATCGGTTTGATGCATCTAAGTCTGTACCGTTACGATAAAAACCAGCTTTTAAATCCAGTGGTATTAGAGGCATTACGTTGTCGCTCCATAAATAGTTCCGCTATTACTTAATGTGTAAGTGTTTCCAGTATCTTCAATGGCCTTACCACCAGCACCACCGTTATTATCTGTGCCGTTACCCCCAGATGCACCCCAGCCACCGCCACCGCCGCCTAAATTGTTGTTAGTAGAATTTGCACCAGCACTGCCATTTGCACCACCGCCAGTAACACCACCTGTTGCTCCCGATCCAAGAATACGGCCTCCACCGCCGCCCGATGAAATCATCCCTCCTGCACCCCCTGCATAAGAACCACCGCCACCCCCAGCACCACCGCCAGTTCCGCTTGCAGCATCATCACCCTTGGCATTTAAAACACCGCCTTGAGCCGCATTTGAGGGAGGATTGGGATTGTCTAATTCAGCCGCACCGCCACCAGCGCCACCGCCACCAAATCCATTAGTTACTGTTCCATTTGTACCAGAACCGCCGCCACCACCGCCGCCGCCAGCTATAAATGCGCCAGATGCATTTGTAATGACCACACCACTAACTCCAGAATTAATTTTTATAGCATCGCCGCCATCTTGAGCATTGCCAGCGGAACCAAATGAACCATAGCCACCTTTTCCAATAATTTTACCTTCGTTTTGAATTTCACAAGGAATATCAATTATTAATGCTGGCACTGTAACACTATCTGACCATACCCAAAAACCTGACGGTATTCTCAGTATGTTACCAGTAGTTACGAAACTAGAAGCGGTTATTTGTTTTCTATTAGATTGCCCATTTATTGTTGCAGAAGATGTTATGGTGGTTGTCGTTTGAGCAACCGATCCATAAAAATTACTAATACTTATAGCTCCAGAAGTAGGAACAGAAGTATTTTGAGGAGTAACTAAACCGCCATTTCTATAATATTCACTTAGACCATGCGGCGCAGAACCACCGAATTCGCCTACTATGTTATTTATGGTTAAAGTTCCGCTACTTGGTAAAGTCATTATTAAGCACTTCCGAAAGCAGTTACATCGTTTTCCACAGTTAATGCGCCAGTAGAACTTAATTTAAGTCTATCTGTACCTTGATAAGCAAATTTTAAATCTGAACCAGATTGCGTAATTGTCCAATCGCCTAGATCAACAGTTACGGCTTGCACCTCTCCAGCCGCACCGTAAACAACACCCTTACTATTAACTACTGTGTTTGCTACTGAACCATCTAATAAATTTAGTTCAGCCGCTGTGGAGGTTACATTTGCTCCGTTGATTGTGAGAGTTGATAGATCAGGAGCAACCGTAGCCTTGCCAGTTCCAGAGCCGTTAAAGGTGCTTTCGATGGCTGTTAAGCCTGTATTGATAGTCGAACCCCAAGTTCCCTCACTACCTCCAACGGTAGGTTTTGTTATAGTAATAGCCATTTTAATCTCCTATTAATAAAACAGTACCACGTTAAGCGGCATCCGTCCATATTGCTGGTGTAGGGGTAGGGCTAAACCATCCTCTAAACTTAACGTCTTTTCCTTGATATGTGTATTCTGCCGCATCAGCGACTGATAGAACCCTGCCATGTCTTAGTGTGGCGGCAACGCCAGTTAGTGCAAAAGTTCCAACCTCTGCGTCAATATCAAACCCAAATATTACTGGTTGACCAGAAAGCGTAAAAGTTGCTGTTGGTGGAGTGATTGATATATGTATTTCGTAGCTTTGATCTTGACCAGTTAGTGTAAATGTTCCCACTTGTGCATTTGGGCTTAAATTTTTCTGAAAACTTACAGCATGGCCTGTTGTCGTAAAAGTTCCAATTGGCTCTAAAAATACACCTTTACCTAATGACACAATTACAGTGTTACCTGTTAAACCAAAAGAACCGCTTTGAATTGCGTAGTTATATGCGACAGGGTTTAAGAGTGGTTGACCACTTAGCGTAAACTGACCACTTGGAAATAAATCTGTGATGAGTTTACCAGCCCCAGCCATCGACAGCGTAAACGTGCCATGCGTGACTGACATCGAATAGTTAGCACCACCGCTAGATCCAATCGGGCCATTACCTATTGGGCCAGATGCAATAGTCATGCTTTACTCTCCTTATTCAGTCTGCCAAGAAAAAGGTTGCGCCGTAGGTACTGGAATTGCATCTTCATAATCTTTGATTTCTTTTGCGTAGTTTTCTAGATCACTAAAAACCTCAAAAGAATTTACATTGTCACTAGCTAAAACTTGTCCATTTTTTACTTTATGCACAAAACTATTAAAATCTGTTTGTTCTATATGTAATTCTTGTAAACCTTCTGACTGTATTAATGAAAGCAAACTATTTAGATTATTTTGCCGATTAACAGAAAATGCAGAGTTGGTGATGTCGCCATTGTATTCATATTGACTTGTAAAAAATTTAAGATTTCCACTTGATGTTATATTAAGATTTTTCATTTTTATGCTCCATTTTATGCCAGAATAACCGTCTATAACTATTATTAAATAAAGTTAACAATTTGCTCCGAACTTGAGTTGACTTTCTTTTATCAACTAAACCAAATTCAGCTTTTAGCGTTTCTCTTTTAAAAGGTATAACTTGAGCAAGTGGAGTGCCTTTTTCAATTAAAAATTCACCATCGCCACCAGTCCAGATAAACGGAAAATTAACAGAATTATAATAAGTGTCAGTATCAACAACACCATCAAAAAGCTTAAACCTTTTTTCCATTCTATTTAAGGGTGACGTAAAAAGACAACTATAGCCTTTTGGAGTTTCGATTACCCAAGGATTATGAAACTTTAATGGTATAGTTCCAAAGTCAGCGTCTTGTAATGGATGTCCCTCTAATTGACCTAAGTAATGTGAGGACATCCCATCACACAAATCTTTTTCTGCAAATTCAAAATTTATTTTATCATTTTCTGCTTTAACAAAAACATCACAATAAAAAGGTATAATGTAACCTTCATTGCAAGCTTCTAAAAATGGAATACATCGCTTAACAGAACTACTTCTGGGGTGGCGATCAAGTGCTGGCGGCAACTGTTTAAACCAATCTGGCAAGGCTTTGCTTGACGGAAAAGGATGGGGGTATGCGTCCAAAACCTCCTGTGGTGCATGAAATTTAATTTTATTCGCCATTTTACGATTTCATAATAAACGCCAACGTAAAAAATACTGGTGTCGTTGTTAACGCCGAACCGCTTCCAGTTGCCCCAGTATTACCTGATATACTATGCGTATGATTTCCAGAGTTGCCAGTATTTCCACTAAAACTGTGGCTGTGGTTTCCAGTGTTGCT
>Ga0181409_1000528_pt1 | contig 15081 bp, 22 predicted proteins | sample 32SPOviralmetaG_FD_130138 | JGI IMG/M metagenome (GOLD analysis project Ga0181409, IMG submission 130138) | Marine viral communities from the oligotrophic San Pedro Time Series (SPOT) site, San Pedro Channel, CA, USA - 32 SPOT_SRF_2012-05-30 | ecosystem: Environmental > Aquatic > Marine > Strait... | reverse complement strand
TTGGATATTAGAAGTTACACCATCAACGTAGTTTAGTTCTGCTGTAGTGGCTGTAACACCATCTAAGAGATTTAGTTCAGCAGTAGTGCTTGTCACACCGTCTAGAATGTTTAGTTCTGCTGTAGTGCTGGTAACTCCGTCAAGTATATTTATTTCTGCTGTTGTGCTTGTGACACCATCCAGGATGTTAAGTTCAGCAGCAGTAGAAGTAACGCCGTCTAAGATGTTAAGTTCTGCTGCGGTAGACGTTACGCCATCAAGTATGTTTAACTCAGCAGTAGTGCTGGTGATACCGTCCAGTACATTTAGCTCTGCTGTAGTTACTGTAGCACCATCCAGAATTTCTAGTTCTGCTTCAGTAATAGTAGCGGAGCCAATAGTAAACGAAGTACCAATAGTAGGTGTGTTAAGGGTAGGTGACGTAAGCGTCTTATTGGTTAGCGTCTGTGTGCCTGCTAGAGTAGCTACAGTAGCATCAATAGCTAGAGTAACTCCAGTACCTGAAGCAGTAGAGTCAATACCTGTGCCACCTAAGATACCTAGAGACTCAGAGTCCAAGTCAATGTCAATGCTTGCAGAACCATCAGTTACATCAAGATCCTGTGCAGTTACCTGTGAGTCTACGTAGGCTTTAATTGACTGTTGTGTAGCTAGTTTAGTTGCACTGTTGGAAGACATATCGTCTTCATCTTTAATACCAGTTACAGTAGCACCATCACCAGCAATGTTAATGCTAGTGTTAGCTACAATGGTTGTGCCTGTAATAGCAGCAGCAGTAGATGCGCCTACAGTAGTACCGTCTATAGCACCACCGTTTAGATCTACAGTGGGTATAGTCACAGTACCTGTAAACGTAGGGCCAGCTATGTCTGCTTTAGTTGCTGATGCAGTAGCAATGTTATTGAACTCTGTGTCAATCTCAGCGCCTTTAACAATCTTAGCAGCGTTACCTGAAGGTAGTGAGTCCTTTGCTGCAAAGTTTGTAGTCTTAGTATAATTACTCATTAAATTGTTCTACCTATGAATGCTTCAATGTTTACATCTTGTATTGAAAATGACTTGTCATTAATCGTGGCATCTAGACCAATAGTGACTACTCTACCAGATCCAGTAGCTTTAGTCGTTGCTTTGTTTACAATGATAGATGCGTTGTACTGCGAGGTTGCTACGTTGTACTCAGAGATACCGTACTCTGCAATAGACGCATCGTCTACTGTTAACAGTTGCTTGGTGTATCCTTCAGTATAATCGTAACCCCAGTTTAACAATAGGTCTGTGCCTTGACCACCTACAATAGTAAATGTTATTTCTTTTAGAATCTTTAGCTTACTAGCGTCACCAAATGACAAAGCATTAGTGTAATACTTCATTGTGTAAGTAGAAGTATCGTCTAGGAAACCAGAGTATTCATTGATACCTTTAGAGTTACCAAAGTAAACTTCATTGTTGTCTGTAGTTGTAGCACACAAGATACCAGTAAACGGCCATGTAGTTACCCTACTAGCTCCATTCTCTAACTTACCACGCATGTCAAAGCAGAACACAAGGTTGTTAACTTCAGGTAAGATCAGCAGATAAAAAGCATTCTCTTCGCTATAAACTGCTTTAATGTTACCTGTCTCTACTGCCGCTGCCTGTACTAAGTCATCACGTACATTTACAGATACGTCACCAATAGGGTTAGACTTCTCTTGTATAACTCTGCCCAAACTACGGACACCAGAGTCAGACAAGAATATAAGGTCTGATCCTGTGGACTGTACGCTGTCTCTAGCAATACAGCCAATGTTAGTAATGACATCAGCTAGTACCATACTAGAAGGTGAACTAGCACCAGAGTACAGGATAATACTACGCTTACCAAAGATAACTAAAAAGTCGTTAAACTCTGATAACGCTACAATCTCATCATGACCTGTAGGCCATACAGTTGTAATGTCTAAAGAACCTGAAGAACCTCCTGTCCACGCATGACCAGATAGCAAGTCAGACCAGTAAACAGTATGTTTGTTACCGACAACATCAGCAACCCATACACGGCCAAAGGCTGCTAGAGCTTCGTTGGCTTGCGGCGGTGTACCTGTAGCGTGACTGTGGTCACTAAACTTTTCTAATACTCCACTACCAGACTCATCAGTGTAAATAAGTGGCTCTTGCCCACGCTGCCAAAAGTAAGCATGGTTATTAAAGTTTATGATCTTCCAATTGTTAGCACTGACTGTATAGCTACCGGGAGTAACATCAGTAAGTGTAGTAGTGCCTGTAAAGATCTTGTTGTTGCCAGTAGAGAATACTGTCTTATCACCGCTATGGTCTACAAACTCAAAGATAGACTCAATGCCATCACTAGATCCTAAAGGCGTAGCACTGGTCGTTAGTTTCTTCAGACCCTTACGCGCACCAATACGACCAAACTTGTCTATCACCATGTTCTCAGCAATAGCAGCAAAGGTAGCGTCTTGAGCTACAGGAGAGTCCTGTGTGTTAAGACCCTTGAACCCCGGAGCAGCAATGTATATGTGTTCTCTGTTCTGAGCCATTAGGGAGTAGTCCAGATAAACTCTTCAGGATTCTTATAGGCATCTAAAGCAATAGCATCAGATAGATGTTTGTCTGCAATCAAGAAGTAATCCTGTGCTGTAGTTCCACCAGTTTCACCACGCTCCCTAGCCAACAAAGCTACAGCGTTGTGTACTATAGCGTTCTTAGGTAAGACTGTAGTATCTGTATCTAAAGACAGTTCATCTTCTCTAGCAATTAAATCAAAGCGTAAGTTAAAGACACCTGATGGTTTAGGGTATACTTTTACTTTAGTATCACTGTTACCATCAATACCACTAAAGGTATATGAGTCAGGACTACCAGTTACTTCACCAGAGATGTAATAAGCATTGTTAAACCAGTTAGGTGACTCATAACGCATAAAGAAGTTTGATGTGTCGTTAATGACACTATATATTCTAACACGTTCTCCAGCGTTTGTCAAGCTATATTCTGTAGTATCTGCTACAGTAGGTACTACAATAGTTGTACGTAGTGTAGACCACTGATGTGAGTCTTCTACAATCTGCTTTGCGTCGTTAACAAAGTCACCTACCATCTTGCTGTAGGTGTTCTGTGTAATCGTGGATACTTCTTCTTCTCGTAGCCTACGTAGTACCTCGTTGACTATGTTCAAATAACTGGTACTCATACTATATTCCTAAACATTCCTTGAGGTGCTGTATAGCCTCTAAACCTTCTGCGTTCTAAAAGACCCGGATCTGCGTACTTAGACAGGTAATCACTGAATAGTCCTTCGCTTATTTCACCAAACTCAGGAGCTTGAAAATCAAAGTCTAAATCTACATCTGCATCTACACTAGGAAGACCCATTGATCCTGCTTTAGGAATATCTGGGCCTTCAGGAGTCGTGCCTGTAGGAGCTTCAAAAGCCTCAACAAACTTTTCAACTGCTTCTTTAGGTGGCTGTAAAACAGCGTCATCGAAAGCAGATCCTGCTGTTCTTACGTAGTCCTCAATCGCTTTTATCTGCTCAGGTGTCTTATCTGGCAGAGAGGACAATAGTGCTTCAATTGCCTCTTTAGGCGGCTGTAGAACAAAGTCATCAAAAGATGATCCTGCCTCTTTGATAACATCTCCAATGCGCTCTATAAACTCAGGAGTATCTATATCAATACCTAATGTACCACCTTTACGTACATATGTGCCAAAACCATCCATCAAAGCACTTTCAAAGTCTGCTCCACCTGCTAATCGCCTTTGCATCTTAACAAGACCAGCGGTCATATCGTCACGCTGTATTCCACCGTATTTAGCGTCTAGTGTTTTCTGATCTAATCCTAGTTTATCTAACGCTTTATTTGTAAGCTGTGAACCGTATAAATCTACAAAGCCACCAAGTACATCGTCATTTACGGCAGCATTTACAAACTTAGCTGTGTTTACAACCTTATCAAATCTCTCTATGTCACTAGCAGCTTTAGAAGCCCCTGCTAGCAGTTGTTCACTTTGGGCGCTAAATGTCCCTTGTAAAGCTAGAGCTTCTGCTCCTTCAGCTACCTGCACTAATCCCTCTCTGTAACCCCCAGCACCCGCTAAAATAGCAGATCGTAGGATGTCACTAGTATCTCCTCCAGTAGCCAATGTTGACCCAGCAGAAGCTACAGCAGACCCAACTGCATTAGCTAGAGGCGCTGACATAGACGTACTAGCGGCAAGATAGCCACCTAGTGCGCTTCCTGCTCCAGCCGTTGCTACCATGATTGCTAGAGCTTTTAAGCCGTCCTGTACCCCAGTATCTTTTACTTCTTTAGTTCTAATCTCAGAAAAGCTAAGAGGATCGTAAAGATATGTAGAACCGTCTGATGTTTGACGGAAAGGAGTTACGTCATACTTTGCGTACAACGACTGTACCATAGGGTCTCTATTGTAAGCCTCTACAAGAGCATCTTGATAGGAAAGATCTTCTGTAGTTTGTAAGAAAGCTATTTGCTCAGTAAGGATAGGCTTAATAATTGATTGAAACTCTGATATTTTTTCTTGAGAAGCGCCAGTATGCTCTCCGTAGTTTCCACCAAAGTCTTCGATAGTTTTATCAAAGGCATCCGCTTGTACATCATAACCATAGTAATTGCTAACAGCCTGCTGTGTGCCCTGTTGATCAGTAATTGCTATGCTGCCATAGACATCTTCTGCTGCTTGCTGCTCTGGTCTACCCTGCCAGTTTGCTAAATAAGTAGGAGATGCTGTTTCTCTAAGATAAGTTTCTGGGTCTACTTGTATTGCTGATAAGTTACTCTGGAATGACTGATCGTAAAAATCATCTACTTTATCAACATCATCTATTTTGTCGTAGTCCGCGCCTTTTTGTAATCTTTCTTTATACTGTTCAATACCGCCAGTAAGAGTATAATAATTGTCTGTTCCGGGGCTTATTTCGTATGTAGGAGTAAATCCCATAGCCGCAGGAGTCCCCGCAAGATCAAAATCTATAAGATCAAATAAATCGTAGTCAAAAATACTAAAATTTTCAGGAATAGTAAAGTTTGTTGACATTAGCTACCTATTTCCTAGTTTTTTCAAATGAGCGCATAGCGCCTAACCCTAACATACCCATAAGGACAGGCATCATAGTTTCTAGTGGTACTAAAGGGATAACAATGTCTATACCTGCTAGAGCCAATACAAAGTTAGAAAACGGAATTGTGATAAAGTTACCAAACATGCCTAATCCACATGTCCAGCCAATGAAGGGTCGCCATCCAGAAACAAATAAACTAGAGTGTCCTGCCTCTACTTTGTTTACTTCTAGCTGACCTTTAGCTAACTCTTGAGCATGACGCTCAGACATAGTAGCAATCTCATGAGCCAAAGCATTCTTCTGGTCTTTGTCCTCAATAAACTTATCAAGTAACCCTGTTACTGGGCCGACCAAACTAGCTACTATGCTCATACTTAGCTACCTCAATAAAACTAGGGGCCACCGTAGCAGCCCCCAGTTAGATGGTTATTACTTAGGAACAACCAAAGTCAAACCTGACTCAGGACGCAGTACGGAAACACCATACAGAGTATCTGAGGTAAACAGGTTAGCAAGGAACTCTTGCTTGTACTGAGTCTGAGAGCGAACACCCAGTTGTTCAGCCATTACAATTGCATCTTTCTGAATCAACAGAGCGCCCAGAGAGTCTACAGTTGAAGCAGAGTTAGCAGCAGCAGTTTCAACAACAGGGCAGTTAGTGCTAACAAATACGTCAATGCCGTACAGTTGACCAATCTGACCGTTGGTGACTTGACCGTTGTTTACGAAGTCAGAGCTTACGTAACGATCAATACCCATAATGGTGTTGCGAACTGAAGGAGGAATAACGAAGCAGCGATTTTCCATAGGAACATCAGCATCGTCCAGCTTCTGAATGATAGCGCGGAAACCAGCGTCAGTAAATACGTCAGCAGTTGTTACCGTGTCAACAGCATAGGTCGTAAGACCATTAGTAGCGTCTACGAAGAACGTACCACCATTGTTTGCATAAGTTGTAGAAGACGTACCAGCAGAACCAAGGCCAGTAGCCAAGCTATGCAGGTCAGTGTCAACTTGCTTCGCCAAAGCGTAGCCAGCATCTTCCGTGTAGAACTGACGCAGTGAGCTAAGAGCCTGTACGTCGGTAATGTCTTCAATCAAACGTGAGTATTCAAAGTGCTTGTCAATAGAGATCTGCACTTCACCTTCCGTAGCGTTCTGAACCGTTACAGCAGTGTTCTCAGCTTTAGCGTGAGCGTCACCACGGACAGGCTTAGGCACATGGATTGTGTCGCCTTTCTTACCAGCCATAGACATCTTCTTGACAAGGTTTGCCAAGACGAGGTTCTTTTGGTACGCAGCAATAATCTCGTCACTCCAGATTTCTGGAATGAAAGTAGCTGCGCTAGTGTTGTCAACGAACCCGCCAGTTGCGGGATATGTGGAATCAGTCATAATAAATATCTCCTAAGATATACTATCTGACCCGTTTCTCTGCATATGCCTTCATGATCTCTGGTTGTAGAGCAGCATAGCGATCAGGGTCGTTTCTCATAAGGTTAATAATGTCTGCGCGTCGGTAGATCTTCTTAGGTGCTGATTCAGTACTGCCACTAGCATTGCCAGTAGAGGCTGCTTTAACTGCTTGCTTACGGGATTGCTCCTCTACAGCGGCAGTCTGCTGTACAATGTTCTGTCGCTCTTTCCATAAGCTAAATAGCTCATCAGCGGATTCACTATCGTACTGCTGGTCTGCTGCTACAAACAGCTTAGTCCTAACATTAGATGCTTTAATCCACTCAGCAAAGTTAGTATCTTGCAAGATTTCTTTCATGTCAGGGTGCTTACGCTGTAGCTCTGCCATTGCTGTACTTGCACGATATTGCTGGGTGATTTCTTCAGCTTCCTTAATCTTAGGATGGTTCTGAATCGCCCTATCTACAGCCTTATCAGGGTCTGTAAACCAATCTACTTCTTCGTCTTGTTGGGGTGCTTCTTTAGTATCTTCTGTGAGTTGTGTCTGGATATACGTATCAACAACCTTACGTAGCTCACCTACTTCAGAACTCTGTCGGCCCAATAGCTTCTCAGCTTCTTGGTGCATCTGTACAAGTTCTTCGGCAGACTTACCTTTGTACTTATCAGGGATCTCAGGTTCCTGTGGTTCAGGAGTTTCCTGTTGTTCCTCTACTTGTGCAAACATATCTAGTTGCTGTTCGTTCTCTTCTTGGTTGTCCTGACGCTCAGGTTCAATAATCTTAGCCATTATTAACTCCGTACCTTAGTATTGTGGAGATGTTTAGTATGAAGGTTCTCTAGGAGGTTTGCCTTCGTTCATATGCCATGTGCTGCTCCCTTTTTTTAACCCACCTATCATGTGCATCAGGGAAGTCTCCACTAATGCCTTCAAGGTTAGATCTCACTGGAGAGATAACACGTTTAGCGTCCAAGCCACAACTGCACCTAGAAGTTGTGACATCAGACTTAACTAAATCTTCAAACAGTTTGCCACAAGGACATCTAAAATCAAACAGCCTCATCAATAGAGTCTTCTGATTCTGCTTGTTCTTGAGCGTTTTCAATCTGTGCTTCAAGATTTAGTATGGTTGCTAGGATAGCTAACTGACCTTTTCGAAAGTTCAAGTTATCATTATCCGTAGTCATTTCTACTGAGTTGATTTGTCCAACATTACCTTGTAGGTCAGAGATTAACTGTTTCCAGCCTTCTGATCTAAACATAGCAAAGTAGTTGTTGAAATATGTTTCTAACTCTTGAGTCATTGTATTTTACCTTTGTTAAAGAATACTTGTGTACACTAATGTACCTATACATTATAGCATACTTTGACTCGTTTGTCAAGTGTTATTTTGTTAAATATGAAATTAAAAGTGCTAAGCACATAGGTACTAGAAATACCAGTACACCTATGACAGCACCTATCTCTCTAACGTCCTTCCAAAATTTCTTCTTAGCTGCTATTGCTCTAGCTAACTCTACTTGTTTAGCTTTTCTAGCCGCAGCCATAGAAGCCATAGCTTCTTGGTAAAGTTGTCCGTTACCGCTGACTGTAAAGAGATCTTTAATCTCTTGCATAGTCTCTTGTATTTGTTTCTTAGCTAGTGCAGCTTTAACAGCATCTGCTTCAGATAGCTTGCCTTCATTCTGCGCTCTAGCTAACTCTACCTCTGCACCTCCAAGAGTAGATAAGAAAGCAGAGATACTTGAAATGTCATTGGTAGTCTCAGCTACACGCTTAATAGCGGATGTAGCTACGTTGACACCAGCGACAATTGCACTTATCTCTGCTATCACTGTCAGCGGCCCCTACGTCCACCTGTTGCACGAGGCTTCATGTTCTGACGCTTGCGAGCTTTAGATGCCGCTGCTCTACCTTTAGGGGTGTAGCTGTATTTCTTTCCGCCTACCATTGGCATGTTACTTTCTCCTTGATTTAGCGCCAGAACATTTCCAACGCTTACGCGATAAGTTATTGGGTGTGTTAGGGTCATTCTGCTTCTTTTTAGGAAGACGCTTCTTGATACCTAGTGACCTCGCACAGTAGCTGTCGCCCTTACTGGTTCCCGGCTTTACTCTAGGGCCACCGCCTTTAGCTTGCCCTGCCTGACCGTAAGAGACTCTCCTGCCGCTGGAAGTCACTTTTACTTTTGCTTTACCTTTACGTGGGCTAGGCATTACGCCGCCTTCTTGTTCGGTAGTTTCTTAACATTCTTTGCCTCTAACTCTTTAATCTTAGCTTCTAGTTCATCAAACTTCTTGTTGACTTGATCTACTATCTGAGTTAGTTCTGTACGTGTTACGACCATAAAGTTATCCTTGTCTCAGTTGGAGGGGTTGCTGTGGTTGCACAGGTTGCGCGGGTTGCTGGCGAGACTGATTTCTTAGGTCAATCTCTTTTTCTTTCAAGAATGTCTGAGCAACACGCATACGACGCTCAAACTCCTTGTCATCTTGGTCTCCGGCTTGCAAATTAGCTGTGACTGCCTTAATTTGGTCAATCTGTAGCTCCTGTGGTGCAAGCTGTGTCTCTACAGCAATCTTCTGCGCTCTAGCCTCAGACTCTACTGCTTGCCCGTTGAGTGCTGCTGTCTGTGACTGCTGGAAGGCCATCTGTGCCTGCTGGACAGCTTGTTGCATTTGCTGCTGTTCAGGTGTAGGCTGTGATGCCTGCTCTGCTTCAGCCAACTTAGCCATCAGTTCTTCACGGTTAGACAGGTTCATATTGTCAATGATTGACTGAATCAACGTGTTGTACAGTGGAGACTCTTGAGACATCGTTTGCAATAGCTGCACAAGTTGTGTTACTTCGTACTCACGAGCAATAATGCCTAGAGTAGACGTAGTGTTAAACTTGTAGTCCTTGACAGGATAGTTCTCTGGGTCAAACTGCATGTAACGACAAGCAGCCATCTTGACAAAAGGAATCAAGAAGGACTGTTGGAAGTTAATCAAGGTACGCTTGTGACGCTTGATGATTGCACCAAGGGACATACTGATACCAGCAGCCGTAGAGTCACCGTTGATACTACCGGGGATACCAGCAGAGTCAATAGCGCCTGTAGACATCTGAACCATCTTCTGTAGTTCTGCTGCCTGTGCAAATGTAATCTGACTCACCTGACCAAAGTTGAATGGGTTGATGACAGACTTAGGGTCTCCGTTGGTCAACAAGATCTTACCGGGGCGTACTTCCGGCCTAGAGCCTCTAGGAAGGCGTGTAGCGTCCATAGCCATCATTGGATGCACAGTTAGTGCTAGAGCATCAATACGTGCCCGAAGCTCTGTGTCAAGCGCCTTTTGGCTGTTGTAACCCTTTTCACACACACCACGTCCCCAGAACCTACCGGGAACTACATCCCAAGGGAAGGCTACTACAGGACGATCCTGCATCATATACGGGTTAGCTTCTGCTTTTAGTAGGATGCCTCCATTAGCCACAACCACAATAGCTTCGACGTAATAGCTGGCATCTTCATCGTTCTCTGGTTCCTCTAGTTCAATATCAGCAATGTCTTCGTCATCGTCAAGCAGTGCTTCTTTCTCACCAATCTCTAGCAAGTAACGAGGCACAAGTCCATAGTATTTCGTTAGGCGTACTTTGTCCTCGTCGTAGCTTGTCAGGTCTTGATCTGGCTCTAGGTCATAGTCACTAGCCGCCTGACCTACGTACACGCTCCTGTAGACACCTTCTTCCTGTAGCTGTTGTACCTTGTGTCGTGGCACAAACTCATCTACAGCAACACCTATAGCGTCCTCAATAGATGTAGCTACTGGGTCAATCAGGAAGTTCTGTGGTAGTACAGGGCGTAACTTAACTACTGTGCGGTCTACAACATTAACACCTACTGCCTGTAGCTGTCCGTCCATAATAGGCTGTGTAGCAGGAGCCATTTCTTTGACTTCCTCTAGCACTACTTCAGCTACACCAGTACCAAATACAGCACTGTTAATAAGACATTCACCTACTTGCTTGCGTATTTGAGTCTTCTCAAAGTCCTCATGCAGTTTACTGCGTAGATACACAACGTCCTGAGACTCTGCATCACCCATATCGTCGGTAATATCAAAATACTTACCACGACCAAAGGTTGCTTCCTCAATTTCTGCTACACTGGACTCTACAGCCTGCTGTAATGCAGGTGAAATGATACGTGAACGCTCACTTTTGCGCTCCATGTCCTCTGCTGCCCAGATTCCACGCCACAAACGGTAGAATTCTTCAAATCTTTCTGCATAATTAGACTCATAGTGGTCTCTCCACGAGTCACACTTAGCCATTACCCAGTTTTCTAGGTGTTCGTCGCTAGACAGAACGTCATTATCGCCGTAATCCATTACCGACCCCTTCGTAATTTTCTATTTCGGGCTGTTTTGGCTGCTTTCTTGAACGATTTAGCGGTAGGAGCGCCTTTACTACCGGGTTTACGCATCGTTTCGCCACTACCGGCCTTAATACGCTTACGCTTGGCATGAATGTTGGCATATAATCCTTTCTTGGGCATGTTAATATCCTGTTACTGCGTCTAAGACCTCAAGATCATCAATCTCAAAGTCATAATTGTAGGCTACCTTAGCCAGTTGGTCTGTGTACGCAAAGGCATCCACAAGGTCATCATGTGTTAACGGGTCAGGGAACTGGAATAACTGATCCATGAATCTACTATTCCACTCACCTTTGCCTAGAGTAATCTGACCATTCTCAAATCTACCCTGTAAGGCCCACATGATTCTGTCTGTTTTCTTTCTGTTGCCGTGTGTTAGTTCCTCTACAACAAAAAATCTACCACGCTGCTTCATCAAGTCCATTAAAGGGGACATCACAGCTTGCTTAGAGATACCACGCTCAATACCTACACTGATAGGTCTGTAGTCTCTAACAGCCTCAAAGATCTTCCTAGCTGTCTCCGCTAAGTCCCACCTACCGTATATGATGTTCTCTAGGTGCCAGCCATTCTCATTTACTTTAACAACAGCAATAGCTGATTCATCCAGCTTAGAGTTTTTAGTTCTCTTCTTACTTACGTCCTCAAAGCCAGCTAAGTCAATGCTTATGTAGTAGTCACCTATCTCCGGTGTCTCACCAAACTTAACCCACTCCTCCTTGAACATCTCTGAGCCTCTAGCTTCAAAGGATGCCATAAACTCTTGACGGAATGCGTAGGATGACATAGACTTCTTAGCTAGGTCAATCTCCTCTGGGTCTAACAACTCATTGTCATAACTTGTAAAGTGCCATGCAGTATAGGACTCATCGTCCTCTAGCTCTGCGTACTTGTACATGTCATAGAAGTGATTACGCCCCATAGGTGTACCAATGAACAAGGCAGCACCCTTCTGGTCAGCCAAGGCAGGTCTAAGGATTTGCTCAAAGACCTCTGGCTTCATGTCAGCGTACTCGTCCATCACTAGGAACTTTAGTGACACACCACGCATAGTCTCTGGTCTATCGGCACCCTTTAGTGATATAGTAGCGCCGTTGACTAACTTAATCTGTAGGTTGTTTATGTGTGCGTTAGTTACAACAGGGTGCGCCAGCTCCAATAGTGTTTGCCACATGATGTCTCTGGCCTGTCCCTGTGTTGGAGCTACATAGAACACATGGCCTTTGTCTGCCTGTAGAGCGTTAACAATCAACATCCAAGCAGCTAGTCTGGACTTACCTGTACGTCTACCAGCAGCTACAATCTTAAATCTAGTAGGGTCTTCCCATACTTGTTTCTGCCAATCTAGCAGTTGTATGTTAAGATCAGTCATAGAACCACTTGACCACTAGCTCATCCAAGTCTTTCTCTTCCTCACACTCATACTCAACATCTAACTCAGGATCTCCATCCCAGTTTAGATCCTCTTGTTGTGCTAAGGTCTTTAGGTATTCTCTGTTAGTAAGCACTAACTATACGTCCACATTACAGGTGTATCAGTAGCTCTAATGTCTACATGCACAAAACCTCCGGCAACACCAATACCAGTAAAGCCTAACTTAATAGCATTCTTTACTATAGTGTATCTTTGTAAACCTGAAGACACAGCTATGTCCGCTGCTATGCCTTGTGCATGTGTACCCGGTTTTTTCTTACCTAGCTCAATAGGATGGTCAGGTGATCTATAGCCACTTGTGATAACAAAAGGGAAGCCACAGTGTTCTCTAAGCTCATCTAGGGCATGGATCAGTTCATTATCAATCTCATTCTCGCCTGTGGCTTGACACACAAACTCTTCCCTGTCGAAGTATCTAAACATCCGTATATTCGCCTTCTATAGGTTCTTTAGTAACATCAGTTTCAACAGACCCCGCACCTATACCAGAGATGGTTATAGACACCGCAGATCTACCCCCAGCACTATCTTTCTCAAAGTAACTTAGAGGTAACATGCGATCCATCACTAGCTTCCATGCAGCCGCTTGATTCTTATGTTCGTCATCTAGAGCAGCATCGAAGATAGCATCTAACACCTTACGTGACTTAGGTGAAGCCAACATACGTGCTTTGTACTCATTGATAATACTTGCGTCACCTTTAGGTCTACCCCTGACACCTCTAGATCCTTTAGATTTAGAGACTACATCTGTTTTCCTAGGTCTCCCTCGTTTACGCTTAGGTGGCTGATTATCAATATCCATATGTGTATTTTACCTTCTAGCTTCTCTAAAGAATACAGTAACATTATAGCATATTTTTCTGTGTTTGTCAAGTCCTTTTATGTGTTAATTTATAGTGCGGAAGTTTTCTTTAGTATTCAAGAGGTTAGGTATGTTAGTAAACACTTGCTTTTTCTAGTTTTTTCTAGTTTTGCTTTTGATGTACAGGAGTGCCTACTATAGATTTACAACAGACGCCAGCCCCTCCCCCGTCCCCTCTAGCATACCCCAGCCCTCATGTCAACAAGAGAATTTGCCTAGCACACAATAGTCCTCGTGTCAACACTTGACAACATGAGAAAAACCTGAGTGACTCTAGGGCGCAACCATAGATGACACGAGATGTCAAGAGAAAAAAAGAGTTGACAAAAGTGGACAAGTGTGGGCCAGAGTGGGAGCCTCTAGCACACCCCAGCACACCCCAGTAACCACAGTCCAATTGATTCTGCCTATCAGATCCTGGGATTCGATAGAAACAAATGTGCTTGACGGATTTACAGATACCCATATAATTAACGCCAACAACAACACAGACAGGAGACGACACAATGACACTACAGCAAACAAGAGAAGCACTAGCGAACATGCCTATAGAAGCACGAGACGAGCTTTTGGTGATGTTAGAAGAGAACGCACCACAGCAGCAGATAGACGAAATACTGTCAGCGTGGTTGCCTAAATAGCACTAGTGCACCATGCGAGCCTATTGACACCAGTAGGCTCCAGTGGTAACACTATGACAACAACGGAAAAGGAAAGACAATGCTAATCACTAAAATTAAACTGGACACGCTGCTGGACGAAATGACAACCAAAAAAGCCAAACGTGCTGTTAGTCTCTGGGCTATCAATCAGGGACAAGTGACGATGGACACGCTGAATGCTCTGGATGAGGCGCACGACGAGGCTCTGGTTATCTTGGCCAAATTCATCAACGATGAAATGCAGCGGCGAGGAATCTAGTGCATCATAGGAGCCTGTTGTTGACAGCAGCAGGCTCCAGTGATTACACTACGTAAAACAACGACGGAGAATGACAGATGGCAGCATACGGCAGTCTGATGTGGTGGAGAGAGCAGAATAATGATTATGTGTTACTGGATGACAATGGTGACATATATGCAGAGGTGACTCTGCCCAACACCTACACGCTAGAGGCACGTGAAGAAATCATAAGCACAATGGCAAAAGCCACCTACACCAAGTGGTCAGAGGCCACAGAATACGATTACGCATCATAGGAGAAAGACAGATGAACGACACAACATACAACGGCTGGTGCAATTTTGAGACATGGCAGGCTGCTCTGTGGCTGGACAACGACGGCACTCTGGACATGCTCAGGGAAGATGACAACCTGACAGAGGAAGCCCTCTCAGAGCAACTGGAGAGCCTGCTGGATAACATACCAGCCAGCCTATTGGGTGACATAGTGACATCGTGGCTACACTGTGTTAGGGTTTCTGAGATTCTAGAACATGCAACGGAGGTATAACAGCATGAGAAAACTACAGCTAACACGAGTCGATGGTATCTGGACGCTAAAGGAAAACGGACGGATCAAACTCACACACGAAAGCTACAATGAGATATGCAGAGGCATTAATTCACTAGTGCGAGCGTATGAGGAACACAAGGTACAGCATCAACTGGAGGTTGTGGCATAATGAGAACAGCACAAGAAAAACGAAAGCTAAGAAGGCAGCGCAGAAGACGGAACCAGATTCTAGACGATATGTTAATTGGTACAGCTATGGCGATGCCTGCGCTATTTCTCTGGATTGGTCTTGTGTTTGCGTTTATGATTCAATCTGGCATATAGGAGACAGGAAACATGAGCAAAGAACTAGAGCATACTAGCGAAGAACTAGAGACAGCGCAGGATCTACCATTCTGGAA
>Ga0181409_1000525_pt1 | contig 15137 bp, 7 predicted proteins | sample 32SPOviralmetaG_FD_130138 | JGI IMG/M metagenome (GOLD analysis project Ga0181409, IMG submission 130138) | Marine viral communities from the oligotrophic San Pedro Time Series (SPOT) site, San Pedro Channel, CA, USA - 32 SPOT_SRF_2012-05-30 | ecosystem: Environmental > Aquatic > Marine > Strait... | reverse complement strand
TCAGATTCACCTCAGATACTGAAGTTCCAATACCAACTGATGTCAGATTAGTATTATAAAGAACTGAACTTGTGTTAGTCCAACCAGCATCAGATACGTTAATGTTAGTTAGGTTTGATCCATCACCATGAATAGATGTACCAGTGATAATTCCAGCATTTATATTACCAATAATGTTTGTGTCACCATTAACATGAAGTTTATATCCATTTGCTGTGGTTCCGATACCAACTCCATCACCATCGACTGATAGTTGAGTTAGTCCGGCACCAACCTTAAATGTTGCTTCACCAGGTCCAGTAGTTCCAACACCAACCTTATCAAAGATCATAATATTTGCATCAGTTTGAAGACTGATTGCACCAAAGCGTCTCCAATCGTTCTGAACACTATAGATCCAACCAACATATCCACCGTCAGTTGGATTAGCACTATAAACTAAGTCGCCTGGGTTACCTGCAAGAGCTGGTGTTGCAATTCCAACTGTATACTTTCTGGAAATTGTAGCATCACCCTGAAGGAAGATATTATTGGATTCAAGACCTTTAGTAGAGTTAACGGTCAGTTTGTTGTTAACAATAATAGGACCATTAAACTGTGATGCAACCTTGTTATCCGAACCACCCTCAACACGAATGGATCTTGCAATGACAGCTTCAACAGGGTTGATAACGTTCAGACTTGGTAAAGTGCTAATGTCCTCACCTTCAATTGTCTGGAATGGAGTATCAAAGATTTCTTCACGACCAGTAATCGTGCTGAGTTTTTTATTACCAGAATATGAAATACCCTTGTCATTCATTCCAGTGTAGAAGTTAATTCCACCCTGACGCTTGAGTGATTGCGAAAGAATTTCTTCTTCTGCTGAGATAGAGCGATCATGTCTATCTGGTAATGCAGTAGAGTAGTTACCAGGACCAAAACCAACATACTCAAACGTGTGACCAGATGCTCTGTTGATTGAGTGTCTTCTAAGTTCAATTGGATTGACTTTAACTCTTCTTACAACATCATTCAGTGAGTGTGCAGTTGGTCTTGTTCCAAGAACACCACGGAAGACATTGATTGGGTTACCAGAAACAGTTGTCTTAACTCTGACCAACTCATCATTGATCATCAAGAAATCACCGATTCTCACGTCAAGTTTGGTAATATTAGTAAGATTGACTTCATCAGTGGTTGCATTAATGATTGCTGATGATAATGTGGTCGTGATACCTGCATAAGTAGGAGTCATTCTACCGTTCAGATTTTCATTGTCAATTGTGATGACACCACCATTAGAGGTTAATCCACCTCTGAATCCAAAGAGTGTTCCTGCAACTTCTGGTGCATAGGTACTAATTCCAAGATTAATCGTGAATCCAGTTCCACCAGTTCCAACAATCTCTGTAATAACGAAAGATCCATTATAGACATCAGCTCCTGCACCAGTTGCTCCAGAAATTGTGATCTTCTGGTCAACTGACAATCCATGACGGTTGCTTGTGGCAACAGTTCCAAGTCCAGAGACTCTATCAAACGTCAGACTTGAGATTCCGATTGACTCACCAGTGACTTGTAAGAAAGATCCAGTTGCATTGGTTGCACCAATACCAGTCTCAGTATAGTTACCAACAGAGGATGCAGATGCAACGGTAACAGAGGTAGCACCACCAACAGGAACATCAGTGATTCTGTAGAGTTGATTATAGTCAATAAATCCTTCTGAGTTAACTCCACTAATTCTTACAGTGTCGCCAACGTTGTTGTAAATGCTATCAACCGTAACGATAGCAGAACTAAATCCAGCAAAAGTAGAAATACCAGCAACAAACATAGAGTTACCGATACCATATGCACTACCACCATCCATGACGGTGATTGCAGTAATCTCACCACTCGAACCAGTGACAATCTTAGCAGTAGCGTGCTCACCTACATCAGAGTAACCTGTACCGACTAAAGTTGCATTATAGAATGTAGAATCAGCAGCACCATAACCTGAACCAGCACTTGTGATACCAAGAGTTACGATTCTGTTCAGACCATGATCAATTGTAGTGTTGACAGTGTGTGCTGTTCCAACAGTTCCATAAGACTTGATTTCAGTAATGCCAACGCCAACATCATTGGTCTTTAAGTATCTGTTAGCTGCTTCCTTAGTGATACTCTTCTTAGGATCATTAATAACAATATCACCAATCAGAGCAGATCTTGCAAAACAGCGAGACGCATCTGGATCAGATTTTGGATCATCTCTTTGAATCTGTGGGAATAGTTGTTTTACAGGTTGAGAATACTTCTCATTATTAAATGGTGCTACTGTTGGTTTTTCATTTGCAGTAACAACTGTCAAATAGTAAATGCCATCTTGATCTCCAGTTCTATATTCTTGTGCTTCTTCTATTCTGTAAACATATAGTGTATCATCATATTCTTTCTTCTTAAAGTATGGGAGGTCAACAGTTCTTGTTGCAGTATCATTACTGAAAGCACCAGGATCTGTTCCAATACCAAGAGTAAACATCTTGGCACTGGTGATTCCGGTAACATCAGCAGTATAGTTGAATCCAGAACTACCTGCGCCAGTGGTATTATTAGCACTGGTTACATTTACAATCTGAACTTTTGACCCAACAGTTAGATCATGAGGAAGTTCTGTTACGAAACTTGCAGTACCATTTAAATATGTTGCATCAGCAATGAATCTAAAGTTTCTTTGTTGATTAATATTAGCGATCGATCCAGATCCAAAGTAAGTCTGAATTTCAGCATTAGTTGAACCAATTGAAGTGTTTGACTCCTGGAGAATGAATCCTTCAACAGGTGGTCTTGCTACAGTTCCACCAGAAGATGCAGGAATAACGTATCTCATTCTGTAGAGAGTATCATTAGCATTTCTACTATCACTCTTTCTATTGAAGAATGTTCTTGGAGTGGATACACCAAATCCAGTTGATCCAAATCCAACTACAATAGGATATAAGGTATTATCACTTGCTGCAGTAGATACTTTTACATACCACTGACCATTTGTACCATCATATTGAATTGGATGTCCAAGATCTCCAGCATTCTTATCAGTTACTCTACTTACAACCTTGAGGATTCCACCCTTTTCGTTGATATCAAGGAGGTTTGTTCCAGCAAGAGAGTCTTGGAACGTTTTTGCAAGTTTGACATTATTAGCAGCAAGCCCAGAGGTTCTAACATGATAAACTGTATTTCCATCAAGACCATCTGGAAGTTGACCGCTATCGCTGATGACACGAACAGTCTCACCTTCTAAGAAGGTATGATTTGCTGTCAGAGTAATAACATTATCTGCTCCACCAGCACTAAACGTGCCAATACTGTTAATACCAGTAGCACTTCTATTGACGGTGAATATTTTCTCAGCACTTGACTGGGAATTTGGCATCACAATACGTGCCTTATATTCTGTTACAGATCCAGCAGATGATACAAGAACCTTAAGTTCATCATTTGATCTTGCACCAATTCTATATCCATCAATTACGTTCTCGGGTGGAACGTCTTTGTTAGTTCTACCGTAGAGATAAAGGTTACCTGTAGAACCAACACCAACAGATGAATATCCTGAAGGAAGAGTCTTCAGAATGTCAATAGCATCAAATTCAATTGCAGACTCTGTAAGAGGAACTTCTTTTGGTGGAATAACATGGGTAATATATCCAACATCGTCCTGAGTGAATGCTTCTTTTCTAAATCCATCTGCAATCAGTGCTTTTGCACCAAAGTTGGAGTTAGAGTTGGTGATAGATTGGTCACCACCACTTTCAGATACAAAGTGCTCAGCAAAACCAATAGCAAAGATAGAAACTGCCTGAATAACAGAGTTATTTGAACACTTAATATGGAAGTTTTTGTAACTTGGTTTGAATACTGATCTGGAATTTGTACTTAGGACTTCATTTCCAGATACAGTGTTATCTTCATAGATTCCAGTATCTGTATTATATTTTACAAATGCATTATCGTCCTTCTGCAGTCCAATTCCAGTGAATTGAGCCACAACCATTGACTTGAATCCAGTTGCCTTAGATCCATCTGCGTGCATACCGCACATACCAAACACAGATCTCAGAGAGATATTAAAAATGTATGGTGATGCAGAGGTAACAGTATCTGATTGTAGTTGCAGTGATGATCCAGTTACTGATGGTAGTGCATTATTAGGAGTATTTTGAACAGTATACTTGATCTCAGTGTTGCTTACTTTTTCGGATACAACAAATTGTCCGTTATATATTGAACTATCTGCGGTGATTCCAGAAATACGGAATGGGGTATCAACCTCAAGACCAGTTATAGAAGTTGTAGTGGTAACAGTAATAGTGGTGTCTGAAGTTACACCGTCTCCCGACTTGATACTGGTGATTCCAACAGTGGCACCTGTAGATCCAACGATACGATATTCATCAATCTTTGCCTGAATATCAAGACCAGAACTTGGATAGTCTGGAGAAATTGCACGACCAGAAGACTGTCCATAAACAAGGCTGACCTTTTCATAATACATATCCAAATCAGTACGAGTCGTCGAATACTGCTGGAAAGTATCATTGATTTCTACACCATTTGATCCATCTGCATATTCAAAGCAGGTGAGTTTGTGGTGAGAGAAATTGGGAACAAACTGATTCTTTGTATAATCCTTATAGCAGACTCCGTTTGGATCTGCATCAAACATAGTGAACTGCCAGAAATAGCAAGCACCAGTGATTCTGAACAGTGCAGATCTTTCGATGTTGTCATTCTCTGGATCAGGAATATACTTAGGTCTAATCTTTGTCTTACGGAGATCTAAACCAACTAATGAAGTTCCTCTTGGAACGATTACACCACCGTTGATACTATTAAGTTTATAAAGTTCGTTATCTGGAGAATCTAAACTTAAGTTTGAAGTGAGGTCATATGGAGGGAGATCATTCGTGATCGCACCTGCTCGTGTTCGATAGTTGTTTATACCATCTGGGATATATCCTGGCCTGTTATCAACAGTGTGTTCACCAGGATAGATCAAGATGGTGGTTTTACCAAATCTATCGTTATTCAAACCTCTTTGATATGAAAATCTTGCTGACTCAAGAAGAGCTCGCTGAATTGTTTTAAATGGGCGTGTCAGCGAATTACCCTGATTTTCTATACTATCGGTAGAATCCAAATCATTTGGATTGACATAAAGAATCGTTCCTCTGGAAGACTTTAAAAAATTATCTAATCTGGAAAGACCCATCTTATTTGCACTATAAGTTCTGTTAGGATTATTTATCAAACGAAAAAAGGGCAACCCTATATAGGGTCACCCTTAACGCATTCCTTCACACGGAACTTATATATTACTCTTCTTTTAGTTCGTTGTCAATTATATACTCAACTGTATTTGCAACATCATTCATAGCATCACGGAGCTCTTCTTGAGTTCCAGTATGTTGTGTCATAAGTTCAGTTTCAGTAAGAGACCATCTCCACTCTTTCATTTTCCTATTATACCATAAGTTTATTACCATTTTACCTCTTTAATAATTCAAATATAAGTTTACATCAATCGACGGGCAAGAGTTCTGGATTTTCTAATTCCAGGTCATATAACATGGGATGACATTCTTCCATCATAAGATACATAGATGCTCGATATAAGTCCTCAGGCTCCCACCTTTTCTCTTCGTCTGCTAATTTTAATACTTCTGGGTGTTGCTTAGCAATTTCGGGAAGTTCATCGAAAGTGAATGGAACGTTTTGAATATAATAAATGAGTATCAATATACTTCCCTTATTATACCAAGCATATTTTGTTTCTATGCGGTATTTCATGGGTTTGGTTTGTACCCTAACCATATTTATGAAGCGATAGGAGCGGGGGGACTTGAACCCCCACGACCTTAATGGCCAACAGATTTTAAGTCTGGTGCGTCTACCGATTCCGCCACACTCCCAAAAATTAGGTAATTAACTCACCAAGTTTATCGTAAGTTGGAGGGTTTAAACGACAATATTCATTAAACGTTATCTTCATCTCCTTGTCGGTCAGATTGCAATTTCTCGCTGCTTTTGGTAAGTTCCAGTTCGCCGCGAACAGCATTTCCATAGATTGTCGTGTTTCTGGTCTCATACTCATAACAGTCTAAAATTTCTTTGTAGAGAGACAGTGGGTAAACTATCATAAAAAGGTAATACGGTAGTTTTTTGGCGGGATTTTTTTGCCCCTATTTTTGGAATTAAAAGTCGTTTTTCCCTCAGACAGGATCAGCATACGCAAGTATGTCATCACCACACTTGTCACGAACCATTTCCAACACACTCATGAACTGATCAACAGTATCACAGTCTACCACTTTCTCATCACCCTGCTCAGAGTAAAGATAGAACTTTCGTGCCACAGGATCTACAACGCAACGTGAAAGGAAGTCGTCTTGCATGGGGTTCATTTGATTACCTGCTTATTATAGACGGTCCTGGACCTCTTGTCAACCCACTCACAGAGATAACCATTGTGTGGGGTGGGTGCAACCTTGATGGTAGTTTGCGAACTCGGGTTTGAGTGTCACTCTCACATCACCAGCTATCACAATCCTCTCATCCGTATCTTCACCCTTGATTGTACTGTGGGTAATAGATGAAGGGAATAAGAGAACACTTCCCTCATGTGGTGTCATAGTGTAATGATTGCAATTAAATTTATTAAATCCAAGAAGAGTATTTCTATGGTCTGATGGTTCAAATATACCACCAGTGTTCTCATTTACATTATTTCTCTGACTTATGCAGAACCTGTCTGACTTATCAGAAGACTTCAAATAGTATACAAAACTGATGTTTGCCTCATTATGAAAATGAGGTTTAAGTTCGGGTGTATCACTATCGTGATATCCTATCCAAGATTTTGTGATGAAATAATCCAGTTTGGTGTGATCAACCCTGAGTTCTTTCATATAGTCATCAATGTTCTTCCTCAGATCATTAAAGAACATGTGATACTTATGGTCAGCATGTAGAAAGATTCTCCCAGAATATTCGGGACTTTCATTCTCATATCCATTGAACCAATACTGTTTAAGTTCTGAGGTGTATCGTTTGAATTCATCATGACAATCAATATTCCCCTGATATACCATCAAGGGAAACACTTCGTGGACCTTACCCATCAATTGTTGTTCAATGTGTACTCGCTATTATCGCCTGGATAGTCTGCTGATGTCAAGCCCTCATATTCTGGAATATTTCTCTCAACATCAATTCTTTCTGCATAAACATGATAGAAGCAATCGATTGGCATACCACCGTTTGACTGCAAATAAATTTTCTCTTCGTCAAAACGTTTTACAATTATGCTTTGATGTGATCCAATAGGAGTAAGATTAACTGTAATTGTTGTCCAGTCAACTAACTCTTTCCAATATGTAGGAAGAATAATTTCTTTATTATTAGTCACTCTACCACGTATATAAACGTCTGCAGTTGGTCCTTCAACGCAAATATATCTAAGTCTATTGTTCTCTTTTGTTGGGTGGGGAATATCAAAACCCTTTTTAGAACTTGCCGTCGCTGCTGCAGCGTTAATACCAGCTTGAAGACCTGAGATAGTTGGTCCTGAAAAACTTCCACTTGCATAGACATGAGCAGCACTGATTGTACATGAAGGAATGTTCATGGTGCTCAGTGCCCCAGTCATTGCCGTGGTAATTTCCCAGTTATCAATCTTTGCTGTGGAATAGTAACGGTTAGGACATGCGTCAGCAGGATAATCATCCTCCGCAAGCAGATACTGTTTTGTAATATATTGATCTAAAGTTGATCCTGCTCCATATGCAGCACGGTCAGTACAATCAGGACCTGGTGGTCTTTCACTCGGTGCAAATTCTCCTGCCATTACTCTTTCTCTCCAATGTTGTTAACAGTTTCACTAACCATGTCTCTGATTAGTCCTTCGACATAGTTATGCTCAAAGTTGAATGAATATCCTTCGTTGCCATTAGGATAATCTTCGTGAGATTCACCCTCATATTCTACTACAAGATCGTCATCAAGTCTACGTGCGACAATATAATAGTCTGCATTAATAGGACCACCAGCATTGTTTGCAACAACAACTTGCTTACCCCAACGTTTCTCCTTGACAAACAACTCTTGCCAACAACCAACTGGAGTCAAACTGATTGACATATCATCTGGATTCACAAGTCCATCCCAGAAGGTTGGAAGATGAATGATTCCATCTGCAGGGACTTTTCCTCTACAGTATACAGCAATCTCGGGACCTTCAATACAAACATGGCGAAGTCTCCACCCTTCTTTGTTAGGGTGTGGCATATCAAATGGAAGGTCCTTCTTTAGTGCAAGAATATGTCTTCCACAGTTTGAGATTACATTTCCTTGTGCCTGGACATTGATCATTGCAGTTACATTACCGGCAACATCAGTGTTACCCATCAATGCAGATGGTCCAGATACAGCAAATGAATATGGATTATTAACTCCAAAACACATCGCACCAGGGACAATTGGTGGCACTAAATTATCGTCATTGGTCAGTGGCGCGACATTCAGTGCTCCATATGGCCATGGAAATGTTGTGGGATTTCCGATGACAACTGGACCTTCAATCATTGCAGATCCATTGACCTTAATAGGACCTTCACCACAAGCAGGAGCAATACCAGTTCCTACCTTCAGTTGTCCTCCTACTACAGCATCGTCTAAATTAAATGACATTTTTACCCTTGATTTTCTGATTGAATTCTTTGTAGGTTGTTCTTTGAATCTTTGAGAGCACAACCATCGCTTACTCCTTTAACAACAGAACCATAGATGTTCAGAACACCGTTGGCAATGACATCTGCTTTACCTGACGTACATAATTTATAATAGTTTTTAGCATTGAATTGAAACTTCTTACAATCAATACTAACATTCTCAGTGGCAGTCATCTTAATGTTGCCCTTTGATCCACCTTCACCAATTGCAACTAACTCAATGTCACTTGCTTGTAATCTCAGTTTACCATTGGTTGCAAGGACAACAATGTTTCCATTCGTTGCATGAAGAAACATAGAATCTTGTGCTTCTTCATTATCCTCACCACATGTGACCTGATAGTTACCAGGGCTGACTGTTGATGTCCAACCTTTTCGTTGCCCATCATTATCCATGAAGAAACTATGTCTTCCATCTTTTGCCTGGAGTAAAATACCAGCAGTTACATCTCCTGGTTTATGAACATGACCAAGGCACATTGATCCATGATCATTTCCATATCTGATAGCAGTGTAATTATTTTTGGCAGTATCAGAAGGATTCGCTTGAGCATTGAAATTTTTTGCCTCCTGTTCTGTTATGACACCATCATTATTGGCATCAATATTACGATTTAGTCTATCGTTTACTTTATTTTTTGAGGATGGTGCGGGCATTTTTTATTACTATTTAAGATAGACTATCTGGTGTCCCAGGAATATTAAGTCTTGGGTTGTTACTACGAACATCTGTACCAGATCTCTGGATAGCAGATGGAGGTGTGGTAACCTCAGCGTCAATACTCTCCTGTAGTGTATCATAAACCTGTATGAGTTGTCCAGGGGTCTCGTAGATACCTGCATAACGAACATTATCTTTGAAGAAGACGGAACCGTAGTATGCACGACCATCAACATATCCAGTTTGCTTGAGTCCAACCAGATCAGTGACCTGAAGAATTTGTTCTGGTTCAACATCAGGACCAACAGGATCTCTGACCACACGGAATCTTGGAACTGCTTGGAAGTTTGTTCCAGTATCAGTGATCACTCTAATGTCTGGAGTTCCTGTAAATCCTCCACCCCCAGAATCATCTATATTTACATTGATAATTCTACCAAAAGTGTCACATTCATAAGACAGTTGAGCACCATTACTTGGTTCCATCACAACCTGATCAACGCCACAATTATGATTGATTCCTGGATTAACAACTTCGATTCCTTCCAGTTCAAGTTTCACTGGATACTCACCATCACCAGTTCCACCAGTAGGTGGTTTAGGGAGTCCATTTCCAGGATCATCAACAACTATTCTACAGATTTTACCTTTTCCTACCACTTTTTTTGGACAGGGTGGTGGGATGAGAATAGCAGATATGCCGACAGGATTTTGTATCCAAGCTCTACTGAGACCTGTTGATACATCTATAGGAACTATGATATCCGTTTGAACTGCAACTGGATTTTGTTGAAATCCTGTATTAGGAATACGAATATTTCTTAATCTAAGTTCAACCGATTTCTTTCCTGTTGTAGCATTAAAAGTTTCATAACGAACTGGATCACTTCTTCTTGCTCTTGGTCTAATTCTTGCGGTTTGAACTTTCACGCCATCAATCAAGACATCAACTTCATCGTCAACTTGTGTTCTGATTTTGTATTGACCACTAATAGGGAAGTCAACATTATCCCAACGCATCACCCATTGCTTACCCTGTATCTCTTCATTGGGTCTTAGGTTAACATCCTGAATAGTGGGAGATATAAATCCCTTAGAGTAACTTGAGATCGGAGGACCAGAATATGATACACCATTCTTTACAGATCCCGATTCAAGACCAGTTGATTTTGAGGATCCAATTTTAACGGTCTTTTTCTGTTTTCCCCTCTGTCCAGATTGTGTCCATGTCACACCTTCAATTTTGATTTGCTCAACAGCAACTCCAGCTGTATTTGGATTATCATCCCATTCTAATTGAATTGTACACTCACCTTTTCCACTAATAGTTCTACCATTATTAGTGAAAGTTGCATCCCCGGCAACAATCGTGAAAGAGGCATTAGTATCATCACCATCACCATCTCTCATTTTAACTTTCTTACCATTATTAGTCACTTGAAGTTTATTACTTTCTGTCCCTGTTTTACCGCCACCTACTTTGATGGTTTTAGTCACACTACCTTTCGTTCCTTTCTGTACAGCAGTGAAACTGACTTTCTCACCGCTACCAACTTTCAACGTTCCAACAGCAAGTCCAGAAGTTCCTGGATTATCATCCCAACTAAATTTCAAAGTAACATCTCCACTTCCTTTGACAATCATTTCTCCACCATCACCACTAAATTTTGCAGTTACTCCTGGTGAAGTTGATTGAATTTTTAACGAAGCATTCTCATCAAATCCATTAACGGCATTATCATCAAACTGAATCTCTCTTCCATTATCTTTAACTCTTCTTCCTGCAGTCCCACTGGCACCTTCAGATCTTATAGGATAAGTATCATCATTACTTTGTCGATTCAGTCCAATGTAGGTAACTGGTGAGTTTCCCTCCTTCTCCTTTGTTTTTGCAGGTGTCGCCCAATCTCTTGTGTCAAAGATTTTTTTGTTTACTTTTTCAAATGTATCAGTTATTTGATTACTAACTTCCACTTCAATAGTGTGCTTCCCTTCGGCAAGAGGAAACTTGACAGTCTGAGGAAACTTTGATCTAAATCCCTCAAGGCCTCTGTTTGGATAATTAGATCCACCAGACATAATTTCATTACCATCCACCAAGATTCTACCACCATTATCAACGGTTCCTTTTAAACCATAGAAACCTGCATAAGGTGCTTCAATGACCCACGAAGTTCTATAAGGTTGACCCCCAGAGTTATCAGATCCTGGAGTTGCAAGTGGAGGAATAGGTGAGAGTGCATAACGATTCATGAAAGCACTCCATCTCTCATCAAGAGTTACTGGGAACCATCTATCCTTAGATCCTGGAAATCTTGTAGTCCAAACTGGATTGTTAGGACATCTACCCTCTGCTACAGGTTTTGGTTCTTGAGGAATAGGAGGTAACGGTGCATCAATTACCAGTGCAGCACCCATTGGATTTTGATTCCAAGATCTGGCAGAAACAACTTTCTTCTCTTTAAAAGTTGCTCTAATCCTAACAGCAAGAGCCATTGGATTACCACTACTGAGGGGTTTTCCTCTGACTTGTTTCAGTTCTGCTCTGATTCTGTACTTACCGGCATCGAAGTATTTTGTTTCAAAACTTTTACCAGTGCTTCTTCCTGGACCACTGAATCCTTTCTTTCTGATGATAACTTCATCACCACCGGTCTCAATGTCCCCAAGACCATTTCCAATCGCCATTCTACCACCACCAGCACGGTTGCCGATGTAGAGAGTGACATCATCATCTACCATAGTTTCAATACTGTAGTTACCGCTGACAGGAAAATCTACATATTCCCATCTAATAACATGAGTTCCAGCAAAATCATTTGTTGAAGATTTATTTGACCGAGGATTAAATGGAAGAACACCAAACTTATTTAAGAAGTCTGCATCTCTACCTGCATTTGGATTGATTCTCCACAGTTTTCTATCCGCCTTAGTAATAAATTCTTTTGTATTGAAAACTTCTTCAAGTACAGATCCCTTAGTTGATCCCTGACTCTTAGTGGGAGTTTTTTGTTCTGAACTTTCTGCAGGTACTCTTACTGTATCGACTTTAATTGTTTTACTGTCGCTTCCTTTTTCACCACTTTGTCTGGTTGTCCAACTAACTTTTTCTCCATTTCCAACTTTTAAAGTTCCAACAGATAATCCAGAAGTTTTTGGATTATCGTCCCATTTAAATTTTAAGGAAATATCCCCACGTCCCCTGACAATCATTTCAGTTCCATCACCATTAAACTTTGCACTAACACCTGGTGATGTTGATACAATTTTTAATGAAGCATTCTCATCAAATCCATTATTGGCATTATCATCAAATTCAATTGTTCTACCATTATCTCTAACTCTTCTTCCTGCTGTGGGGGATGCACCTTCAGTTCTGATTGCATATGATCTCTTAGTAGAAATTTCAGGAGCTGGAGTTGGTGGTTTTATAGATACTTTTTCATAAATGGGAATATTCTCAAGATCAATTCTAATTCTATGGACACCAGACTTTACAAATCGCTTTATCTTTTCAGGAGATCCTTTGAATCTTTTTGCTCTACCAATTAATTCATTATCAAGATAAAAATCAGCAACGTTATCCGCAAGATATTTGAAGGTATATTCTCCGTCATATGGGAAATCTTCTTCCCATTCCATAGTATGTTCAATCCCAGCAAAGTCACTACCAGAAGCATTCGATGGGGGAACTGGAGAAACCGCATTGAGGTTCATGAAACTATCTTCAATTACCCTTTTAATTTTAGTTTTTGATTTTGGGTTAAAGTCTTTGGTGCTCTCAAAAATATAAGTTAAGTCATTGATACTATGGCCATCTTGCTTTCTTTCATTAGTGGCCCTGAATATACCTTGAGTTGCTTCAACTTGTAAGTCATCATTATCATTAGAAGATTCAACAAAGTCAGCAAAAATTACTGAACCTTTTTTGTTTCCTTTAATTTCCTTTGCATCTCTTCCAAGACCTCCAATAAGACCTTGCTCAGTTCCTTTACCTCTAAACGATCCTGATGATGTTATTTTATAAACAGTATTTCTTTTTACTTTTTTAGTTACAGTATCTGTTTTACTGTCTTTAAAACTCTCTGCTGTAAATTTAAATTTATGAGATCCATCTTCCGCAGCAAAATTAAATACTAATCCTCTATCTGCCTTTTTTCCACCTTGAGTGAATACTTTAAATTTAACATCCTCAAAAAATTCTTTTTCTGCTGGTGGAGATTTTTTTGAGGATGTTACTTCTTTACCACCCCATCCCCAGTGAGAAACTTCATGAACTATCCTTGATTTTTTATTTCTTGCAGTTACCTGAATAGGTCTTTCTTGTCTTGTTGTCCACCAATTACGGACCACATTCTGATCGATATTAATTTTCTGACCCCTTCTCAAAGAGATAAGAAAGTCTTGATATCTTTTAATTTCTATCCGTGCTGGATTATCCTCAAAGTTTGCATAGACATTGGGATCCCATATTCCAATGTCCTTTCCATCCTTATTATATCTTCTACCAAAAGATCCTGTTGTGGGTGCTCCACTAAGATCATACTCCTCAAAATCCTCTTCGTTCTCAAAAGTTTCTACCGTAGTAAGAAACTTACAATCAGGATACCCAGGATCCCCGATCATAATGGAGCGAACTACAGCTCCAGATCCAATACCATATTCATCAAACACTTCTGTGATGGGAGCATACTGGTATCCCCAACCACCATCAATCAAATCAACCGCAAGGAGTGATCCATCATTACCGATGATAGGATTTCCCTTAGCACCTATGCCTCCACCACCAGAAAACCTTACTCTGGGAGTAATTTCTTTCAGAATTTCTGGTTTTATATTATTGAATCCACCATCAGTACCATCAGTGTCACCAAATCCATCCTCATAAATGTCAAGACCTGTTACACCATCACATCCTTTACTTCCTGATGCTGATGTTGTAGGTAGGAGGTCCTTCCCTTCAAGTTTGTTGACCTCATTAATATTCATGAACTGAATTTTATCTCTTCTCCTAAAGATAAAAGTAGTTCCTGGATTTAATTTTGCGTACTTATTTGCTTCATATACTGTAAAATTGCCGACAAAACCTCTCTCAGGGTCAATATAACCAACCCTGATGTCGGATTTAGATGCAGGTCCGAAGATATTAAAGGACATTATCGGTTATACTTTGCCTTCATATTGTGTATTTATGAGATGGTTCCGATGGTATTTCCTTGTTCGTCAATAATATTGCCTTGTGCCACAGCATCTCTTTCTTCTTGTGTTATTGGAGTATCAAGATCAATATCAGGTTGAGATGTTGGTGGTGATGCGTATGGAGTCTCTCCTGGTGCTTCTCTTGGAGTATCATTCTCCCTATTTGTCGCATTCTCAATGGACTTAGCACTTGGCAGAGAAGAATCTGGTTGTGCTGATCCACCATTAGCCATGCAATACTTGTCAGACACTGCTAAGTTTGGAGTCAATTCGCAACCAAATACGTTCAGGGATATGTTACTGAAACTAAGAGCAGAGGTCATACTACCACTGATACCACCAAGAAGGTTTGTAATATCAGAGAGAGCACCACTTACCCCTGCTAATTCATCTTGAATATCTTCTAAGAAAGAATTGATGTTATCGAGTAAGTTATTATTTGCACTCTCAATTTCATTTTTACTTGCATATAGTGCCTGACCAATTAAATCCTCAGCATAACAAGTTCCAACTTGAGG
>Ga0181409_1000522_pt1 | contig 15249 bp, 25 predicted proteins | sample 32SPOviralmetaG_FD_130138 | JGI IMG/M metagenome (GOLD analysis project Ga0181409, IMG submission 130138) | Marine viral communities from the oligotrophic San Pedro Time Series (SPOT) site, San Pedro Channel, CA, USA - 32 SPOT_SRF_2012-05-30 | ecosystem: Environmental > Aquatic > Marine > Strait... | reverse complement strand
CTATAAGGAGCATTTACAAATGAATCCAAAAACAATCAATAGACTTTGTAAAATTTTATCAAAGAATAACGATGGAGGAAAGTAAATGAAATGGCTTAAAGAAATCTGCAGTATGCGATTTAGCAATGCAAAAAAGGGTGGATGGCCCGGCACACATATGAGCCAACCACTTAAGTATCGCGAATCAAATTACACATTATCAGAACTTGAGCGTAGGCTCAATGCTGAAGTAAACGGATTTGGAACTAGATATTAAGTTAGTATAAATAAAGGGAACAGCTTATGTTGTTCCCTTTTAACGTAGGAGGTAATATGCAAGGTACACCACGATATTGTAAAAACTGTGGCTGTAGATGCCACTGCTTAACAACTGAATGCATGACATGTGTTAACGATGTTTGTAATAGATGTGATTGCGAACAACCTATAAGAGATATGCCAGACAGTTTTACTAGAGAAAATACATGATTAGCGTTACCGATAAAGCACGAGAGTATCTCGCTCAAGTCGGACAACCAAATGTTTACCTATCAGTAAAAGGTGGAGGTTGTTCTGGTTTTACTTACGTGTGGGAAATGTCCACAGAAAAAGCCACTATTGATAATTTAGTCGTGGATCCAATGGCTGAAATGTTTGTACTTGGATGCACAATCGATTACGTAACCGAACTTGGTGGATCGTATTTGAAAGTTATAAACCCTAATGCAACTGCCTCTTGTGGTTGTGGCGAATCATTCGCAGTATAAGGAACTAATATGAATATAGATAATTTAAGAGAACAACTGAAAATAGATGAAGGTGTGAAATATGAAATCTACCTCGACCATTTGGATCTCCCTACTTTTGGCATCGGCCATCTTGTTCTTGACAGTGATGCTGAATCTGGGCAACCAGTTGGAACAGCTATCTCAGAGAGTAGAGTTAACGAATGCTTCGATAAAGATGTTGAAGTCGTGTTATCAGAATGCAGAATTCTCTACCCAGACTTCGATGATTTGCCAGAAGAGGTCCAACAAATTGTAGCCAATATGATGTTCAACATGGGCCGTCCACGCCTTTCTAAGTTTAAAGGAATGAAACGTGGTGTAGATGCTCAAGATTGGCAATCTGCGGCAGACGAAATGGTGGACTCTGCATGGTACCAACAGGTAACCAATCGTGCAGAAAGACTTGTAGAAAGAATGAGATCTTTGTAAAAAACATCTTTACATTACCTGAGATTTGTGTTATACTTATGAACAATCAGGAGTTAAGATGAATTTTTACACATCAGTCGCAAGATACGGAAACAGCATACTCTATCGTGGTTATAATCACCAAGGTAAGCGTATAGCTAGAAAAGACACATTTCAGCCAACCCTTTATATACCATCTAAGGTAGACGAGGGTTGGACTGCTATTGATGGTCAAATCGTAGCACCCATAACATTTGATTCTATGCGTGAAACCAAAGAGTGGTTACAGACCTATGATGGTGTCAGCAACTTTAACATATATGGTTCCACGAATTACATTCATCAGTATATCACTGAAAAGTTTCCTAGAGAAATTGAATTTGATCGTGATAAGATAAATGTATCAACAATCGACATCGAAACAAAATATGAAAACGGTTTCCCTGATCCAGAAATAGCTGACCAAGAAATTACAGCTATTACAATTAAAAACAATTTGTCTGGTGTCTATTGGGTTTGGGGTTGCAAAGATTACGATACAGAAGCCGCTCTGATTAAGCCAGTAAGATATAAAAAATGCCAAGATGAGTATGACCTACTACTCAGTTTCTTGGATTTTATTTCAGACGAAGCAAAAGCTCCTGATGTTATTACTGGTTGGAATGTAAGGTTCTTTGATATTCCATATCTTATCAATCGTGTAGATCGTATACTTGGCGGCAATGCGGTCAAGAAGTTTTCGCCATGGGGTATTGTTGATAGTAGGACAATACGCAAGTTGAATCGTGAACATGCTGTCTTTGATATAAAGGGTGTCGAGACACTTGACTACCTAGAATTGTTTCAGAAGTTTGGCTACACATACGGCACACAAGAATCATATGCTCTTAATCATATTGCATATGTCGTCCTTGGTGAGAGAAAGCTTTCTTACGAAGAATCTGGTTCTCTTAAGAACTTATACGAAGATGATTTCCAAAAGTATATCGACTATAACATGAAAGACGTTGAGTTGGTTGATAGACTAGAAGACAAGATGGGTTTGATTACACTTGCCATGACTATGGCATATAAAGGTGGTGTCAACTATCAAGATACTTTTGGCACAACTGGCATCTGGGAATCAATTATCTATCGTAAACTTCTTCGTAAGAAACAAGTTTCTATAGCTACAAAAGCTCATGAACCAAAACAAGAATTCGCTGGCGGCTTTGTTAAGTCTCCGCAAGTTGGCTTACATGAATGGGTAGTTTCTTTTGATTTGAATTCTCTATACCCTAACATTATTGTGCAGTGGAATATGTCACCAGAAACAGTGCAAGATGCTAAGTTTAATATACCTGGTGGTGTAGATTTCTATACGAACTATTTCGGTACAGATATGGACCCACTGCATCCTGCAGTTAGAGAAGAGAACGTTGCTGTTGCTACTAACGGTTCAACATACTCAAAGAATAAAGACGGTGTTATTCCAACAATCATTGAAGAGTATTATAACGACCGTAAATCTATTAAAAAGATGATGCTTGCATCACAGCAACAATACCAAAAGAATGCATCTTTCGAACTTGAGAAAGAAATCAATCGATATGAGAATCAACAGATGGCTATCAAAATTCTGATGAACTCTCTTTATGGTGCTCTCGGTAATAAGTATTTCAAATACTTTGACCTTCGCGTTGCAGAAGGTGTTACGCTTACTGGTCAAATGGTTATTCAATGGGCTGAGAAAGCTATGAACAAAGCCATGAATGGTCTTATTGGTGGTGATAAAGATTATGTTATAGCAATCGATACTGATTCACTTTATGTAAACTTTGGTCCACTCGTTGACAAACTTAAACCTAAAAATCCTGTAGAGTTCTTAGACAAGGTCTGCAAAGAACATTTCGAATCTGTTCTTTCAAAATGCTATGAAGATTTGTTTAGTAAAATGAATTGTCATAAGCCTCGTATGGAAATGGGTCGTGAAGTAATTGCTGACCGCGGCATCTGGACCGCAAAGAAGCGGTACATCTTAAATGTGCATAACTCTGAGGGTGTGCAGTATGCAGAACCCAAGCTAAAGATTATGGGCATTGAGGCTATCAAGTCTTCTACACCTCAGATAGTGCGAGATAGATTCCGCGAGATATTCAAAGTCATAATTTCTGGCAGTGAAAAAGATACTCAAGAATTTATCAGAAATTTTAAACAAGAGTTTAAAGGTTTGCCTGTTGAAAGTATTGCATTTCCACGTTCGGTCTCTAACGTAACAGATTTTTCTGACAGAAAAACTATTTACAAAAAGGGTACACCAATTCATGTGCGTGGTTCACTTCTATATAACAAGGCATTAAAGAGTGCCAGTTTAAGTGATAGATATGAACTCATACAGAACGGTACTCGTATCAAGTTTATTTACTTGAAACTGCCTAATACAATAAAAGAAAACGTTATTGCATTTCCTGAAGTACTCCCGCAAGAGTTTAAACTTCATAACTATATCGACTTTGATAAACAATTCGATAAAACATTTCTTGACCCCATTAATATCATTCTTAATGCAATTAATTGGAAATCAGAAGAACAACAAACATTGGAGGATTTCTTTGCCTAAAACAAACTTTGATATGGTAGAAGATTTTATGAACGCATTTGGTCAAGACGTTGAGAAGACGCCTACCATGACTGGCGTTAGTGAACTACGTTATGAATTAATTCGTGAAGAACTAGAAGAAATGCGTGAAGCATTGGACACAAAGGACTTAGTAGGTATTGCAGACGCACTTGCGGATTTACTCTATGTTGTTTATGGTGCTGGTCATTCTTTTGGATTAGATTTAGATGCCTGCTTCAATGAGGTGCATCGTAGCAACATGAGCAAGCTAGATAAGAACGGTAAGCCCATCTATAGAGAAGATGGTAAAGTTTTGAAAGGTGAAGATTATTCGCCGCCTGACTTAAAAAGTACTTTACTTCTTTAACAAAATGTAGTATAATATATTATGATTGAAATTTCATTTACGATATTCAAAAATATATTTGACAACAAAACACACAGACGCATCGATCTTCCTAACTTCGATGCGTTTGAGAAGTTTCTATACAAACTTGCTTCAGAGCCTAAAGCATCTAAGAAAGATGCTGTTCTTATCTCACCAGCAATCTATAAGACAGATTCTACTCGTAGTAATGACAATGTACTAGAGTGGGCTGGCTGGTGCTGTATGGACGTAGATGATTATACACCTAACGGAGATCTTAATGCTGACCTATCTAATCGTCTTTCTGGCTATCGCTTCATCTGTTATAGCACTGCGGGCTCTAAAGTTGATACGCCTAAGTTCCGACTGGTGTTCCCTCTTCGAGGAAGAATTCAGCGAGACAAAATCAGACACTTCTGGCATGCTCTTAACAAAGAACTCGGAGAACTTGGAGACGCTCAAACTAAAGATTTATCACGCATGTACTACATCCCTGCTCAATATGCTGGCGCTTTCAACTTTCTTTTTAGTAATGATGGCGATTCAATTGATCCTTTTGCTTTGATGCAAAAACATCCATATTCTGATAAAGCTAATCTCAATAGTTTCTTCGATAGACTGCCCGACGAATTACAGAAGCAGATTGTACAACACAGAAAAGACAAGCTTGACAATACTGATGTGCGTTGGTCGTCTTATCGTGACTGCCCATTCTTTCCTCGCAAACTTGAAGCAGAGTATCGTATCATAAACAATACTGGTTGGTATGCAAAAATGTATTCCATCATGGTTGCTATTGCTGGTAATGCTATTAAGAGACAATACCCAATTACCTCAATTGAGATTGCAAAGTTATGCGCCGAGCTAGATGCTGAAACTGGTAACTGGTATAAAAATCGCCCCCTAAATAAAGAAGCAGATAGAGCGTTAGAATATGTCTATAAAAACATGTAGACTTTTGTGTAAAAATGTAGTATAATATACTTTAATGATGGAGTTATAAATGAGTGAAAATGTAAAAGAATCTGGCAAGTATGAAAGCTTTGTTGGTGAGAAAGAAGAACTACCAGAAGAAGCTAGCCTTGCAGACTTTCTCTCGGAAGAAGATTTGGATGATGGCGAGAGTAAAGTCTTTTGGGAAAAGCACTGGAAAGGTATGCCCGAATATAAGCAAGAAGAAAATCCAGCATATCATCAAATCAAAATCAGTTTTCGTACAGAAGAAGACTATAAAGAATTTGCTAAACTTGTTGACCAAAATCTTACAATCAAAACTAAAAGTATTTGGCATCCAAAACTAGACCGTGTTGCTAATTCGTTAATGAGATGGATAGAAGATTAATGACAAATCCACAGTACCCTGTTTATATTATCTCTAAAGGTCGTCATGAGTCCATGCAGACTTCACGGTCTTTGGCTCGTATGAAAGTTCCTCATTACATTGCTATTGAGCCGCAAGACGAATCAAACTATGAGAAAGCACTTGATGTTTTTGGTATTCGTCCGTATGTTACGCTACTGGTTGCTCCTTTCAGTAATCACGGTGATGGTCCTGGTCGTGCAAGAAACTGGTGTTGGGATCATTCTATTACTATTGGTGCAGAACGCCATTGGGTGTGTGATGATAATATTGCAGACTTTTATCGTTTGCATAATAATATTCGTCTTCGTGTCGAAAGTGGTGCTATATTCAAAGCGGCAGAAGACTTTGTGGATAGATATGAGAATGTGCCAGTATCCGGTTTTCAATATCGTTTCTTCTGTGCGCCAAATCAAAAGTATCCACCATTCGTAAAGAATACTCGTATTTACTCTACACTTCTAATTGAAAATAACTGTAAGCATCGTTGGCGTGGTCGTTACAATGAAGATACAGATTTGTCTCTTCGTGTATTGAAAGATGGTGACTGTACTATTCAGTTTAATGCATTCTTGCAGGGTAAGATGGCTACGCAAACTGTTAAGGGTGGTAACACAGAAGAATTTTATCACAAAGAGATTGGTGATAAAGTTTTAGAAAAAGCAGAAGACAATGGTTACAACGCTCTTGGTACTGTCAACAAATCACAGATGCTTGTGGACATGCACCCTGACGTTGCAAGTATGGTATGGCGCTATGGACGTTGGCACCATCATGTAAACTACTTACCGTTCAAAGCAAATCAATTAAGATTCAAGCCAGGTGTAGTGCTTCCAGAAGGCAACGACAATTATGGTATGAGACTTGAAACTAACTTTAAAGAATAAATTTAAAATTAATTGAAAATAGTGCTTGACAAACACCAAATAGTGTGATATATTCTATGTACAAACTGAAAAGAGAGGGTTACATTATGAAGTTAGTTATTAACAATTCTATTCCTACGTGTCAAGTTTCTGGTTGTAATAAGATAGCGCAAAACACTGGCTATGGCAAGCGCCGTAAAGCGTCATGGGTGCGCGAGAAGTATGGCGTAGAAGAAGGTTGGGTCTGCAATAAGTGCCACTCTCAACGTATCGCTACTGAGTTAAATGGCTTTGAGTCCATTACTGAGTTTAGTAACAGTCGCCATCCTTATCTCAAGTATCGTAAAGATGTTTGTGAAAACACTGATGGTCGTTTGGGTTTTGTTTGCACATATACTTCTCCTTCTGAAGAGCAATTAATTTCAGCTGGTTTACTGGGTAGCTTTAAAGGTTGGCTACAAGTAGACCATAAAGATGGTAATCACCTAAACAACGATGAAGAAAATCTGCAGACATTGTGTGCTTGTTGCCACTCTATCAAGACTTTTTCTGCTGGTGATTATGCAACACCTGGTCGCAAAACGAGAACGGCAGCTTAATGTTTGATTTAAACGTAATTAAAGAAGCTTTGTATACCGAACATGGTAGAAAATACACAAGCTTCTTTGGTGCATTAGCTAACATGAATTCTTCTAATAAGACGTATTCTCTAATGACAACAAACAGAAAGGGTGTAAACTTTCTGTTGAATTATTATCGTATATCTAAATTAGATATGAAAACATTATTTGACTGTATAGCTAAAGATGTGGACATAAGAGATATGAAAAGTGAATTATTTGTTTCTATGTCCCGCGTTGTGAATGCTACATGGAATTCTGGTGAAAGTACAGAACAGACTGTATATGAAGATCTGATGAATAATCCAAAAATTAAGTCAGTAAAGAAGACAGGAGGATTTGGATCGCGTAGAGACATGATAGATAAAGTAGATATCGAATGTATACTCGGTAATGGTAAACAGTGTAATATTCAAGTGAAGCCATACACAGAAATGATTACGGATAAAGACAGAAATTCTGATGTGGATGTTTTCGCATTCGTTAGAGGAAAATCAGTTAGATATGAGAAAAACAAATGAAATTAAATATTAATGATATTGGTGGTGAAGTCGTAAAAGAAGACGACCGTTACATTGTAAAAGATAATAAGTTGCTTAATAACTTAGTAGTAAGTAGTACTAATTTAAAAGCAACTAAAAGTACATCAGGTCATAGACATGCTGGTCAAGAAGAAGTGTATTACTTTGTAAAGGGTTCTGGCAAAATGGAACTTGATGATAAACAAATAAGTGTTAAATCTGGTGATGTAGTTCTTATTGAAGATGATGTATTTCATCGTGTGCATGCTGGTCCACGTGGCGTTTATTTTGTTTGTGTGTTTGATGGAAGGAGAACACATTGAAGATTGGATTAACAGCGTCTACATTTGATTTACTTCATGCTGGGCATATCGCTATGCTTCGTGAAGCAAAGTCTCAATGTGATTATTTAATATGCGCTTTGCAAGTCGACCCCACACTTGACCGCAAAGAAAAAAATGCACCCGTACAAAGCATTGTTGAAAGACAGGCTCAGATTGCGGCAGTTAAGTATGTTGATGAAGTGGTAATTTATTGCACTGAAGAAGACTTGCTTGATATTATAAACATGTATCCAATTTCCGTGAGAATTCTTGGTGAAGAATATCGCCAGAAAGACTTTACGGGTAAAGATGAATGTCGCAATCGCGGCATTGAATTATACTTTAATAAACGTGACCACAGATTTAGTACTAGTGATCTTCGTAAAAGAGTATCTGAAAAACACGAAGGAACTTCTTATGCCGGCAATCGCGCTCTCTAATAGAAAAATACCCAAAGATGGGTTAGACTTTTATCCTACTCCACCATGGGCAACTAGGGCTTTGTTCGAATATGGGTATAAAGATATTATAAGTAAAGATGATACTATTTGGGAACCAGCATGTGGTCATTTCCATATGTCAAATATTATAAAAGAATACTTTACAGACGTGGTAACAAGTGATATAATGTATGGTCAAGACTTTTTGAATGATGAACACCTTGTGTGTACGCCCGATTGGATTATCACCAATCCTCCATTCAATATTGGTAAAGACTTTGCTTTGAAATCAATTGAAACTGCAAAACGAGGTGTTGCATTCTTAGTTAGATTCTCTTTTTTAGAATCAATTAAAAGATGGGAAGAACTTTACTCTATACATAAACCAGCAAAGATTCTTATCTTTACTCGTAGAGTGGGGTTCTTACCAAGTGAGGTATCACGTAACACTAATTCCGCTGTTCCATATATATGGTTAGTGTGGGACAATAAACATAAAGGACCAACTGAGTTTGACTGGATAGGTCATAATCGTGATGAGCTTGAAAAGATTGGTGACTATCCAGAAGACCTTTTACAATAGGAGACTATTATGCCAAATATGCAAGAACGCCACGAAGCCTATATGACCCGTAGAATTCGTGAAGAAGATGCAGAACTCGGTAATATTGTAGCATATAATAATGTGCGATTGACAAAAGAACTTGAAGAACTGAAAGAGCGTATTAAGATTCTTGAAACTGATATGGCCTATACACAAAAGGTTGAATTAGGACAATGAAAATTCTAGTCGTAGGTGCAGGGTTTGCGGGTGCTACATATGCCCGCATTCTCGCAGAAGCTGGTCATAAGATTACCGTAATTGAAAAGCGTGACCATGTCGCGGGTAATGCATTTGACTATGTAAACGAATATGGTATTAGAGTCCATAAATATGGACCTCATATCTTTCATACAAATAATAAAAGAGTGTATGATTTTCTTTCACGCTTTACTGCTTGGTTACCATATAAACATAAAGTTAAGGCTCAACTAGAAGATGGCCAGTTTGTTACTTTACCTGTCAACAAAGAGACAAAAGAAATTGTAGGTGAAGAAAACATTATAGATACCTTCTATAGACCCTATACTAAAAAGATGTGGGATAAAGATATCGAAGAACTTGACCCTAGTATCTTACAAAGAATTCCTGTAAGAGACGATGATAATGAATTATATTTTCCTGATGATGAATATCAAGCTTTACCTAAATATGGTTACACAGACATGATTGCTGGCATGCTTGAGCATGAAAACATCATTGTAAAATTGAGTACAAGATTTCATCAAAGCATACCTTTTGACCATTGTTTTAATTCAATGCCTATTGATGTGTATTTCGATAATGAACATGGTGAATTACCATACAGATCTCTTAAGTTCCATAACGTAACTTTACCTATGATAAAAACTCTTCCGACAACTACTGTGAACTTTACACACGATGGTCCGTTCACACGAGTTTCAGAATGGAAACATATGCCTGGTCATGGTGATAATAAGTGTTTCACAACTCTTACTTATGAAGAGCCGTGTGATTATCGTGACAATAATATGGAAAGATATTATCCAGTCAAAGACGTTGATGGCAAGAATAGAGAAATTTATAACAAATATAAAGCACAAGAGCCTGCCAACATGACCTTTATAGGTCGTTGTGGTATGTATGTTTATGTCGATATGCACCAAGCAGTAAACTCTGCTATGATGGGCGCAGAATCTTTTATGAAAAAACAGGGTTTACATTCTGGCGAATTTGTGCTATAATACAGTACAATTAAATTAGGAGTTAAATATATGAGTATTATGGATAAACTCAAATCGAATTCTAAGCTTAAAGCTACAGAAATTCTATCTGAATCTAAATTTTTTAATGAGAAAGACATGGTTCCGACAAGCGTTCCAATGGTAAACGTTGCGCTGTCTGGTTCTACAGACGGTGGTTTAGCACCTGGTCTGACTGTTCTTGCTGGTCCTTCAAAGCATTTCAAGACATCGTTTGCATTGCTTATGGCTGGCGCATATATGAAAAAGTATCCAGATGCTGTTATGCTATTCTATGATTCAGAGTTTGGCTCACCACAATCATACTTCGAACAGTTTGAGGTAGATACAAGTCGTGTGCTTCATACGCCAATTACCAACGTAGAAGAACTTAAGTTCGATTTGATTTCTCAGCTAGAAGGTCTAGACCGTAAAGATAAAGTGATTGTTGTTATTGATTCGATTGGTAATCTTGCATCTAAGAAAGAGATGGAAGATGCTATCAATGAAAAGTCTGTTGCAGATATGTCTCGTGCGAAAGCACTAAAGGGCTTGTTCCGTATGTGTACACCGTATCTTGCGATGAAAGATATTCCATTGCTTGCCGTTAATCATACATATCAAGAGATTGGTTTGTTTCCTAAAGCTATCGTTTCTGGTGGTACAGGTATCTACTATTCTGCAGACAATATTTGGATTATTGGTCGCCGTCAGAACAAGAAGGGTACTGAAGTTACTGGATATGATTTCGTTATTAACGTTGAGAAGTCTCGTTATGTAAAAGAGAAGTCTAAGATTCCTGTGACAGTATCATGGGAAGGTGGCGTTGAAGCATATTCTGGCTTACTTGAAGTTGGTCTTGCTGGTGGATATGTACAAAAACCTAGTAACGGCTGGTATGAAACAGTTGACCCAGCAACGGGTGAGATACTCTCTGACGGTAAGAAACGTGAATCAGAAACACTTACTGAAGAATTCTGGACACCTGTGTTTGAGAATACAGACTTCAAAGATTTCATTAAAAAGTCTTACACTATTGGACACAGAACAGAAATCGATATGGATGCATTAGTAGATGAAGCATAAAGAAAATGAAACTTATCAGTTGGTCCCCGGCGATGCTGGAGACCAACACTGGCTTGTACGTATTACTGCAGGTATGTTTAATGAGACTATAATTCAGTTTGGTGCAATCAGTATCAATGAAGAAGCCGAAGGAGTTATGTCATTTAATTTCTTTGTTGAATCATCACCAGATTCTGAACTTACTTCTGAAAACGAAGAGCTTCAAGCTGTAGCAGGTGATATTCTACAAGAGATACTGAGAGATGCCGTTGAAAATGACACCGCAGTATTTACGGACAAAGAAAAAGATTAACGGAGATATCTATGAAGTTTTTAGTAATGGGATTGCCTGGCAGTGGTAAAACTACTTTGGCTAAACCATTTGCAGAACTGATTGGTGCCATTCATTTGAATGCTGATGAAATTCGAACAAGATATGATGATTGGGACTTTTCATGTAATGGTCGTTTGAGACAAGCAGAACGCATGAGGAATTTAGCTGATGGTTGTGTTTTAGCTGGTAAGATGGTAGTAGCTGACTTTATATGTCCACTTGATTGGACACGTAAAGAGTTTGATGCAGACTACACAATTTGGATGGATACGATTCAAAATTCAGAACATGAAGATACAAATGTGATGTTCATGCCACCACTTGCGAATGAAGTTGATTATCATGTCAAAGAATGGTTTGATGATACGCATGCTCAATTGATGCTTGTAATTGATAACTACCTTGCAAAGAAAGATGATGTAAAACATGATCGTCCATCAGGCACATCAATGAAACCTTTATTAGTAACAAAAACGAAATAATGGATTACACTAAGCCAACTTCTCAGATGCTGGGTAGATTTCAGCCATGGCATTTTGGACATACCGAACTTTTCAAAAGCATGCATGCAGAAACTGGTCAAGTGGTTATCATGCTCAGAAGTATGTCCATCAGCGAAGACAATCCATATCCGCCAGTCACTATGAAAGAAATGATCAAAAACGAATTAAATAGGTTTACATATGATGTAGACTATGTTATAATGATCGTTCCAAATATAGTTAACATTGGTTACGGTCGTGATGTCGGCTACACAATTAAACAGTATGATTTAGGAGAAGCTGTGCATTCAATTTCAGCAACTAAAATTCGTAATGAAAGTAAAATATGCAAGTAAATATAGAACAAACAATATTAAGAAATATTCTGACAGATGAGAAGTATATGCGTAAAGTGTTACCTTTCATTAAGCCTGATTACTTTCAAGGCGTATATCGGTCTCTATTCAAAGAAGCTGGTAAGTATGTGTCCAAATATAACATACTGCCAACGTCAGAAACTCTAACTATTGAATTGCAAGAATCGACTGGCATGTCTGATGAACAGTTTCAGATGGCAATGGACATTATTCCTCAGTTGTATACAGGCGAAGAAATTGACGGGGATTGGCTTCTTGACAATACTGAGAAGTGGTGTCAAGACCGCGCAATTCATATTGCCATCATGGAATCTATTTCTATTATTGATGGTAAACATGAGAGCATGACTAAGAATGCATTACCAGATTTGCTAACTAAAGCTCTTGGCGTATCATTTGATAACAGTGTGGGTCACGACTATGTTGATGACTTCGAATCTCGTTATGATTTTTACCACACAGAAGAAGATAGGATTCCATTTGATCTCGATTATTTTAACAAGATTACAAAGGGCGGTGTACCGCGTAAAACACTTAACATTGCCCTTGCAGGTACTGGCGTTGGCAAGTCTTTATTCATGTGTCATGTTGCTAGTGGCGCTTTGGTAGAAGGTAGAAATGTTCTATATATTACTATGGAGATGGCAGAAGAGCGTATAGCAGAACGCATTGATGCCAATCTTCTAAACGTTCCTATCGACCAGCTTGAGAACTTGTCAAAAGATATGTTCAGAGAAAAGGTCAATGATGTTGCTCGTAAGACTGATGGTAGATTGATTGTAAAAGAATATCCTACTGGTTCTGCTCATTCAGGTCATTTTAGAGCATTATTAAATGAATTAAAATTAAAACGAACATTTGAGCCAGATATCATCTTTATCGATTATTTGAATATTTGTTCATCATCTAGAATGAAAGCTATGGGAGGATCGATCAATTCTTATACATATGTTAAAGCAATTGCAGAAGAACTTCGTGGACTTGCTGTCGAGTTTAATGTCCCTATCTTCTCGGCTACTCAGACGACTAGGAGTGGTTTTGGGAATTCGGATGTTGGTCTGGAGGATACATCTGAATCTTTCGGCTTACCAGCTACGGCGGATCTCATGTTCGCTCTTATCTCGACTGAAGAACTTGAGACTTCGGGGCAAATGATGGTCAAACAATTGAAGAATAGATATAACGACCCAACAAATCATAAACGTTTTGTTATCGGTGTTGATAGATCTAAGATGAGATTGTATGATGCAGAAGAAAACGAACAAACACTAATGGACGACACACCAGTATTTGATAAATCAGCAAGCGGCGAGAAAATCAAATCAGAAAAATTCGAAGGATTCAAGCTATGAACTATAAAGGTCCAGACCTTAGTACTTACTGGGGAGATAAAGAGTTTGCAGATCGTAGAGCCATGGTCATGAAAAATGAGGAGGGTTTCTATGTTGAATTATATAAATCAGACAATCTTATAGAGACTAGACCCTTATATGACCATAGTGAGCGTTACGCAGAAGATTGTGCAGAAAACTTTGTGATGGGATACTTTTGATGATGCATAAACTTTTTAAGAAACTTGGTCTTGCTGATGAATACGGATACTGTGATATGAGTATTGTTGGCTTTATTGTAATTTGGAGCTTCTTTCTTTATGGAGCTTACTTAACTGTTATGGATATATTTAAATGAAAGTAAGATTAATTAGCTACTCAAAGCCACCGGAGGAACTTTATGTCGGTAACGATGTCCAAGAACTTATTGCGTATACAGCCCGTGTCTCGAATCCCACCAACCAAGATAACACCGAAACGTCCGAAAAACTATTACGATATCTTATGCGAGAAGCACACTGGTCCCCATTCGAAATGGTGTCTGCTTGCTTAGAGGTAACTACTACTCGTGATATCGCTCGGCAGTTACTGAGACATAGGTCATTTTCGTTTCAAGAATTTTCTCAGCGATATGCTGACCCAACGCTAGATTTGGCATTTGAATTTAAAGATGCTAGGTTGCAAGATAATAAAAATCGTCAAAATAGTATTGAATTAACTGATATGATGGATAGCGATCAGAGAGTTGATTTAGAATTAAATTGGTTACAAAAACAAGCGGAGGTAGTTAATGAAGCAAAGAAATCTTACGAATGGGCAATCGAAAATGGTATTGCTAAAGAACAAGCTCGTGCGGTTTTACCGGAAGGTATCATGGAATCTAGATTGTATGTTAACGGTACCATTAGGTCCTGGATCCATTACATCGGATTACGTTCAGGTCATGGAACGCAGAAAGAACACATCAGATTAGCTAAAGCGTGTGCAGAAGCAATTGAACCAATCTTTCCAATGATAAAAGAATTTTGTGAATAAAAATAGATTTAATTGAAAAAAGTACTTGACATTCTCCATTTTCCTGCTATACTGTATAGACAATAAAGAGAGAGGTTAGTTATGGAAGTTTCACAAAAGTTTGTTATCACTGCTTACGAATATGACGGTGACACATGGGAAACAGTTCGGCATACTGAAGATGGCATGAATAATGTTATTCAACAAATTCTAGAAGATGGAAACATCATGCGGTATACTGTTGAAGAAAAAACATCGTTTGCGTATGATAGTGGATATACGCACAGTTTCATCTCATGAAGATATATGTTTTAGGTGCATTCGCAATTGCTTTTTTAGGTGGACTTGTTACAGGCAAATCTGCTTTTGGCGCTGAAGCTCTAGCTTCAGCATTTCATACACCATACACAGAACAGAAGTGTTTGGCTGATAATATATATTGGGAAGCACGTAATCAATCTGCGAAAGGAATGATCGGTGTCGCTTTTGTCACTCGCAATCGTGTTAATGATACTCGTTTTCCTCACTCATATTGTGAGGTTATTAAACAAGGACCTGAAAGACCATCTTGG
>Ga0181409_1000518_pt1 | contig 15345 bp, 19 predicted proteins | sample 32SPOviralmetaG_FD_130138 | JGI IMG/M metagenome (GOLD analysis project Ga0181409, IMG submission 130138) | Marine viral communities from the oligotrophic San Pedro Time Series (SPOT) site, San Pedro Channel, CA, USA - 32 SPOT_SRF_2012-05-30 | ecosystem: Environmental > Aquatic > Marine > Strait... | reverse complement strand
TAATGCTGAGTAAGATGCAGATGCCATTGTTACACCAGATACAGCCATTTGACTTTGATTTGATGCAGCGTTTCTTATATATGTTCTTCTTCTATCTAACTCTTGAGACCTAGCTTCTAGCTTGTCTCTTTCTATTTGAGCTTTCATTTGTTTTTGTTGCTCTACATATTTTTGCTGTTCTAATTCTGCTTGTCGATTATTGTATTGTTGTTGAAGCGATCCGCCATATATTCTACCTGCTGCTGATAATGTATTGCCAACATTCATAGCTAGACTTACACCTCTTAATCCTTGCACAAATGCACTACTACTATTGATAGCAGATGCAGCGTTTATCATTCCAACACCTACTCCAGATAGCATACTTGTTCCCGCAAGATAGCCACCTGCTGTACTCATTGCGCTTGAAGCTGCTAAAGTCATTGATACTGGATCACACATTAGTAATAAATCTCCGTTGTTATTGTTAATACTCTAAATGGTAAAGGTATATTCTGAGATATCTCCATAAATGGGTTATTGTTATATCCTAAAAAATGTACAGATTTCGTGCCTGTAAATGCAGGTATTCCTGCTGAAGTCGTTATATCTGCTATATCATTCATTGGTACATCTAAGTTATTTACTTGTAAAGTATAACTGTTTGATAAATTTAATATAGCTTTAGCTATTTTTCTTGGATGTGCTGTCAATGGTGATTTAGTTGTAGATGCACCAATAGCACCATCAGCTGGCATTGTATTAATTTCTACTGTGTAATTTGTTCCTATATCTACCGCTGATGCAGGACTATCAAAAACGCCAACACCCCCGCTAGTAACAGTGGCACTTCCATAATAGTTTATATTGCCTCCCTCTGTAGAACCTGATGTAGCATGTACTTCTAATCCTCTCATATCTGGTGTTGAGTTCAAGCCTGACCATGTTTTAGATTTTGTAAATCTTAATTCTACGTTATTAGATGTAGTTATAGATGCACTAATTACTATATGATATTCACCTGAATTACCTGTAGCTGTTGCAGATTGTATTGTATATTCTGTGCCTGTACCTGCAAACTGAAATGCCTCACCTTGTTGTGGTGCATTAGTAAATCCATCTGCAATAAACCCAGACGAGCTACTCGTTGTACCATGAGTGAGTGGAGTGCCATGAGGTTGGTAGCTCGCTGACAACGTTTTTGTCGCTGTCATATCTGTAGGTATATCAAATGCTGTACTTGCTACTTGTTCTAAATAGTAAACATCAGCACTATTGATTGTTCTTTTTACTGACATATATGCAATACCTGTTGTACATGCAATAGATTCTATAGTTCCTGTTGTATTCCATTGAAACCAACCAGATACTTCTTGCAATCTTTGTGACGAATAAACTGCAATAGTGCCATCAGAATTAACTATAAAGTATAATTGTTCGTCACGATCGCTCATTGAATCTAAATGTGCTGCATCAGTTGCTCCAGTTACTAAATGTCCAGACATCATAGCTATTGGTGCTGATGCAAATTCTTCTGTAGCACTATTAAATACATATTCTCTTACTGTTCTACCGTTGTTTTGTATGTATATTGTTGCACCATCATACTGTCTAGGCATTGCTTTTTGCTGTGCGCCATAGGTAGATTGTCTTACTACTTCGATATCAGCTGGTGTAATAGGTTTACCTATAGATGCTTTCAAATAAAATTCAGATGTATTAGTCAATATTTCTAATACTTTTCCAGATATTAAATGTCTTATTTCGTTAATTTCGTTTGATGCTATTTGTATTTGTATTGATTCGTTGTCATTACCCTCACCTGTATCAAAGTTATAAAACTCAGATACTTTGCTAGCTTGTAATCCATCTGGTAAATTAGTCACTCCAGCAAATATTAATCTTTGTTGAAAAAATGCTACAGCTTTTGGATATCCATTTATATCAGAGAATACTTGTTCTTGCCAATCTCTGGTAGGTGCATGTGTTTTTATTACTACTCTAACACCACCAGCATCTACTGATTCTAATGCTGTATCTCCTGAGCTAGCTGTATATGTATAATGATTGTCGTCTACTACTGTTATAGTAAATGTGCCGTTTAAGTTTACAGAAGCTAAACCATTGCCATCTACATCAAATATATCTTCTGAACCAGATATAACTATAGAAGCACCTGTAGATAAGCCATGTTGTACATGTGTAACTTTTACAACACCACTACCTTGTTGTGTTGCAAATGGATCTTCATCTAACTCTACCTCTAAATCATCTTTGAGTGTTACTGTTACTTCTGTCCCAGATGTATATGCAGTTACTGTAGCTTCTGTTCCATATATTTTTAATGTTGTACCTACATAATCAGATGTAAAATAAGATGCACTAGATGTAACTGTTATGCCTGTTCCTGCTGTAGCTGAACTTGCATCTAGTGTTACAGTTTCTGGTGCAAACTTAAAATAAGGTTGATATATTTGTTTACCATTAACACTTTCAGTAAATGCAAAATTTGATTTGGTAAACGTTGTAGCTCCTGTCCTAGTTATAATTTGTGGTACAAAACTTTCATGTACAACAATCATTGTATCGCCTTGTTGTGTAAAGTTTAATTCAAATAAATTAGATGTAGCCCAAGGGCAACTGGTTATTGTTTGTAATAATGTACCTGATGTTGAATATATTTTGAGAGCAGTGTTTTGAAACGCAAAGATATACTCTTGCGTACCACTAAATATAAATGATTCTAATCTAGAATGACCACCTAAGTCTGCTCTAAAAAAGGTTCCCGGTCTTCTTTCTATAGCTCCCTGATTACGTAACATTACATTACGTGCTTTTTGTAGTCCTCTTCCATATGCACGTAAATCATTACGTGATATAAGCTGTGGATCTAACTCTCCAGAATGAAAGCTTGTTTGGTTAATTCTATGTATTGCCATCTATGAGCTAACAGTAGCTTTGATAGTTCCAATGCTACTTGTATTCCTCCTATTTCTAAATCTAGTTGTATCTATTTTTCTAGTTGTTTGTGCTTGTGAATCTTGCGCTCTAGCTATAGCTAGTTGTGCAACAGAACGACTTGCATACAATTGAGATAAACTATCATTTCTAGCAATAGCACCTGCAAATAATGATGCAAGTTCAAATACTAATGCTTGTGTAAAATAGGGTGGGAAATCAGCTTCTGATGGTTGGTATGTAAAATCTGCTACCACAGTATCGCTAGTAGAAGCATCACAAAATATCTCATTACTATATCTATCATATTCAATAACATTGTCATTGACTGTAATAGTATGAATGATTAATGTTCCCTCTGGTAAAGAATACTTTGCCTCCCATCTTGCGTCTGGTACTTCTGTATTTCTAGACAATTGTTGTTGTTTAGAAGCAAATCTCCATCTACATCTGGTTAACATAGTTTCTAAAGTAGTTTCGTAAAGTTGTGATGCTACTGTTGATTCAGTAGTATTTGCAGTAAATGAAGTAATAGTGTTAGCACCTACTAAAACTAGGGCTGAGCTACATATATCAAATTTACTATTATTCATAATTATAGTGGGGAGAGATCACTTGGAGTAAACCTCTCCCCTTAACGTTATGTTCCGTTAGTTGTTGTAACTGTTGCAGCACCTGATGCACTAGAAACAGTAATCACATCTACAGTAGCTGTACCACCTGTGGCACCAGTTACTATGATTGTATCAAACTGTTTTAAGTCAGCAGTTGAGCTATTAAAATAACCCGAAGCTACAATTGTTCCAATAGCGTCAGTACTCTTATAAACAAAGAGATTCATGTCGCCAGAACCAGCTATCTTTTTAAGATTTGTTGCATCTAAAGCCATGTTATCCTCCTTATTCTGTTATCTGACATTCGATAGCACCATCATTGTCAATCATGACAGATCCTGCACTAAAGTATGAAGTTATTAAATTACTTACTTTTTCTGGTACATAGTTAATTTCTGTACGTACATCAGAACCAGTAGCAAGACCAACAGACGAGCTGTGGTATGCGTGACAGTCCCTAGTTGTACTAGAAATTGATAGCCCAGAATGAGTAAACCATAAAAAACCAAGCCAACGTTTAGCAGTCATGCCACCAGCGTATGGTAAATCAGTTTCTCCTACGTATTCTGCTCTACTAAATTGGTCGATTTGTAGTAAATCAGCCCATCCAGCAGGTGATACAACAAAGTATCTTTGTCCATCGTCTGGTACATCTGCTTCGCCAAATGCTTCATATACGGTTAGTGCTTTAGCTAATGTTAAAGCTGCTGAACCATGAACCACGTTGCTAGAGTTAGAACCAGCATCGAGTACATCGATAATTAATTGATCCATTTTACGTCCCAGTGCCGCAGCAGCAGATGTAGCTAATACTTGTCTCTCATCAATGTTAGTTTTTAGCTCATCTAATGTGTCGACATAGTCGGCAGCATAGAAATCAGCTAATGTAACATCTACTGTAGAGTGTGCTACTTCCATTGTGTTGACTTGACCGTGTCTAGATTTAGTAGACGCAGCACCTTTACCAACCTTTTGGAATCTTGCTTGGTTACCGGTAACGTTATTTGATTGACGCACTGTATTGCGCAGTTTGGAACCCATCCTCTGATAAGCCATGTGGACTTCGGCTTCAAACTGCTTAATAAACGCGTTACTTATTTGCGTTGCCATATTAAGCTCCTATTAAAAATTAATTCAACAGTTGTCCAACCTTAACTTATCTTCGGTTATCCATTTTGGACCGAGATCATTTAAAACGGGCTGTATATTTCCAGATACACCCTGTATCTTCTTATAAAAATACAATACTTCTTTGCCTTTGACAATAATTTTCTTAGGATTAAAGCTAAAACCTAACCACTTTAGCCATTTAATTCCTGTTTTATTCTCTTCTGATATGTAATTGTGTACATAATCATAGTCAGCTAAGAAATAATCTACCCATTTTTTAGTTCTTTTTGTAAAATACAACCAATCTTTATCTAGTTTTTTAGAAGATAGCATCCATACAGCTCCTCTTTTAGGATTATTTTTAGTGCTAACAACACCAAACATAGCTAATACTTCTTTATTTTTTAAAACAGTATATGTTTTTACACCGTCTCTAGTAAATCTAAAAGGCGTAACCAAAGCGTATAATGGATCATGCCCCATCATTGCTACCTCAAACATATCTATTTGTCTTAGTTTGAAAGCCAGTTCAAAAGCATGAGCTGGCTCTCCTTTTTCAACATAGAGCATTAAATTTTGCCTGACATATTCAAGCGATTCCACGCTTGATTAACCCTCTCAACGTATGAAGTTTCCCTATGTCTTGGATCATGATATCTTGGATCATTCATCATTGCTTTAACATCATCTATACCTAGTTCTCTTTCTGGTTGTGCTACCTGTTCAGACCTACCAGATACAGACTGCATACTCTCTTGCATACGTTCTAATGCTGCAATCCCCTCTGCTGATGTACCAAGACTAGATGCAATTACATCAAATTCTTCTGGAGGGAAGAAAGAAGATGCCCATGCGTTGACAGCATTTATTCTGTCATTAGCATTTTCACCCAATCTTTCTACTTCTGCATCTAAATTTGGTTGATTACCCATCATAGTATCAATGTATTTATTAATACCATCTTGAAAATCTTCTTGTGAGTATCCTCTTTCATGACATTGCGCTCTCCACCAATCAGTTAATGGATTAGCTTCTACCATATCTTCTGTTACACCCTCTACTAATTTAGGTAATTCATACCCAGATGGTTCTTCAGGTGCAAGTTCTCTAGCTTCTTGTGTAAGTTCAGCTATTAAACTTTCTCTCATTTCATCTTTTTTACCACTAGCAAACTTTTCTAAATGGTTATAAGACTTAGCCATATCTTCAAGATTAATTTCTCCTGTATCTGCATTCCAAAACTTTTCAGGAATAATTTCAGGTCTATCCATTACCTCTTGTTGTTCTGACGTTTCACGTGAAACATCTTCTGTTTGTTGTTCAACAGATTGCTCGACAGGTTGATCTGTTGATTCTACTGCTTGTTGTTCTTCAGCCATTGTTATTCTCCTTTACCATGTTTTGACTAACACCTTTGTTAACTCTGCGTTGAATAAGTCCTACTAAATATCTCTGTCCCTCAAGATGTCTCAATGATTCATTGGATATCTCTGGTCCAGCGACTGCGTCTAGAGTTAGAGTTTTAAGATACTTTAAGATTTCGGAACCACCTGCTGTGTTGAACATTTTGTAAAACAAAGTATTTAAGTTCTCCTCATCTTTAGTGTTTCTTTGTATATTATCTAAACCTATAAGAGTGTTGGGCTTTTTCTCTGTCATAGTTTCTCCTATTGTTCAGGAGGTGTTTCCTCCTGTGCTTGTTGCATTTGTTGTTGTTGCATCATCTGTTGCATTTGTTGTGCAGCAGCTTGCATTTCTTCCGTAGAACGTATAAGTTCTTCTGGAACACCTAGCTTTTTAGCTACATACTTGGCTACTTCATCCTGTTTTATTAGAATATTAGCAAGTTCTGGACCTACTCTACCTTGTATCATAGCTAAAAATCTGTCAATTGTGCCTACATCTTGTTGATGTTGTGCTTGTGCTAGAGGGCTAGATGACTGTATTTTAACCTCTCTGCCGTTAATTAATGGTATTTTTATCCTACCTTGTTTCTTTAGTATATAAACTACTCTCTGTAATACTGGTGTAACTAGCTCAGATTGTAGTCTGCCAAATGCTGCACCTATTTGTCTGGACAAGTCTGCTTGTCTTTCTGCTACCTCAGTAGCTGACATTGGTGTTTTTTCATTAGCGTTACCTAACATATCATTATATAAGGCTTTCTTAATATTAGTTCTCATATCTCTTAATACTAGGTCACTTACATTGAAGTTACCTGCTGGTGCTATTGGTGTAAGACCAGATGATCCTGCAGCTTTAGGAATGATGGTGCCGGGTATGAGTGAGACATTATCCACGTTTATTACACCATCATCTTCTACTTGATACATACCTGAGATTGCCATTTGTGCATTCTCTAAAATTAATTCTACTACTAGATTTGCTGTCTTAATTGCTGGTAGTGCTAGTTGTAATGGTCCACGACCATAGGTTTCACCTGCACATTTGCTCCATCTATAGATAACATATGGGTTAGAACCTAGTCCTTTGTAAGTTTCTTCGTAGATTTTATGCTCAAATTCTTTAGCAATAGCACAAAAACGATGCTCTTCTTCCTTATTATTGTAGTGATTTTTGTAACAAACCTCTATTATTTCGCATTCTTTGTCTGGACTTTTCTCTAATGCCATCAACATTTTTTCTGATAAGTCACCTTTTGGATAGGCAACTAATAATTCTTTCATACGAATCATACGTCTTCTGTATACATGATCGACTTTGTCATCATGTCCAGATGTTAATACTGCTTGTGGTAATGGTATTGCTTTAAATCTTATAGGATTTATTGCATCTCCCTCTTCTACTAATAATATACCTGTGCCTAATGCTATATCTAAAAAGGATTCATGCACCTCTTGAGCAAAGTTTGAGTTCTGTAATATCTCGAATACATACTCAGTTACTTGGTCTAATACAAGATTAACTTCTTTTTGTTGTTCTTTAGGTACTTCACTACCTGCTACAAAATCAGCCCATCTTGCATAGTTTGGTACAATTCCTGACTGTAAACGTGATGCAAACTCTTGTACGCCTACTACAGCTGTCTCATCAAAGATATGATCCGTACGCTTTCTACCTTGTGTTTCTGTATAGAAACTCTCTCTTTGTGGTAAAGCATACTCATAGCATTCTTCAAATATGCTATTCCAATTATCCTTAATAGTCTTGGCATGTTCATATCTTTTAAGCAATTGCTTAACAGGATCAGACAAATAGTCTATCTGTGGGGTTGTTTGAGGTTCAAGCATTTATGCTCCTAATGTTTTTTTAGACATCATATCCTCTGATACAGCAAATCCTCTTCCACCTCTAGGTCCAGAAAGCAATGATGCTCTACCTGCTTTGCCTGTATAAGCTTGCAATCTGTTTTCAAAAGCTTCTTCTTTTAATCTTTTAGTTTCTTGAGATTGTTCTAATCTCATTCTTCTTCTAGATTCTCTTGCAGCCTCTTCCTCAGCAGAATTATCTGGTGGTGGTGGTGGAGGCGGAGTGCTTGGTCCACTAAAACTACACATATCTATCTTCTCCTATCGTAAACATTTCTGGGTTTTAAATCAAAAACGTTAAAATTCTTTTTTGCAACTACAGGTTTAGCACTTTTTGTACCTACGGTCAATGATCTTCCCTCCCCTGCGCCCAATAACATATACTGAAGCGCGTCATGTATATGCGAAAATCTGTTCTTATTGGGTTTATCATCGTATCTTTCCCCTGAAACTTGCATTCTTCTGTAATGGTATCCTCCATCAAATCCTTTAATTATGTTAACACATTTTGGATCTATCAACATTCCGCTTTCACCATCAACCATCCTTGATAAAGTAGCATTAACACTCTCTAATCTTAATGTAACGTCATTAGAATGTGTTGGTCTTGCTGTAATTCCTCTGCCTTTTAGTATCTGAAATGGTGTAGATTCATCTGTCTGCGCCCTATGGTCACCAGCTGGATCGCCAAATATTGTAAAACTTCTAGGTAAATACTCTGCCATTTTCTGTTTCATTAAATCAGAAAACCTAAGTATACCCATATCTTCAGCTACTAGCTCATCAATAATAAGCCATCTGCCACGTACTCTTTGACCGAATACACATGCTGGAGTAAGCCCAAAGTCTATACCCATGTAGATTGTTGTGTCTTTCATGATAGCAACATCAGACTTAGCAACGTGTACATCACGTCTGAACATCTCATATACAGGCTTACCATCCTCTATTTGCCCTAGTTTATTGAGTACATAGACATCAATCCATGATTTAGTCTTACCTCTGATGATAGAATCATAGTAGTTTCTTGTAAGATTCTTTCCGTTTTCTTTATCTTTATTGTCTTCGTATGTGTCTAGATGTCCCTCTTTATCCATAACCTCTAGCATTGCTGGTGGTTGATTAAAGAATCTCCATGTATCTGGCTTAACTAACATCTTAGCTTCTTGCTTAGTTATATAATCTGGTAGTACAGTTTCACCTGCTAGGATTGCCCACCAATGGTCTGTATCTGGCGGGTTGGTATCTGCTATAACACCATACCAGCTAGGACCACCATCACGCATACTAGGATAACGTCCAACACGCATAGTAGTTGCATCCACAATTGACTTAGGTATCTCTCTTGCTTCATTGATCCATACTCCTGTTAACTCTAATGATAGCAGTTTCTTTACATCTTCTGGTCTATCAAGGGCTAAAAAGATAACTTCACAATCTATATCACCTTTTTTTATATGATGTGTATAGGGTACTGACCACTTAAATGGTCCCCATTGTTCTTCAGGCATCCAGTCTAGCCATGTTTTTATAGTTGTTGTTCTGAGTTGTGGGTTAGTATTTCTTATAACTGCCCATCTAGATTTACGTTTACCGTCTGTTCCAACCTTTTGTGTCAATGCTCTGCGTATTATTTCAATACAACATGATACTGATTTACCAGAACCTACTGGTCCACGTAGACCACGAAAGAACGAATCGTCTTTCATAAATTGTTTGATTACATTGCCGTCTGGCTTATAGGTTAAGGAGGTCATGTTCCACCGCTAGCTTATATAACTTCTCTAATGTTAATGGTGTTAAAGATTCTAATACTCTTTCTGCTTCTCTATCAGTCATTGCTTCTTTTGGTAGTCCTTTCATATGGCTCATCTTAACAGCAATAATAAGTTTCTTCATAGCTGGTGTATTGTATTTTCTTAATGCTTCTACTGTATGTGCCATTATTTCTTTGGTGGTTTTTTAAATATGTCTCTAGCTCCTTTACTTGGACCTTTAATTTTATTATTAGCTAATAGTATATCCTTTGGATCTGTTAGCTTACCTCCTTTTACTTTATGTTTGAGTGTTGTTTTAGTTAAGTTTATATCAACAGGCGGTACACCTCTAAAGCCACTAATCTCTGATAATTGATATCCTACTGGTCTACCAATTTTATTATTTTTATTAATATAATTGATATCTGATTTGCTCATAGCTGTAGAAGTTAAAAAGTTTTTATTACTTTTTTGACCAGATGTATATAAAATTATGTTTTGTTCAGCACCCGGATTCTTAATAATATCTTGTTTAGCTTTACTAATAAGTTGTCTGTTAGTTGCTGCTTTGATTACAGCAGGGCTTTTATCTAAATCTTTTATATTTTTAAATTGGTTATATCCTGTTACACGTGATGACCATGTTTGCTTACCCTTTTTATTTACCATCTGTGGCATTACTGACATAACTTTTACATTTGGTGATTGTCTTTTATATTCAGTAGCAATCAATTTACCAGCTTTGTCACCAGCACCATAAGCTACTTCTGTAATTGGATCGCCTTTTACTTTCATATCTTCAATTCTACTAGCTACTTTTTTTCTAACTTGCTCTACTTCTTTGTTATACATATCTGTAGTTTTTTTAACAGGTTGAGATCCTGTAGCCATTTCAGGTTTGCTAGTTACTTTGTTTGTTAGAGCATCATATTGAGTTCTATACTTAGGTAACATTCCACCAGATAATCTAATATTACCTAGCTTAGAGCCGGGCGCACTAGGTACAATATAACTCGCTAGTTTACCCTCTTTGTCATAATGAATAGTAAATGTTTTGCCACCCTCATAAGAATACTGTTGTTTACCAGTACGTGGATTTATGCTACCAACTTTTTTGCCACCAATATTTTTATCTACTGTTTTTACACTTTTTCCACCTGTACCACGACCAGCAGTAGAATACTTAAATCTTTCTTCGTTAGCAGGTTTCTTTACTGTAGATGGACCAATCTTGCTACTACCTTGTCTATCAAAAGCAACGTTAGTATCTTTAATTTTTTCTATACCTGATGCCTTTGGATATCTTACAGGTTTGAATGCTGGTGCTTTTTTATTGAGGATACCACCATCGGTAATGATAGTGTCTCTAGACTTTAATAGTTTGGGACCTTTGCTCAACAATCCAAACTGAGCAACATCTGTTAATGGTTGAAAATCTCCCTCAGTAGCAGATTTGACTGCACTGCCATAGTAATAAGCATTATAAGCTTTGCCAGCATATTTGAGGGCTTTAGGTAAGATAACTCTTCCAGCTTGTAAAGCTAGTGGTATTACAGGTGCTACCATTGTTGATCTATCAATTGTTTAGCCATTTCACTGGCTTCTTCTCTTGTGTGTCCTTTAAGCATCTTGTGTTCAATATAATCTTTAACTCTATTGTTTCTGTGTTCTCTTTGAGCTTTCTTCTCGTTAGATACAATCTGTTTGGCTCTCTTTTCCATTTTCTTCAGATTAGGCATTTCTTAGCAAACTCCTTTTCTGTCCTAGCATTCTTACGTCTTGTGGACGTGTAACTTCTCGTTGAAGCTTGTTATATGCCTGATTACGAGGATCAATACCTGTGTAGTATGGTTTGATAGTCTGTTTATCAGAAGTATCTAAAACAAAGCTTCCAGAGCCTTTAATCAGGTTTTTGTTATCTGTAGCTACATTCTTCTCAACAATAACTGATTGAGGTTTAGCATCTGGCATTTCATTGACCATCTGTGTTGGAGCTACATTGTTCTTAACATTGTCTTGATTATTGGTAGTCTGTGCCATTGTTTCTGCTTCACCAGAAGTGCTACGTCCAAATAACATACTGCCACCGCCATATATAGCTGTGCCATAAAACGTCTTCTTAGCCATTACTTTGTCAGTTATATTATCTTTTAGTTGGTTCTGTCTAGATTTGGATCTATCAGTAACGGTAACCGTATCAAATTGTTTTTTGCCTTTGACAACCTTATGCTTGCCTGTTTTAGTTAATTTTGGTTTCTTTATGTTTTTGGTAACTACATTGACAGGATTAATACTAGATACTCTACCTTTGCTAAACATTTCTGTTGTAGTAGCACCAATTCTTTTTAATGCTTTAGTACCATAGGTTAATAAGCTAGTAGGTCCACCATAGATGTGTTGATGAAATAATTTTTTACTTTGGGGAAATGCTCTGCCAACGTATGGCGCTGCTTTTGATAAGCCTTCAAGAACAACCTTAGCTACCATTAACCTCTACCTCTAGGATAAAGCATATTGATAAGCTTTTGTCTTGCTCTTGATGATCCAACGCCCTCAGATTCTTTAAAGGTTTCTGATGAGTTACTAGCAAACTTACCTTTTGTAGGTCTGATATTATACTTCTGATAAGTCTTAAGCACGGCTCTGTCATAGTCTGTAAGCGTTCTGTCTTCAATAAAGTTTCCAGAATCAATCATATCCTGTGTCAGCATAGATCGTTTAACCTTAGTTTGTCCTGTACGTACTGATTGGAATGGAGCAGTCGTGTCTTCAAACTTGGTAGTCCTAGCAGTTTCTCTAGTCATACCACCACCTTTCTTAGGTGTCTTCTTTTTGTAGGATGCAATTAGTTTATTTCTAGCTGATGAGCTAGCTGTTGGTAATGCACCATATCCTTGTCCCTTTGGCATAATGTACCTCTACACTAAAAAATTAAAAAACTCGCATAGTTTCTTTCTCTCTTTTATATCACGAGGTGTCAATGGATGTGAAGTACTTTTTGAGGGAATATTGTCAGTGAGGTAGGTTGTTACTATTATTGACAGGGGTTTTCAACCCCCGTACCCCCGACATAGACTACCTGACAGAAAATCTGTCAGACATCTATCCACACGATTGGTACTAACTTATATCAATGTTGACACTGAAGTTCCCATCAATAAGGTGTTGGTGTTTATCTGGTGCCTTGAACCCAGCCCTATCTAGTATATCTTTACTAGCCTCGAGCTGTACATACTCTGACTTCGCCCCATTACTGAGATTCACGATAGTGTTAATGGCACGTGTACTACCCATTGCTATCTTAGCCTGTACTTGTTGCATCATATACGCTTGTACCTCTGGTTTATGTAGCATCCTAGAGGCAGACACTCTACTACTATTACCCTTGTATCCTGCGAGCTTACTAGCTTCTGTTATCGTACATCCCTTAGCTACGATAGTATCTACTAGTAACTTAGCTTTATTGCTTATTGCCATATAATGTTTATAACATATTCGAATCCCTTTTGTAAAAGGTCTTCACCCCAAAACTCTAATCAAGGTGTGTCTCTTCGAGGTCCTCTTCGAGGTCTCTTCGAGCCACTGGTCCAGTAGGTATATATATTCTTTGTGGCGTGGGTACCCTATCACAAGCCATTTGTACTACAACCATTCGCAAGCCACTCAGACATTGTCCTCATTCTTCGTCCGTGTCTGGGTGTGGTTGATAGTACAAGCCGTTTGTGATTAACCCTTGCCGTACAAAGAATATATATTTTTTGTATATTTATAATTAACAATACATAGGAGTAAACTATGAAAAATACTAAGTCAAATACAGGCAAATCTAACCCAATAACTATGGCTAAACGTGAGGATATTATAATGGAATCGCTATCTAAGATAATGGTTGCATCTGGATACAGTGCGATATGCCCTAGTTATAACCCAGAAACTAACGAGTTTAACTACGAATCAGACAAACTTGCAAAAGGTATGTTTGTTAGGATTCTAGGTCAATTGGTTAGGTTTGCTGAGGCAAATGAGAATCTGGTTAATCAGGCTAATAAACCTACATCCAGATTTGCTAGGAAATCTACCAAAGTATCTGAGACACAGCAGAATGCTGTAGCTCAACACGCTATCTTGGAAGACACAGGTTTCTTTGAGATTGCAGAAAATCTGCAAGCTACCATTGATTCCTACTACCCACCAAAAGCGTAGTTAATCAGAGTGAGAGGTCTTAGGACCTCTCATTTTTTCTTCGAAAAAACTTTGGCGTGGCGTGAGCCACACCTTTTACACAAGGACATATGTGTCCTTGTGATTACTCGCCACTCTGGTGGCGACATGTAACTAGGGGGAACGTGTACTGATTCTTACGGATCGTACTGTTTCTCTATCAAATAACTATTACAACATATGAGGTAAACGATATGAGTACGAATACAAAACAAGAAGAAACATGGGAAGAACGTAGAGTAAGACAGAATAAGTCTTTCAAAGAACATTCAATACCAGAGTTTCATAGGTTCATGAAACAGCATGATGTTATATATTTTGCTGTTAGTTTTAATGGTGGTGGTGATAGTGGTGACTTTGAAAGTGTACATTTTGTTACACAAGATGAGATACCTGACCATAAAATTATACAAAAAGAGGCTGGACTAGGTGATACACAAACTATAGATTGGGCTGATCCAACGTACAAAAAACAAAGAAATAAAATGTATGCACTGCAAGATTACTATCGTGATCCAATGAGATTGGGGCATAAGTACATCTGGTATAAACCACATCAATCAGAAGAACATAGAAGCACTACACTGTCTGAGTATATCACTGAGTTTATTGGTGACTATATGAACTATGTACAAATTGATTGGTACAACAATGAGGGTGGTAGTGGTGATGTAATCTATGATAAAGGTGAACTTGTTATTGATTGCGAAACTTACTATCGAGAATCTGAATGTCATAGATTTAAGGAGATAGACAATGGCTAATTGTTATCATCATGCACTGTCATCAGTCCAGAAATGGGGCGGGATCCCAGAGGATTACCAAGCCATTCATGATTGGTTTGATGACAGTAAGAAACATATAGCTACTGTAAAACATAGGGCTTTACGACATCACACTGAGGGTTGCTTTATGTGCGAACAGGTGTTCGGCACTACGATAACCAATAGTGATGGACGTAAAGTCCCGGTCCGATTGATAGCTGAAAGGCATATCACTGAGGATTGTGGCTACATACCAAAGGTATCTGACTGGCTTGATGCCATACAGATACAATCTTGGATGCGAAAGGGCTACCTAAAGTAGAACAAAGGTAGTATAATAATAGAATAGGGTAGATAGACAGAGATGGTTGGTGATTAGTAGTCTTTGAAAGCCAACATAACCTGTTCCAAGATGACTATGTATGGAGGAAAACTAGTCTATCTATCCTACAACTTGGAGATAAATATGAAGAGAGAGAAAACAAATACCATGAGTATGTACGACCTCATGGCAGCTCAAACTGTAACTAAACAATACCTGAATTACACAACAGAATGTGTAGCACAGGTAATAGCTCAGTTACCAGAAGAACATAAGATGACATCATTAGATGCTAAGTGTGACTTGTCATACAATCAAGGCAAACGTGATGCGTTTATGGAATTGTTTAGT
>Ga0181409_1000517_pt1 | contig 15360 bp, 17 predicted proteins | sample 32SPOviralmetaG_FD_130138 | JGI IMG/M metagenome (GOLD analysis project Ga0181409, IMG submission 130138) | Marine viral communities from the oligotrophic San Pedro Time Series (SPOT) site, San Pedro Channel, CA, USA - 32 SPOT_SRF_2012-05-30 | ecosystem: Environmental > Aquatic > Marine > Strait... | reverse complement strand
TAACACAAACAACACTATTTATTTAAGACCTGTTCTTAAAAATAAAATAGAAGGTTTAAAGGAAACAATCTTTAATCTAGAAGTTCAACAATTTAAAGATTTTATATAATGATAAAGAAATTCTTACAACAAGACCCAAACAACTGGAAATGGCTAATTAGCTTTTATGTTATAGCTCTAGTATTAACTATACTTTTAACAATACGTTTCTAAACTTTATTAGTTTATTGTTTGTATGCAGTCAGAAATGGCTGCTTTTTTTTTATGTATATGTCAAAAATAGCTTAGAAATTTCGATATATATATATGAAACTAGAAATCAATGTACCTAACGATTTAAAAGAAATCAAACTTCACCAATATCAAAAGTTCTTAAAACTCCAAGAAAAGAGCGTAGATGAGAAGTTCTTAGCTTCTAAGATGATAGAGATATTCTGTGGTTTAAAGCTCACAGATGCTCTTAAAATGAAAGTATCAGACGTCTATGCTATTACTGGAATACTAGGTGATATGTTTAATCAGAAACCTAAGCTAGTAAGAAAGTTTAAAATAGGTGATGTAGAATATGGATTCATACCTGACTTAGACCAAATGAGTTTAGGAGAATACATTGACTTAGATACGTACTTAGGAGATTGGGAAAATATACATAGAGCTATGAATGTTATGTATAGACCTATAAAACACAAATACGGTGAAAAGTACAATATAGAAGAATACGACATAGAGCATCCAGAGAAGATGCAAAATATGCCAATGGATGCAGTATTAAGTTCTGTGCTTTTTTTTTATCATTTAGGAATCGACTTATCGACAGCTATGATGAACTATTTGGAGGACAAACAGGAAACGAATTTAGTGCAATATCTCAATTCGGAAACAAGTGGGGATGGTATCAATCAATTTACGGTCTCGCTCAAGGGGATATTAGAAGATTTAAAGATATCACTCAATTAAAGATGCACGAATGTTTATTAATGCTATCATTTATGAAAGACAAATCAGAAGCAGAAGCAAAGCAATTTAAAAGTAAAATAAAATGAGCCAACAAGGAATAAGAGGATTTTATCAATTAACAGAAACAATAAAAACACAGCTATTATCAGACGATAATGTAAATAGTGTTACTACAGGAGATATAACAGAAATTGATTTATCTAAACAAACTATATTTCCTTTATCTCATATTATAGTAAATAGTGTTAATACACAGGAACAAGTATTGGCTTTTAATATAACAGTAATGTCAATGGATATTGTAGATGTAGATAAAGAAGCAGAGGTAGATTTATTTAGAGGTAACAATAACGAACACGATATATTAAACACTCAATTAGCAGTACTTAATAAACTTGTTATGATATTAAGAAAAGGTAGCTTATATACTACTAAATACCAATTAGAAGGCAATCCAACTTGTGAACCTTTCTTTGATAGATTTGAGAATCAGTTAGCAGGATGGGCGTGTACTATGGATATATTAATTGAAAATGATATTACTATATGCAGTTAAAAGAAACTAAGGACATATTAAACAAATTTGCAAAGTATGTAATACAACAATCACGTACTAACCTTACTAAGGGCAAAAAGAACAGCTCTAAGGCACTTTATAATAGTTTAGATTATGAGTATAGGGCAACTACAAATGGATTCGGCATACAGTTTCTAATGGATGAATATGGTGTTTACCAAGACAAAGGGGTAAGTGGAAAGAAAAAGAAATACAATACTCCTTTTAGTTATAAAGATAAAATGCCTCCTAGTTCTGCATTTGATAAATGGTCAGTAAGAAAAAACATAGCTCCAAGAGATAAAAGTGGAAAGTTCATACCAAGAAAGTCAATAAACTTCTTAATAGCAAGGTCAATATTTAACAAAGGAATTAAACCTAGTTTATTCTTTACCAAACCATTTGAGAAAGCATACAAAGATTTACCAACAGATTTAGTTAAAGGATTTATAAACGATATAGAAATAACAATAGAATGAGTACAATAATAAACGCAAGAAGTCCCTATTATATAAAAGTAGCTCCTGCAACTGGAACACTTACTTCAGCTTCAATGAGCTTATATATATATTCAGGAACTTTTACAACAGACAAACCTGGTTCACCACAGTACACTATAAGTAAAGATATTATAGGAACTAATAACTATGTAATATATGAAATAACAGAACTTATTAGAGATTATCTAAACACAGAGTATGCTAGTTTTGCTACAGACGGAGTGTGGGTAGAAGCAGATATAACATTAACTAAAACATCAGGAAGTGAAACACAGAATTTGGATTATCTATCTTTTGATGGTTATGGCTATTTTGAAGATGGTGTAAATCCTAGAACTTTAACAGACCCAGTAAACACCTTAATAGATTCAACAACTACAGGTACGACCACAGCTTATAAACTAATAGATAGTGGACAAACATTCTTAACAAGCGTACAAATAGGAGATACAGTTTTTAATGATACAGATACAACACAAACAACAATAACAGGTATAGATAGTGATACGCAGCTTTCAATTAAAAATGATATAATGACTACAGGAGAGGATTACAGAATAGTAGGTACTCCAAATTATACTCCTCAATATTTACAATCAAATACTAAGATATATTTCAAACAAGGTACTGATATAGTATTTCCTGTATTTGCAGAAGCAGCTCCTTTAATTGAGTTTATAACAGGTGGTGGAGCCGATGTGTTTTGGGAACAAGTAGAAGATTTCTGGAACTTATATGACGTTAGTTGGGGAAGTACAATAAACGATATACAAGTAAATGATTCAACTGATTCTACACAAAAGATTATATATATAAGAGTAAGTCCTACAACAACTCTAGTAAGTGGAGATACAATAACAATAACAAGCTCAGTAGGAACATCACAAGTAACAACCATTACACTAGAAGCAGTATGTGAACCTAAATTCCAAGAGCTACAAGTAATCTTTTATAACAAATTTGGAGCATTACAGATTATGCCTTTTTATAAAAAGTCAGTAGATAGTATAAATACCAAATCTGATAATTACAAAAGAAACTTAATGGACTTCACAAACGACCCAACATACAATACTGAGAAACACCAAATAAGACAGTTTCACGTCACAGGTAAAGAAGCCATAACAATGAACACAGGATTCATACAAGAGAGTTTTAACGAGGTTATAAAACAAATGATGCTAAGCGAACAGGTGTGGGTAGATAATGGCACAGAAGTACTCCCAGTAAGTTTAAACACGTCAAGTTTACAATTTAAGAAATCAGTAAATGATAGATTGATTAATTATACAGTAGATTTCCAATATGCGTTTAATAAAATAAATGATATTAGATAATGCAAAATATTCAGCTATATATTGAAGGCAATAGAATGGATATGTTCAAAGACGAATCTGTTTCTTTAACTCAGACAATTCAAAATGTAAGAGACATAGGTAAGATATTTACAAACTTTACTAAGACCTTTTCACTACCTGCATCTAAAGACAATAATAAGATATTTAAGCATTATTACAATTATGATATAGTCAATGGATTCGATGCAAGAATAAAGAAGAACTCTACAATAGAACTTAACTATATGCCATTTGAAAAAGGCAAGATAAAACTAGAAGGAGTAGATATGAAGAACAATAAGCCATATGCTTATAGAATTACGTTCTTTGGTAACACAGTAGATTTAAAAGATTTATTAGGAGAAGATAACTTAGATGCTTTAACTTGGCTAAATAACTTTACTATAGATTATGATGCTACTGAAGTATTGTTAAGATTGCAATCAGGTTACGATAAAGTAGTTGATAGTGTTACTTATTCAGATTCTATTATAGCTCCTTTAATATCACATTCACAAAGATTGTATTATGATTCTACTACAAACGTTGCAGATACTCCTAACTTAGCATATCATACTGGAGGAGGTACTCACCATCACGGAGTATTATGGTCTGATTTAAAATATGGAATAAGAGTACACTTAATTATAAAAGCAATAGAAAACGAATATGGATTAAGTTTTTCTACAGATTTTTTCAATACAACAAATGATAGGTATCACAATCTATATTTATGGATGCAAAGAAAAAAAGGGAATCTAATACAAGACGACCAAACCTTTACTTCACAAGTTACTGGCTTTGCAGCTACTCCAAGCCCTGTTTACGTATCTAGTGATATACTAGGACAAACATTAACAGTAGAAAGAAAAATTACTAATATTAGTTTAACCACGCTGATGAGTGATACTTCTGTAACGTATGATGTACTTATATTTAGAAACGGTAATTTATTTTCTTCTATTGTTGGAATAACTGGAAACCAAACTGCTTTAGGAATGAGTTTTATAGGTTCTTTAGAAGATGGTAATTTAACTATTTTTGTTAGAAGTAATAGTTCTGTGACCTTTAATACATTTACTTTAGGATTTGATGATACATCAACACCTGCAGAACCTAACGAACAAACAATATCAGCAACTAATATATCAATAGTACAAATTATACAATTCCAACCTACTCAAAATGTACCTGAAATTAAGGTTATAGATTTCCTTACAGGACTATTCCGTATGTACAATCTAACTGCATTTACACAAGATGATGGTACTATCAAAGTTGAAACTTTAGATAACTTCTACGCATCAGGTACAAGCTATGTGATAGATGATTACGTTGATATGGAACAAAGTCAAGTTGATTTAGCTTTGCCATATAAAGAAATATCATTTAATTTTAAAAGCACTAAATCATTATTGGCATCAGTATTTAATCAAATAAACAACCGTGAATGGGGGTCTTTAAATTATGATAATAGTGAAGCACTTGACGGAGGTATATATAAGATAGAAGTACCTTTTGAACATATGCAATATGAGAGATTAACAGACGGTACAGGTGGAACTATTAAGAACGTACAGGTAGGATATATGATTGATGAAAACTTAGACCCAATAAAAGGAGAACCATTATTGTTTTATGCAATATATAATAACTCTAGTCCACAAACTATATCTTTCTTGCCAGATGCTTCTAATGAAACAGAAGTCCCTGAATCAAGTTATACAGGTTATTATATACCAAGTAATTCAGTTGCATTAGATTCTAGTACAGATGATACTGCTTTACACTTTGGATTAGAAACAAACGAATGGCAACCTAGTGGTAACTTCTCTGGTACTTTATTTGAGGATTTATATAAAACATATATACAAGATGTATTTAACACCAAAAGAAGATTAACAAAAATGAAAGCGTTTTTACCATTGAAGATATTAAGAAACTATACTCTTGCAGATAGATTCATAGTAAGAAACAGAAGTTACAAAATAAATAGCATAACAACAAATTTAAAAACAGGAGAAAGCCAACTAGAATTATTAAACGAAGTATGATAAAAAATATATTAGAATTACTCCAATTAGTAAAAGGAGATACAGAGAATATAAGAATAGCACAAGGCAAGTACAAACTTCCTGAAACATTTAGGGAAACATTTAAACAAATAAAAACAGAAATAAAATGGCTCAAAAAGTAGTAATAGATTTAGAAGCTAAAACGGATGCAGCAGTTAAAGAGATTGCTCAATTAAAAAAAGAAATAGGAAAGCTTAATAAAGAAGTAGCAGCAGGTAATAAAGATACCAAAGAAGGTTTGAAGGATGTAGAAAAAGCATCTAATAAAACTGCAGGAGGTATTAAGAAAATAGGAGGAGCTTTAAAAGCAGCAGGAATTGGTTTAGCTATTGCTGCATTTGCTAAGTTTACTGAAATATTAAATCAGAATCAAAAAGTAACAGATTTCTTTTCTACAACATTTGAAGCATTATCTATAGCATTTAATGATTTTTTTAGTTTTATAGATTCCAATGCAGGAGTTATTATTGACGCTTTTAAGGGTTTATTTAGTGACCCTGTACAATCAATAAAAGATTTTGGAAGTGCTATCTATGATGGCTTAGTAGTTAGATTTGAACAGTTTAAAGAAACTTTAGGTTTTGTAGCTAAAGGAATAGGAGATTTGTTTAAAGGTAACTTTTCAGATGCCGTAGATAGTTTTAAACAAGCAGGAAAAGAAAGCATTGACGTTATTACAGGAGTTGATAAAAGTTATGAAGAAGTAACAACAACTATAGGAGAATATGTTAAAGGAACTATAAAAGCAGCAAAGTCAAATGTAGAATTAGAAAAAAGCGCACGACTTGCTGAAGCAGCTAATCAGGGCTTAATTGAAAAGTATGATAGACAAGCAGAACAATTAAGACAGATAAGAGATGATGAGAGTAAAAGTTTTGAAGATAGAATCAAAGCTAATGAAGATTTAGGTAAATTACTTGATGAACAAGAAACAGCTATGAAAGCTAATGCTCAAGCAAGAGTTAACCAAGCTGCAGTTGAACTTGAAAAAAATAAAGAAAATATTGATTTACAAGTAGCATATAGAGAAGCACTTAATGAACAGGCAGGAATAGAAGCACAAATTACAGGGTTTAGAAGTGAACAACAAACTAATACTAACTCACTATTAAGAGAACAAAAAGATTTACAAAATGAATTATCTCTTATTGGTAAAACAGAAAGAGAAATAGAACGCATAGAGTTGTTACAAGATTATGATGCTAAGAAAGCTTTAATAGAAAGAGAGATAGTTGATGAGGAAGAAAAAAACGAAATGTTAGTAGCATTAAAAAAAGATTATGATAATAAAATAAATAATCTTAACGAAGAATCTTCTGATAATGAAATTAAGTGGGCAAAGATGACAACTGACCAAAAGTTGCAATATGCTCAACAAGGTTTAGCAGGATTAGCAGCTAATTTAGGTAAAGAAACAGCAGCAGGAAAAGCAGCAGCTATAGCATCTACTTTAATATCAACTTATCAGGGAGCGCAAGACAGTTATAAATCTCTTGCAGGTATTCCAATAATTGGCCCTGCTTTAGGTTTTGCAGCAGCAGCAGCAGCAGTTGCGGGTGGTATGGCACAAGTTAAAGCAATATCATCAACACAAACACCACAAACTGCAGGTTTAGGTGGTGGTGGTTCACCTTCTGTGAGTACTCCTTCAACACCTGCACCTCCACAACCTCCTGCATTTAATTTAGTAGGAGCTTCAGGAACTAATCAATTAGCAGAAGCAATAGGAGGACAACAACAACAACCTGTTAAAGCGTTTGTGGTTAGTAATGATGTAACTACAGCACAAGAGTTAGATAGAAATATAGTTGATGGTGCTTCTATAGGATAAAATACAAAATATAAACTTTAAAACGATATATAATTATGAAGATAGTAGAACTTATTTTAGATGAAAATGAGGAGCTAAATGGGATTGAAGCAATAAGCATTGTTGAGAATCCTGCAATCGAAGAAGATTTCGTTGCTTTAAAAAGTGATGAGATAAAATTAGCAGAAGTCAACCAAGAAAAGAGAATCTTAATGGGAGCTTTATTAATCCCTAACAAACCTATATACAGAAGGAGTGGAGAAGATGAATATTATATATACTTCTCTAAAGATACGGTTTTAAAAGCATCCCAAATGTATTTAATGAAAGGCAACCAAAACAACTCAACTTTAGAACATCAATATTCTCTAAATGGCTTGTCTCTTGTTGAAAGTTGGATAGTAGAGGATGATGTACACGATAAATCCAGAAAGTATGATATGAATGTTCCTGTAGGCACTTGGATGGGTACGGTTAAAGTAAACAACGAAGATGTATGGAAAGATTATGTAAAAACAGGTAAAGTTAAAGGGTTTAGTATTGAGGGGTATTTTGTAGATAAAATGGAAAGACCTAAAGACAAAACTATAAATGACTTAGCAAAGATTGAAGAAGAAGAAGCACAAGAGTTATTATCAACTATTAAAGGAATCATAAAGGGCGATAAAAGAACAAAGAATGGAAAGAAGATGATAATGGAATCATATAACGATTATCCTAATACAGTTAAGAATAATGCTATAAGAGGTTTAGAACTTAACAAAAAAGTAAACAATAAATGTGCTACGCAAGTTGGTAAGATTAGAGCGCAGCAATTAGCACAAGGAAAACCAATAAGTAAAGAAACTATAAAACGTATGTATTCTTATTTGTCAAGAGCAGAAGAATATTATAACGAATCAGATACAGAAGCGTGTGGGACTATATCTTATTTACTTTGGGGAGGTTTATCAGGCAAAAGATATGCAGCTAAAAAACTTAAAGAATTTGGAGAGTTAGAATTAGCTTCAATGGAAGTAAACGAGGATTATGCAATCATAGACGATAGATTGGCTTATTCAACAAAAGAGAAAGCTATGGAAATGGCAAACGACTTAGGATGTGATAAATATCACGAACACGAATACGAAGGTAAGATATGGTATATGCCTTGTGAAAAGCACTCTTTAAAAGCACCTTGTCAATCAGGATATGAACAGTATGGAATGAAAAGAAAAAACGGAAGATTAGTACCTAATTGTATTCCAATAAAATAACTATGGATGATACTACTTATAATGTAAGTCCACAAGGTGGAAACAGAGCTTGTCTTTGTTGGGATAAAGAAACCTATAGTATTGAGTGTTGTGATGGTTCATTACACGCACAAGGTATAGGAAGTATAAATAGAAACTCATAAAATATATAAAAATGAATCCAATAAGTAAAAAAATTATTAACAAATTATCTCAAGAAGATAAAACAGAATTAAAGTCAGAAAAAGTAGAGTTGGGTATTGTACAAGATTTTAATAAAATAGCAAGTAGGTTAAAAAGTGGAAATTCAACTTTAAATAAAGCTGCTCAAAATTTTGTTGATGATTTATCCAATTTTGGTAAACTAAGAAATAAATTAGACAGTTCTTTTGGCAGAGCTGAAACTTTTGCAAATCAAATTGAAGATGATTTAAAAGAAATACAGGATAAAGCAGATGAAATAGCAGTAAAAGCTAAAGAACTTGGAGTAGCACCAAAAGATTTAGGTATTGATATTAGTATTGTAAAAAATATTGATGACATAGAAGATACTATAAAAAGTATTCGCAGAAACTCAAGTGATGCTAAAAAAATAATTAATGTAATCTAAAGTAATATAACTATGAATCCAAGAATATTAAAATCAGTTTATAATAAGATAAACAAAGAGGAATTAAAATCAGAAAAAGTTGAATTGTCTTTAGTTGATGATTTAAAAAAAAGAGGAGATGCTCTATTAAAATCAGTATCAAAGGCAGATAATATTTGGAAAGATTATCAAGATTATTTAAGTAAGGCAGATAAACCATTTTCTAAAATGATAAAAGCTTATAATGATTTAGATAGTGATGTGAAGTTTGCAGAAGGCATAGCAAAAAGATTTGAAAAAGCAGGGAAGGAATTAGGAGTAGATATAAATAACAATAAAGATTTTAAAAATATAGAAAGAAATATAAAAACATCTAAGGATATAATGAACACAATAAATAGTTTCAAAGACCCTTCAAGTTTTCAATAAAATTTAAAAATGCAAAATAATTAACTAAATACGATATATTAATATGAAACCTATGGAAATGTTAAATCAAATCAAAAGTGTTTTAGGAGTAGAACTTTCTACAGAAGAAAAGATAAACCTAGAACAAATGAAACTAGAAAATGGTACTGTTTTAGAAGCAGAATCATTTGAATCAGGAAAAGAAGTGTTTATCTTAACTGATGACGACAAAGTAGCTTTACCAATCGGAGAATACGAAATGGAACAAGATGGTAAGATACTAGTAGTTGTAGAAGACGGTATTATTTCAGAAATCAAAGACAAAGAAGAAGAAGAAGTTGTAGAGGAAGAAGTTGTTGAAGAAGAAGAATTAAAAGAAGAAGATAAATACGCTACTAAACAAGAACTTGCAGAAATTAAATCTATGGTAGAAGAAATCAAAGAATTAATGCAAGAAGGTAAAAAAGAAGAAATGCACAGGGAAGAAGAATTGATGTCACAAAAAATGACAGAACTTGCTTGTCAAGAGGATGAAGCTCTTAAAGAAGAACTTTCAAAACCTGCTTCTGAACCTATCAAACATTCTCCTGAAGCTAAAGAGGAGTTAAACAAAGTTGTTTATTCTCAAAAGAGAAACTTAACAACTAAAGATATAGTATTTAGCAAAATAGCAAACTTTTAAAATAAAAATTAATAAAACTTAAAATTAAATTAAATTATGGCAACTACAGTTTCAATAACAAGTACTTATGCAGGTGAGTTTTCAGGGAAGTATATTTCTGCTGCTCTTTTAAGTTCTCCTACATTAGAAAGAGGTAACATCGAAATCAAACCTAACGTAAAGTTTAAAGATGTAATCAAAAAAGTAGCAACAGATGCTAACGTAATCAAAGACGCTACTTGTGACTTTACTGACACAGCAACAGTAACTTTAACAGAAAGAATCCTACAACCAGAGCAATTCCAAGTAAACCTTGAGCTTTGTAAGCAAGACTTTATCTCAGATTGGGAAGCAATTTCTATGGGATATAGTTCTTTGAATGACAAATTACCTCCAAAGTTTTCTGACTTTATGATTGGTCACGTTGCAGGTCTTGTAGCAGAAAAGAATGAGCAAAACATTTGGGGTGGTGTAAATGGTAACGCAGGTGAGTTTGACGGAATCACAGTATTAGCAGCAGCAGACGGAGACGTTAACGATGCAGCTAACGGTGGTGAAACTGCTTTCAGTTCAACTAACATTATCAGTTTATTAGAAAACGTAGTAGATTCACTTCCTTCAGGAGTATATGGAAAAGAAGATTTAAAAATCTACGTTCCTACAATCGCTTGGCAATCATATATAAGACAACTAGGAGGATACGCTGCAAATGGCGTAGGAGGTTCTGGTGTTGATAATAGAGGTGGATTATGGTACAACCAAGGTAATGCACTTTCTTTCGATGGTATCGAAGTTGTATTAGCTCCAGGTATGCCATCTAACCATATCGTAGCAGGACAAAAATCTAACATTTACTTCGGTACAGGTCTTTTATCTGACCACAACGAAGTTAAATTATTAGATATGGCTGACCTTGACGGTTCTCAAAACGTAAGAGTAGTGATGAGATTCTCAGCAGGTGTACAATACGGAATAGGAAGTGACCTATCTTTATTGACACTAGCTTAATAAATTGTTTAACATAGAGGGGTAGGTGGGTTAAACCTACTTACCCTTTCTTATAAAAATTATAATAATATGGCTTGTACATTAACAACAGGAAGAAATATACCTTGTAAATCATCAGTAGGTGGACTTAAAACAGTTTACTTTGCTGATTATGGTCTTACTGTTACTGATAATTCTTCAGATGCAGAAAAAGTAGATATAGGTGGAACGCCTGACTTTTTTCAATACGACCTTAAAGGTAGTTCATCTATGGAAACAGCAGTAAACAGCTCAAGAGAAAACGGTACTACTTTCTTTGAAACAACTTTAAATATTTCATTACAACTATTAGATAGTAAAACACAAGAAGAATTAAAAATTATAGCTTTAGGACGACCACAAATCGTTATAGAAGATTACAATGGTAATTTCTTTTTAATGGGTAGAGAACACGGATGCGAGGTATCTGGTGGTTCATTCACAAGTGGAGCTGCAATGGCAGATGCAAGTTCATTCTCTTTGACATTAACAGCTCAAGAAGTATCAGCTCCTGCATTTTGTGCAGATTCTACTGATATTACTGGAAATGTAAATGCAGCTAAGATATCACCTGCAACTCCTAGTAACGGATAATAAATAATTAAGTTAAAAATTAAGGGGACTATATGTCCTCTTTTTTTTTGCTTATAACACAAAATATCGTTTTTTTTTCGATATATAAGTATGAAGAAACTTACTACAAGTGCATCTGCTCAAGTTATAAAGATTATACCTAGAAGTTATGTTACTTCTGCAACTACTTTGAATGTAAGAGATGATTCATTAAATGATGAATTTAGTTTTACTGTAACACCAACAATAGATGGCAATTATTTAAGTATTTCTAACGCTTATACATCTTCAGGAAATTCAATATTAAAAGAGGGTAGAACATATGACTTAGAATTGTTAGACACTTCTTCTAATATAATATATAAAGATAAAGTATTCTGTACAGACCAAACTATAAACCAAGGTAACAATGATTATTATTCTATTAATGATGGTCAATTTACTTTTGATAGTACAGCAGGTTCTCACGATAACGATTACATAATAATATGAACGATTTAAGAATAGTAAATTTAAGTACTTACACAAGTCCTAAAATAAAAGAAGTTAGCAATAGAGATTGGATTTCTTACGGAGAGGACAATAATTACTTCCAATATCTTATAGACAGGTATAACGGAAGTCCAACAAATAACGCTATAATTAATGCAGTATCTTCTATGATATATGGTAAAGGATTAGACGCAACTAATTCAAATAAAAAACCAGAACAATATGCACAGATGATTTCATTATTTGACAATGATAGCGTAAGAAGATTATCATATGATTTAAAATTAATGGGTCAATGTGCTATACAGGTTATTTATTCTAAAGATAGAACTAAGATAGCACAGATTGAGCATATGCCAGTAGAAACACTTAGAGCTGAGAAGTGTAATGAAAAAGGAGATATAGAGGGATATTATTACTGGAAAGATTGGAATAAAATTAAACCTTCTGATAAACCTTTAAGAATACCTGCATTTGGTACGAGTAATGAAGCTATAGAGATACTATATGTTAAACCATATCGTTCAGGATATTACTATTATAGTCCTGTAGATTACCAAGGTGGTTTACAATATGCAGAGTTAGAAGAAGAAGTATCTAATTTTCATTTAAACAACATCTTAAATGGTATGTCTCCTTCTATGTTAATTAACTTCAATAACGGTACTCCTAATGCAGAGGAAAGACGTCTTATAGAACAAAGAATATATAATAAGTTTAGTGGGTCAAGTAATGCAGGTAAGTTCATATTAGCTTTTAATGATAATGCAGAAAGTGCTGCAAGTATAGAACCTGTACAACTTAGTGATGCACATAACCAATACCAATTCTTGTCTGAAGAATCTACTAAAAAGATAATGGTAGCTCATAGGGTCGTTTCTCCGATGCTTTTAGGTATCAAAGACCAGTCAGGGTTAGGAAACAACGCAGACGAGCTTAAAACGGCTTCTACGTTAATGGACAATACTGTTATACGACCATTCCAAAACCTTTTAATTGATGCCTTTGATAAAATCTTAGCTTTTAATGGTATATCACTTCATTTATATTTTAAGACATTACAACCTTTAGAGTTTACTGAAATTAAGCACGTAGTAGATGAAGAAACAAGAGAAGAAGAAACTGGAGTTAAATTAAGTGAAACCTTAAATGACAAAGAACATTCTGAAATAGCAGATGATTTAATTTCTATTAGTGATGAAATGGGTGATGATTGGATTCTAATTGATGAAAGTATTGCAGGAGATAATGAAGATGAAATTAAAAACTACTTTGAATTTGCTACAGTTGTCACAGGAGATGCAAGAAAAAAGAGTAAACAAGATTCAAGTTTATTTAGAATAAGATATGCTTACGCAGGTGATATAGAATCTAATACTAGAGAGTTTTGTAAAAAAATGGTAAATGCTAGTAAAGCAGGTAAAGTATATAGATGGGAAGATTTACAAGGTCAAAAAGATAATAATCCTGGATTTGGTGTAGGAGGTAGAGAGAAAATGAATATATGGCTTTATAAAGGTGGCCCAAATTGTAAACACGTTTGGCTACGTAGAGTTTATTTAAAGAAAGGTAATAAGAAAATATCTGTAGGTAAAGCAAGAAAAATAATATCTAGTTTACCATTAGATGATAGAAAAGAGGCAAGATTTGAAGGGCCTTCTGCTGCTAAAAAATATAAGAATCCTAAAGAAGTAGCACAAAGACCTATAGATATGCCAAACAATGGTTATAAAAATCCAAGATAAAGATATTAAATATGGCAACAGCATTATTCATAAAACCAATAGACATAAAAAGAAACACTATCATAGATGGTTCAGTTGACGTAGATAAATTTATTCAATTTATAAAAATAGCTCAACAAATACACGTAAGGAATTATTTAGGTTCTGATTTATATAACAAGATTAGTAGTGATATTATAGCAGATAGTTTAACTGGAGATTATTTAAGTTTAGTAAACACTTATATACAACCTATGCTTATTCACTTTGCTATGGTAGATTACTTACCTTTTGCAGCTTACCAAGTAAAGAACGGAGGAGTATTTAAACACTCATCAGAAAACAGCGAAACAGTAAGTAAAAATGAAGTAGATTATTTAGTAAATAAAGAAAGAGAATTTGCAGAATATTATACAAGACGCTTTATAGATTATATGGCTAATAATCAAAATTTATTTCCTGAATATACAAGTAACACTAATGAGGATATTAATCCTGATAAAGATGCAACATTCAACGGATGGGTATTATAAAGAAGATTTACAAACCAAAAGAGGGGAACGTAAAGAAATTATTAACTTATTTAAAAAGCAATAATGGCTACATTAACAAGCACGAAAATAAAAAACACATATGATGCGTTATTAAAGTCAATAGACAATGATGCAATAGGTTCTACAGCAAAACAAATAACAGACGGTTTAGGAAATACAACGCCATTATACGTATCAACAACTCAAGTGGGTATAGGAGTTACTCCAGAATCAGGATTAAATCTACACGTTTACGGAGATGCAAAAATAGGAAGCAATTTAACTGTAATAGGAAATCTAGTAGTTGAAGGAAGCACAACAACTGTAGGAACTGACACACTAACAGTAAAAGACCCATTAATCGTACTAGCTAACAATAATACTTCAACAGACGCAGTAGATATAGGTTTTTACGGCAAATACACACCTGCAGGTACCACACTATACTCTGGACTGTTTAGAGAAGCTCTAACAGGCAAATACAGGTTATTTAAAGGATTACAAATAGAACCAACAACTACTGTAAGTGTATCAGGTACAGGATATGATAAAGCAGATTTAGTTATAGGTAATATAGAAACAAATGGAGTGGTAGAAGATTCTTCATTATTTACTTTTAGTAAAGATGTTATAATTAATAAAGCAGGTACTACTAAATTAACGATAGACAATGTAACGCAAAACAAGTCAATAGAGCTAGAATGTACATCTTTAAATAATGTGCTCAATGCTGAGGGTGATATGATATTTTCATCTGGTAGCCCTATATTTAAATATACTAGTAGCAACTTTGAAGTTATAAGTGTTGATTCAACTTTTGGAGGAGATATAATTGCCAATGGTGATATAACACTTTCAAACTCAAGTAAAATAAAGTGGAATGG
>Ga0181409_1000515_pt1 | contig 15404 bp, 6 predicted proteins | sample 32SPOviralmetaG_FD_130138 | JGI IMG/M metagenome (GOLD analysis project Ga0181409, IMG submission 130138) | Marine viral communities from the oligotrophic San Pedro Time Series (SPOT) site, San Pedro Channel, CA, USA - 32 SPOT_SRF_2012-05-30 | ecosystem: Environmental > Aquatic > Marine > Strait... | reverse complement strand
CCACATTTTTTTGATGGATCACCAACCTGTCTCCAGTCTTGTTTAACCCAAGTTTTTAAACTGCCACCGCTACTTGTTCCGCTGACATTGCTTTTACTAGATCTTTTGTATTTACCTTTAGCTCCAGCGGATCTTTTAGCGTTAATAACCTTTTGTCTTTCTTCCTTGCTCATGCTAGCAATTTTAGCTTTAGGTAAACAAACTTTTTTTGTACCTCCTCCTTTTGCTTTAACTTTTTTAACCTCTTTATTAAAAGGTGATTTTCTTTTCTTTTCTGCTTCAGCAAGACTAGCGTCATTACCTTTACCTCGACCAGCTACAGCAGCTGTTCTTTCACGCATCTTATTCCAAGGTTGCGTGTGCATTACACCTGACCAGCAGTGTCCTAAAGGCGAATCTGTTCTTTGTTTATAAGCCATTAGCACTTACCTTTTTTCTGTTGCTTTGAAGCCCACATGTTAGCATAAGCACTAGGATATACGTCAAACTTTCTTCTTGCAGCTGCTTTACAACCTGCACTTAGTTTTGCGTATAAAGCCGAGCCTTCTGTTTTCATTTTATTAGAAGAATTTCTAACAACATAAGGTCCTTTGTCGTCTACTTGTATATTAGAGTAATCTTGAACAGAATATTGAGGAAAAGTAGCTGCATCTCCTTCTTTCATAGCAAATTGCTTTTCAAAATCAGCTTCTGTAACGTAGTCATTTGGCTTATAAATTTTACTAGGTTTATTAATTCTTATAGTATCTCTGTGTTTTTTATTTCTTGGATCTGGCATCTTTTTTCTTTTTTTGTAATGCGATTATTTTTTTAACTCTATCTTCTTCGTATTTTAGCTTTTTAATTTCAGCTCTAGTTAAACCTAAATCTAAAAGCGTTTGTTTTTGTTGAGCAGATGTTGTGTCTTTTTTCATATTAGAAACATCTAAATCATATTGTTGCTCTGGTGTTAAAGGTTTTACAGGATCAAATCCTCCGTAATATCCTAATCCAAGATCCCATGTTGACCAACCTAAAGCTAAAGCAACTTTTTGCCACCTTTCAGATTGCTCGCTCATTATACCTCTAATATTATTCATTTTAGAAACAGCTCTATCAAGAGGTAGGTTTGTTAAACCTGATATAACTTGAGCTGTAGCTAAGTATGCAGGATTATCTAAACTAAACCCTTTTTCTATTATGTTTTTTCTTTCCCATGTAAATGTATTTGCAGATGATCTTAATTTTCTAAACTTAGAATCTAGTGGTGGCGAAAAATCAAATAAATCGTAAACAGCTTTTACAAACTTAGGTGACTCTTTGTTGCTTTCTTTAGCTAAAGTTATTAAAGAGTTTTTAAGAGCTAATACAGCTTTACCTTGTATACCTAAACCTGACAATAATGAATCAGCCATACCATTAGCTATTCTACCCATTTTTTCTTCTTTTTCTTTATCATCTTCTTCATCATCTTCTCCAAAGCCTAATGCGAATAAAGCATTTTGCAAGGCATTAAAAACAAGATTCTGTACTACACCGTAAAAAGCAATTGTACCAACGTGTTTTAAAGCGTCGCCTCTGCCGTTAATTAAATCTTGAGTAGACCTTTTTATTATACGAGCATACTGCATGGGTGTATTAGCAAACGCTAATATGACACGACCAGCGCCACTAGCTTGCTGTTGTGATATTTTACTAGGATTACTTGACTGCTGATTTTTCTCTGCTATTTCATAAAAATCTTCAAATGCTTTTTGCTCTGCAAGTTTTTGATCCATACCTTGGTCTAAGTAAGACTGTAGTTGATTTCTATAAAACGCAGAACCACCAACAGCTATAGCAAAACTATCAGCAAATCTTGTAAGTACAAAACCTTTATTAAGAAGTAAACCTAAAACAGATTTAGCTTTATTAGAACTTTCAGCTACAGCATCAGCGATCTCAGATTCACTTACATTTATCTTTAATCCATTTCTTCTTTCAACTAAATATGGAGAGTTCATTAAAGTCATAAAGTCTTTCCAAAACTGTTTTTGATTAGCGAAAGCTTTAGCCGCGTTTATAACTCCATTATTGCCCACGCCTATAAAGTTAACCGCAGAAAGAGTCTGTAAGACGGCTGATCTAGTGTTTAAGAACATAATAGCACCAACAGAATTATTAAGCCAATCTAACAGCTGATTAACAACTCTAGAACCACCAATAGGTCTATTTGAACCTGACTTCATTCTTCGCAATTGATCACGTAGAGCTTCTACATATCTAGGACCAAAGGCCGCTTCAAGCTTGTTCATATTCTTTTCAGAAAATATAATGTCTACATTTTCTTGCCACTCTTGTAAATACTCTTTTCTATTTACTTTATTTATATCGTTTAATATATCAGAAGTTATATTACCTCCTAACCAGTCTTTAGTAGGAGCAGGATATGGCTTTCCTTTTTGTATCTTAATAAGTTCATCAACAAAGGTGTTTAGTTCTGCGTCGTTATTAACAAAGTCATTTAACTCTTTTAAGTCTCTTTTAGATAATCCAGGCACAGTTAAACCCTGTCTAGTCCATGCTGCAACTCTTACTGCATGAGAAAAAGTAAATCCTCCAATACCAGTTTGCTTTGACAAAGACTTAGGTAATGATTTTAAATTACTTTTAAGAGCTCTAAAATCTTTAGCAGCTTGCACCTTGGCTCTAGTTACCAATAGTTCTGCTTTGTTATATGGATCTATTAAGTTATCTTTAATAAACTTTAATTGAGCATCACCTTTTTTACCCTTGCCTAATAAGTTATACATTAAACCTAAAAAGTCTTCTGCCGAAGGAGTTGTAAAGAAACTAAATCTACCTTTTTTAGCGCCAACAGTTTGTGCTCTTGCTTTTGAGTATGTTTTTTCAGCACCAATACCTGTAGAATCTTCAATCATTTCGTTAACAACTTGGTCATAAACTTTTGATTTACTAAATTTAGCAATTTGCACTTCTGAATCTACATCAACTTGACTTAACACTTCTTGTACTGCTTCTACGTTTTTATAAGCATCATCTGCAAAGTAGAAGTCATTATAACCGTCAGCCGCTTTTTGAGCAACCCAATTACCTTTAGCTCCAGGTGAGCCATCAGCTAGACCTGTTATGTTTTCTATAGGCAAATTTAATCCAATACCATCTAAGAATATTTTTATAGCAGTGGCAGAGGCTTGAGGTCTTGCTGTTAAAACAAATATGTCTTTACTACCAAATTTATCTTGTCTACGCAGTGCGAGATCTGCTAGTGGTCCTTTTTGTGTTCCATCAGACACACCTTCAAAGTTACTAAAATCAAATGTAGCACCTTCTGATTCTAGTTGAGTTGCTAGTTCAGCAAACTTAGCAGCAGATATTTCTATACTAGTTCCATCCGGGTTATTTACTATAACTTTCTCTTTAGTTCTAGCAAGAGTATCATCAAAATCAAACACACTAATACCTTTCTTAGGTGTATCTAGCGCTCTAGCTTTTCTAGCGGCTTTGTCATATGCTCCTAAAACTGTCAACTGCTCAGCTATAGTCATTTTATCGTTTAATTTATCACCAAAATTATTAGCGTTAGATTTACTAGACTTAAATTCTAATGCAGCTATAGGCTCATAAGCTTCTATTCTAGACTGAGTTAGCTTTCCTATGTTCTTGCTAATCATTTCTTTTTGAACAGCTTCTTTTTGTGAATCGCTTAGTTTAAAATAATTTGATTCACCAAACAGTCTATTTGAAACAATTTCTATCATACCATGCGGATCAAACTTTTTAATAGCAGCTTTGTCCATAGTAACATCTGTTTCTAAGTCACCTTTTATTTGTTCGCTTATTAAAGAGTTTTGAGCATATACTATATTAGGATTTGATTTACTGGCTTTACTTTTAACGCCTACATTCATTATTTCAGCAAAAGTTTTACCTGTTTCAAAATCAACAATAGTGTTTAAGTTTATACCTGGTCCTTCTATAAGACCTTGAACTGCAGCTAGTCTTCTTATGCCAGCGTTTGGTGTCATGATATTAACACCTGGCGGCAATGTGGAATCCAAGCCTGCTCTGTCTATTTTAGCGTCGTCAACTTTGGATAAAAGTGTTTGACCATAATTAGCTTTAACGCCTTTCATGACCTCTTTAACTTGACCGTTTTTAATAGCCCAAATTAAACTACCTCCTGCAACTGAAGCAGGCGGACTATGTTCTTCTCTAAATTTCTCACCTTTACCTTCAGCTCTTTGGTTTTTCTTAGCCTTTGGATCCGTAGAGTATTGAGGATTTTTAGACTCTGAATTTATTGGAGCGGCTATTTTAACTAAACCAGAAGTAGCTTGATAAGCGCCCTCTATGACCATGCTTGCAAATTTCATGTTAGCAGGATTAGCCTCAACCATTGCTTCTAACTTCAAAGCAACATCTTCTAATATTTTTTGGTTTAATTTAAACTGAGCTTTACCTTTTTCAGTTTTAGCTAGTTTAGGTGAAACTGGTCTAGCCTCTCTATATGGTTTATCGCTTCGCTTAGTATTTTCTGTTGCTGCTTCTAGAGCTGTTTGATAATTAGTATCAGATTGCCCATAATACAAACTATTTCTGGCTGGAACTAAACCAATTCCTTTAGGTAATTTTGGTGGCACAAATTGTTTACCTATCCTAGCTTGTTTTCTTGCGGTTTCAATGTCTAAGCCTTGATCAACAAGTTTTTTTACTTCTCTCTTATAAACAAGAGATTTTTCTGAAATTTCACCTTTTACAGCTTTAACAAAAGTTCCATTACTTAACAAATAATAAGGCGTACTGTTACTTAATTTTACGTTGTTTTTAGCAGCCCAAGCTTTTAATTTGTTAACTGTAGCTTTTTCTGAAGTTGAATCTAACCTAACTCTTAAAGCGCCACCGTTTTGCAGCATAGCAGCTTCAAAAACTTCTAAATCAAAATTAGGATTACTTTCAATAAGATCTAAAAGCTCGGCTTGTAGCGCAGCTCTATTTTCTGCGGTAACTGTAATATTAGGTAGATCTAGTATTCTGTTTACATCTTTTTTAGTTCTAGCATTGGCTATAGCTGTTAATTGCTTTTGACCTTCTGCGCTATCAACTTTTACTTTAGTTTTTAATGATTTTTCGTATAGTTGATTATTTTTTATTTCAGACTTAGCAAATTTAACACCGGTAGTTTTTCTAGCCACAGCATCAGGCACAGCTTGTTCAAATATTCTATTTCTAAGTGACAATGCTATCAAACCTTTTATTGTTTGAGCTTCACTAGCTCTATAAACAGGTTTTACCATGTCACCTAATAAAGCTTTGTAGTCTTTAATAGTTTTGCTTTTATCTAAAACAAACTGATCTTTATCGTTTTTCTTATATAAAGCTTTCTTTACGTTTTCAGGTATAAACGTGGCTTTTCCACTACTTGGAGCAAATGCGTCTGGAAGATTATTAAAATCTCTTTGAGCATTAGCATCTAAATATTGTTTAACAGCGGTCAGCGCGCCAGAAGTAGCGTCTTTTTTTGCTATGTTTTTATTTTTTTGCTCGAAAACTTTAGCAGGCATACCAGTTGCTTTTTCCATTAAAGCAGCTAATGCAGGTCCTATGTCTTTAGTCTGGCCAAATGTTGTAACTGGTCCCATAGCCTCTAAGTCTTTAGCTATAGCTTCGTCAAACTGCTTTTGAACTTCTTCGTTTATTTCGGCTTCTGTTTTACCTTTTGTTTGAATACCTAAATTACCAACAAAATCTGGTGTAAACTTAGTAGTAGCTCTTGGTAGTTGAGCTGTTCTAGTTTCAGTTTCTGTTTTTACACCACCATCTGTTTCATTTGTAATATTTGAAGCTGTGTCTATGCTTTGATCAATACCCTGCTCTACAGATTTAATTCCTAGTCTTTTTGCTAAACTATTAGCTCTTACAAAACCTCTACTTGTAATAAACTTTTCTAAAGGTTGTTTAGCTTTAAACTCACTAACTATCATTGCATTTATATCAGACTTCATAGACTCAACAAACTCTTGCCTTGTAACATTTCTTTTGTTATCAGGCGCTATAGGATCATATAGAGCTTTAGTTCTGCTTTCTACAAAGCTATCAACAGTTGCTTTTATATCTGCGGCTAATTCTTTTTCTAGTCTTTGCTGCTTAGCGCCTTTAATAGGGTCTAATATAGGGTTGCCTTGTTTATCTTTTAAGACGTTCCCTTCAGAGTCTTTTTTGTATCTTTTATATTTTTCAGCTAACTCATTTGCCTCTTCTTGTAGCTCTTGTATTTCTTTTACTTTGTCTTGAGCTAATTGATCTTGTTCAGGTGTAAGTTTTCTAGCAGCCGATTGAGTGCCTTGTTGGCCTCTACCTCTTTCAGCTAATTCTTTAGATCTTTCAGATAAAACACCAGACTCAGAGTCTTTTACATATCCTCTTACAAAATCGTAAAGATCTTGTCCGTCTTTAAAGCTAACATCAGTTGGTTTTACATCTTGCCCTGTAGTATTTTTATTAGCAGCGCCAGATAGCACACGTGAAAAGAAATCACCTAATCTTTTAACTAATGAAGGCTTTTCTACAAATGTTTCTAAAGGTATATCACCCTCAGCTAGAAGAGATGCATATTGAGTTAAATACTCATCAGGAGCATCTTGTATTTCTTTCTTAGTGTATAATTTGTTTATTTTATCTATAAGAAGCTTGTGACCAGCAGGATCTGTTTCTTTTAAAATTTTTAAAAACTCGTTCTTAAGCTTTTCACCGTTAGGTCCAGAGAATTCTGATTTAAGTATTTTATGTAAAATCTCATGCCTGCCAGCACCAATAGCTCCAGCTTCACGCATGTGTTGCTTGTTTATAATTATCTGGCCATTTCCTAATATTACCGCATCAGTGTTAGCATCTCCTGCTATATTGTTTTCTGCTAAGAACTCGTTAAACTCAGCTGTTGATTCAAAAGATTGAACTGCTTTGTTTTCACCTACAGCATTTTCAAACTCACCGTCTTTAGTTCCAATGTTTCTAAACTTCTCTGTAAAAGCTACGTCTTTTTCTACTTGTTGATCTATAGCTTCTTGTTGAGCTTCAGATCTAGGCATTTGTCTTAGCTCTGAATTTATTTCATTTATTCTGTCTGATTCTGCTTTAGTTAATTCCGCGTCTTGTGTTTTCTTAACAGTAGCTTCTAAGCTTGATTTTTCAGCCAGTAAATCTATAATTTTAGCTCTGTTCTGACCAGTGTAACCTAAGTTTGATATTCTATTAGCAGCGCCTTGTTTAGCCTTAAAGTTGGCTTTAATTTCATTAGATTTGTCTGTTGTCATTTGACCAGACTCTACTTTTCTTTTTAACTCAGTATTTAAAAACTTTTCTGTTTGAGGATTTTGAAGAACGTTAAAAGCATTGTCAGCTTGCTGATCAAGATTCGTGTCAGCAGTTTGATTTTTAGTATTTCTAACAGCATTATTTTTAGCATCTTCAGCTCTCTGCTTATCCATGAATTCTACTTCATTTCTTACTTGATTAGATTTTTCTGTAGTTATAGTATTTTCTACATTATCTTGCTTGCTAGTTTTTGAACTTCTATTAGATCTTGTTTTATCTGTTACATCTTTGTTAAAGGTTGGTTGCTCTGTAGTTTGATCAACTTCTATTTCGCCTTCTGTTTGAGTCGCTGTTTCATCTTCAACTACCGCGTCAGTAGTGGCATCAGCGTCTACTATATCAGCGTTAGGATCAAACATTCCACTTAAGTCTTTATACTTAGTTTCTTTTAAATTACTTTTTATATTTTTGTAACCTATAGTACTTTTTATTATACTTGAACCGGCTCCAACAGAAGCCATACCACCACCCATAAGACCACCTATCATGAAAGTATCTAATACCTCGCTGAATGTTGGTAAGAAGTTTTCCACTTCATCTTTATAAACTGCATCGGCTAATTGAGTTATTAAAAGTGTTGCTGTTTCTGACAAACCTTCAGATCCAAAATCTTTTACTATATCAGTTCCATATTTTAATAAGCTTTTTTGAATTACATCTTTTGGTGCTCCTGATAAACTTTTAAACATTTTACCACCAATTTTTTTAGTGGTCATTTCTAATAATCCTTCTGCTGCCCCTACTACGTAAGCATGCCCAAGTCTAGCATAATCTAAAGGTCTACCATCTTTTGCACTTTCCATATTAGTAGCAGCTGCTTCACCAGCTACTATAGAGGCAATGCCTACATAAGGTATCATTGATTGCGCAACGGAAGGAAGTGATCCTAAAGCTGCAGATGTTGTTCTTGCGGCTCCTGTTACAAAAGCGCCAATGCGTTGTTCTGGAGTTAAATCAATTTTTACTGGCTTACCATCTTTACCTATTATATCTTTTCCAAAAGCATCTTTTTTATTTTCTTGACCAGTAATTCCTTTCCAGCTAGTTTCTACCATACCAACAGGACCAAAGTCCATTAAAGTAAGGTTTAAACCCTCTGCCTTTTCACTGAAATTATCATAAGCCACCTCTCCAGCTTCAACTAATTGCTTTTGACTCATAACATCTACCATGCCTAAAACACCTCCAGTAGACGCATTTAAAACAGATTTCATGAAAGGATTGTTGAGAAAACTCTGTGCGCCTTCAGGTAGAATATTACCCGCGGTATCACCTATAACTTTTTTAGTATCAGCTATTAGTTTTGGAACAGCCATCATATTAGCTGCTATATTTAAAACTCCAGCCTCTATTTGGTCTCCTGTTTCTTCAGCAAAATCATATCCTTCGCCGTAAGCACCAGGAATAGCTCCTTCTTCTAAAGCGTACTTAGTAACTATATCATTGACAACATTGTCAAAGCTTATACCGTCCCAAGAATCATCTTCATAATCACTAAAATCCATTACGCCTATAAAGTTTAAAGCGCCCGCTATAGGTTCGGCTACTACATCTACCAACGTGTCAGCCATGTCTAAACCTTCTTCTACATATTCACCGACATATCTAGCAGCGGCTTCTGTAAACTTTAAATCAGAAAAGTCTTTAGTAAGAGCGTCCCAACTTAATTCTTTTCCTTCGCCAAAACCAAAATTACCAAAAAACTTATCATCATCTCCAGCTAAAACACCGGCAACCCCTTTAGCAAGTCCAAGCGCCTTTCCTTCGTACTTATCATCTTTAAGTCTTTGCTTTACGGCTTCTATTTTCTTTTTTCTTTGATCTTCTGTTTGTTTTTTCTGTTGTTGTTGTGCACTAAAATACTGTTCTCTTTTAGCATCATCAAAATCAGAGTGACCAAAAAGATTAGCTATAGATGCTTCAGCTATTTTACCTTCATCAGTGCTGGCGTTAGCGCTAGCATTTGTCCACTCATTTGCACCTGTTTTTCTAGTGTAATAAACTCCTTTAGATTTATCATTTGGATCTATTTCAAATTTATATTCATAGCCATCGCCCCTGTCAATCGTTTGACCTGGTGGCACTGAAGATCCAGTTTCCGATTCTGACCCTGTATTGTCGCTTGACTCCGAGCTCGGGTCCTTCTGGGAGTCTTTTGTCTTTACTTCTTCAGTTTTTGTTCTGCTTTTAAACTCTTGAGCTTTAGCGAATATTTCTTCTTGAGATAATCCAGTATCTTGTAAAGAACTAACGTATTGTAATAATGTCATTTAACTTAATTTATTATCTTGTATAAACTTTTGAGCTTTAGCTTCCTTAGCTTCTTCTAAATCAAATACAGCAGCATCTTGTTCTACTACTGGTAATTTATTAGTCATAAATTGCTTTAAATAATTTTTAGCAAAATACTTAGCATAACCCACTTCAAATAATTGTTTATTTTCTTGTGATAAAGGTAGTACTTTTTTGTAATCCCAAGCCAAACTACCGGCGTTAGCATTCTGCATCATTTGGTCATCTTCTTCTTCGCTAGATCCTCTAGCTATAAAAACATTCCATGCTGCCACAACACTTTGCTCTTGTTGTAAAAGACCAGAAACTTCAGCGTTAATAAAAGGTTTTGTCTTTTTAGCAATTTTATCTAAATCAAACTTAAGTATGTTTCTTCCTTTACCCATGCCAATGTCTATGATTTCATAATCATAAGATCCATCGGTGTTTTTTAATACAAACTCATCAGCTACAGCTGCGCCTGGCAATAATTGACCGTTTTCATCTGCAGATCCCTCTGCCAATACACCACTGTCAATTAAAAGTTTAAGCATGTCTGCATTAATATCTGGAGTTTCTGTTACCAAATCATTACCAGAGTTTAACAAAGCATTTAAAGTATTACTGTTTATTATTAAAGGCTTTTCAAGCAAAGGTCCTTCAAATATTATTTCTTGTGAACCATCTTCTAATAAATCTAATCTAATATTATATCCTTCTGTTTTAGAAAAACCAGGTTTATTAGTCATCATGCAATTAGCCACCATAAAAGAATAATCATTATTAACATCGTAATAAGTATCTTCCGTAGTAGACAATTCATCAACAATTTGTTCTATAAAATTTATAGAAACAGTAGGAGCATTTTCTAATCTAACTAATTGTTTATTTTCATAATCACAGTATTCATCTATACATTTACCAGATTGTACAGCCATTTTTAGTTTAGCATATTGTTTTCCAGTATTTTTATAAGCATTATCTAATATACCAAAGGTAGTATCTATATTACTAGCTACATAATTAGAGTTATAAGCTAAAACATTGCTTTTATTAGCCTGCTGTATCGAAAGATTATATGTTATGTTTTTATTTTCCATGTTTTAGTTTATCATTTTCCTGGGATACCAGTTACCATATTGGTTACTCCGCCTATGACACCTCCTATAGCTCCAGTTACTGCAGCGGTTTGATCTCTACGAGCTTGAGCTTCTTGACCTCTTAAAGCGGCTATTTGATTAGAAACCCTATCTAATTGCTGCATTTCTCTTTGTTCCGTAGCCCCAAAAACAAATTGCTTACCAGAAACATCAGCTTGTTGTATTCTTTGAGCTTCTGCCATTTGTTGAGTTTGCAGTCTTTGTTCCCCAGCTAATCGTTGTTGATTATTATTGGCTTCTTGTCTTTCTATATCAGCAGCAACACCTTTTTTACTTTGAAGAGCTGCTTGAGCCAAAGCAGTTGCTCCACCAGCTGATGCGCCAGTTGCCCTAAGCGTGTCTAAGGTATTAGCTAGAGCAATATCAGTTTGTTCCATTTGCATTTCAGTAGCTTTAGTAGCAACTGTTAATTTTTCAAATGGATTACTAAGCATAGCGCTTAAACTTGTAACTCCTTCATAAGGATTTATAATTTCTTGGCGATTTGCTTCTAGTTGAGCTAATTTTTTTTCTAATTTTCTAGCTTTTCTTCTAGCTCTACGAGCTGCTCTTCTTGCTGCTCCACCGCCAATAATTCCACTAGCAATCGAACCGCCCGCGCTGATAGCGCCTACTGCAACTACACTCATATTATTTGCTTTTTAATTTTAATTGTCTTTTCATGCTTTCTATACTAATATCTGGATCATCAAAATCTTTAGCAATAACGTCGTTTAAAACGTCTTCAACAGTAGATTTATCTGTAGCATGAACAGTTATCCAGACACTATCTTCATGCATGTATATTAATCTTTTTGTTCCTGGTTTTGTTATTCCATTATAAGGCGCTTTTATACGCTTGATGCCTTCATCTGTTAGCACAGATATATCACCTTTTAATACAAAATAAGGATGTTCTTTTTTATGTATACCAGTAGAGATTATTTGGCCTTTGGGCATAAATATTTCTCTAATATATAATCCATCCGCAAAAGTATGCTTGAGTGGATTAATTGTATTTGCTATTTCATCTTGTCCTGGTTTCTCAGGATTACCATAAGAGCCTGGTAAATCTAACAGCTTGTCTTCAAAGTCTATTATTAATTCTCTAAAACGCTCCACGTGTTCTAGTTGTTCTAATGTATACTCTTGTTTTACTAAGGAATTATTCATTTAATTTAATTTAATTTAATATCCGTTATTCATGCTGAAAGTACTTTCTACAGAAAATAAAGATTTTTCACCTCCTACGTCTGTTACCGTATCGGTAGACATTTTCACAACCGCATAAAAACCTTTTATGCCAGTTATATTTTTTCCAAAATTAACTTCACCAGCGCCAGCTCCTGTGTTGTTTATTAAATTAGCAACATATTTATTTTCTTTTAAATTAAAACCAGCGTAATATGTATTAAAGCTTTGAGGATTAGGAAATCCAGTGGTAGAAATATAGTTAGATCGTGAAACATATCCATTAAAAGATATTAAATCTCCAGCTGTTAAATCCACTGGTTGGCTTATTACTAATTCCCCGGTAGTTGTGTTATAAGAAACAACCTCTGCTCCAACATAACCTCCAGATTGAAAATTTAAATAATTTCCTTGAAAAATACTACCAGTAACGCTACCTACATTTAAAAATATAGTAGAAGAATAAAATACATTTTGAGAAACAGTAGCGCTTGCTTCTGTTAAAATATACTCTCCTTGTGTATAACTAAGCACTACAGCTGTATTATCTTCAGAAGAAGTAAAATTATTTAAAGAAGTATCTATAGAAATAGCTCCAGTTTCATCTGATATAAAACTATCCACCTGCCATCCATTACTACCTTCGTATCCTATTGTTTTAAATGTTTTAGAATTTGTTGGATTTCGATTAAATACAAAAGTAATAGAGCTTGAGTGATCAACGCCATAGAAGCTTCCTCTATTTACTTGATTACTATAATGTCTAAATAGTTTAGCTTTTTTATATTCTGGATTAGGTGATCCATCGGGTAAAAACTGCTCATCTATTGTTTTTACAGAATAAAAATTATTTCTTAAACTAAAAACTTCGTCAGGTTCATAGTCAAAAAAGCTAACCCAACCTTGAGATTTTTCGTCAAAATTTAAAGTTAAAATTTCGCTTTCTCTTCTGCTTGGTAATAATTGAGGATTTTGAACTGAAACCAAATATTCGCTTGCGTATATATCGTATGCTCCTAATATTTTTCCTTTAACAGATGGGTTTGTTGAAAGCTTAAGCTTGTCTCTAAAAAAGTCTTTCATGCCATAAGATGATATTTCGGTAATACCATCATTTGCCAACCTAAGAACAACGTTATTATTTCTATCTGTAAAATATTTTCTATTCCCGTACACGCCAAAGCTTTCGGGATTTTGAGATATTCCATACTTGCCAAGATAAGGTTGAATCGCCCCAATAACAAGATTAGAACTTGTAACAGTTCCACCTCCTTCAGCTGAATATATAGCATCTTTGTCTATTAATGCTCTACTAACTTTTAGCTCTTGAAATATATTTAGGTTCGTATCTTCAGCATATAGCTTTTGTACACTGCCATTAGCTGGATCTAAAGATTTAGTTATATCTTCACCAACAGAAAACACATTTGTGTTATTTATACCTGTTCTTGAATTAAATATACCAGAGTATATTAAAGTGTTAAATCTTCTAGTTCCAACTGGTTCATCTTCTACTATATATGCTTTTGCTCCAAAATCAACTGAAGTATTGTTATATCCTCCTCTTATTCTAGATTCCTCTACAACCCAAGTTTCATCCTCATCTAAACCAGATTGAACTGGATAACCAGTTGATAAAAATGGTGGAGCCCCTGAGGCTCCTAGATTAGGAGGTATACCAAAAGAACCATTCCAAACAGGGTCACTACTATTGTTATTTACCTTTTTCAGTAGAAAAGTATTAAAATATTTTACTTCTATTATTGCGCCTGCCATATTTAATTATTACTTATTTTACAATATAATTACTATATTATAGAGAATTCAAAATTTTCTATACCACTGGGTTTGTTAGGTGTGGCCAAATGTGCTCCTAAACTAGCACATAGTGTCTGTTGATGGTTATTGATTAGTTCTGCTTGGCCATATACCACAGCTCCACTGTCCTCTGGTATTGGATTGCCGTTAGAATCTAATGCATCATCTTCCCAGGTTTGAGCCCATTGACGCCAGTATTTTCTATAAGCATCGCTAGCACCAGAAATTTGTTCCCCAAAATTACCACTTCTCCATTTTGATCCAGCCCAACCACTAAAAATATACATTGCCCATACTTTTTGAATTTCATATATATCTGTTGTTGTTCCGTTCGTGCGAGAATAAAACCAAGGGCTGGTTGTTGCTTTTTGAGGACCACTATACGTGTATATTATTTGAGGAGTTGCTCCGCCATTAAAATTCCAATTTGGATCCAATTGAGCTACTCCTCCAAAATCTGGCGAGTCTGTTGTGTAAAGCGTTGAAGACGTAGGCTTGTAATAAAACTGTTTTTGTCCAGAACTGTTTATTTCTGTGTACTTTATTCTAGGAGTTCTTATAGCTGGGTGACCTTTAAGAACTCGTTGGGTCATCTGGTCTTGTGTAATCCCTGCATCAATGTAGTCATTATAGTTCCATCCAAAGCCATAAGTGGTGTTTCCAGTAGAGAAATCGTAGCTACCTCCAACGTCTCTAAATAATTTCATGCAACCTGTTAAAGCCAACCCAGGAGCACCTTGGCTTCCTATTGGTAAAGCTGTGTTTTTATCTCCTTGTATTATTTCATAAGTCCAAAGATATTCAGCTGGATCATAACCTGTCACGGCTATTCTACCGTTTATTTTTGGGGGTAATCCCCACCCGTCTATTTCAGCTGTAGCGAAAGGACTCCAAGGAGCATAAATATCAGTAGTAGCTATAGGTTGTCTTTGAACTAAATGATCACCACCCGTAATAGGTATTGTCATCGGAATAGTTATTGAATTAGGATTACCTAGTGCAGCGGCGTAATCTAACATAGAAAAACTTCCAGCTATCCCATGGCTATTACCCGTCCCAGGCGTACAACAATCTCCCGCTGTTTCATTTGAGTTATCAAAATAACCCATCGCGTAAATATACCAACCATAATTATCACTAGAAGCACCTATATCGCTAGACGTGATTTCAAACAAAGTGGAAGGATAATACCACCATTGAGTTCTAGTTGAGTCAGGTTGACAAAAACTAGCCTCTCCACATCCACTTTCACCATCAAAAATCGCCGGAGAAGTGCCTTGACTAATATATTGCGGTGGAGATCCATTGTAGTTTTCAGCAAGGTTACCATAGGCGTCTACTTGTTGGAGTCTGTTCCAAAAGTTTGCTGATTTAAGCTGAACAATCATTTGTATTTCTATAGTAATAAACTCAAGATTTTCTCCACCGTCTCGAATCGCAAGTTGCACATAGTAATTGCCCCCTCTAAAAAGACTAGGAAAATTAGAACTATTATTTATTAATAAATACTTAAGATTACCCCCTTGGAATGAAAAAGGTTGAATAGAAAACAAAGGTTGTTCTGTATTTCCTTGATAAACAGCATCAGGACCGAGTATAGAGCCAAAACTTTGGCGCCATATACTAACATTG
>Ga0181409_1000514_pt1 | contig 15427 bp, 11 predicted proteins | sample 32SPOviralmetaG_FD_130138 | JGI IMG/M metagenome (GOLD analysis project Ga0181409, IMG submission 130138) | Marine viral communities from the oligotrophic San Pedro Time Series (SPOT) site, San Pedro Channel, CA, USA - 32 SPOT_SRF_2012-05-30 | ecosystem: Environmental > Aquatic > Marine > Strait... | reverse complement strand
CATCCACTTAGATTTTATTTAGATGCAGCTAAAGGTACGGCTTATACTACGGGAGTAACTACTAATGGAACTCCAGGTCAAGCGGGTGCTTACACTCAAATAACAGTAGCTGACGGTGCACCAACATTATTTTATCAATGTAGTAGTCACTCCTTAATGGGAGCAACGGCTAATACTCCTGCAATACCTAATGTTTCAACAACAACGGGAGCATCAGTAACTAATGTTATTGGTACAACAGCGTTAGGTTCAGAAACTGTTGTCACAGAAGTAACAGTGGGTGTTACATTAGCAGCAGCACAAACAACACTAGATAGTGTTGTCACAATACCACAATGTGTGGTATTCTTAACTGGAATTAGTGCTACTGGTGGCACTGGAGAAGAATTAGTATATAGTTTAATAGTTCCAGATCAAATAGCTAACTGGCGAGAGGTGGCATAATGGCAAGTACATTTGTAAATAATTTAAGACTCGAAGAGATGACCACTGGTGAACAGTCGGGAACTTGGGGTACAAAAACAAACACTAATTTAGAATTAGTAGGTGAAGCGTTAGGTTTTGGTACAGAAGCTATCACAACAAATGCAAATACTCATGCAACAACAGTAGCGGATGCAACTTCGGATGCAGGTAGAGCAATATATATAATATATACTGGAACATTAGATTCAGCTTGTACTATTACTATTAGTCCAGACACCTTGAAACGAGTTCATATAATTAAAAATGGAACAAGTGGATCACAAAACATACTTATAAAGCAAGGATCCGGTGGTGGTGCAGCCGTTACCATTCTTCCAGGAGAAACTAAAGTTGTTTCATTAGATGGTGGTGGCAGTGGTGCAATAGTAACAGATGTTTTTAGTAGCTTAAATTTAGCAGGTACAACCAAAGTAGATGATCTTACAGTATCAGATGATCTTATAGTTGGTGACGATTTAACTTTGAGTTCAGACAGTGCAGTTGTAACATTTGGAGCAGATAGTGATACTACATTAACACATACAGATGGTACTGGACTTACACTTAACGGCACAAACAAACTCACCTTTGGTGATGCAGCAAGTTTTGTACATCAAAGTTCTGATGGAGTTTTAACAGTAGATGGTGAGGCAACCATTGACTTAAATGCTTCAACGGCAGTTCTTGTAAGTAATGATTTAAAATTAAACAGTGATTCAGCAGTAGTAGGCTTTGGAGCAGATAACGACACTACACTAACACATACTGATGGAACTGGTTTAACATTAAATAGTACGAATAAATTAACATTTGGTGATGCAACAAGTTTTGTTCATCAGTCAAGTGATGGAGTTTTGACAGTGGCTGGTGAAGCAACCATAGCTTTAGCTGCATCAACTGCCGTTACTGTAAGTAATGACATAACTGTAGCTGGAAGAGCCTCTGGTCATGTTGTGGACAACACTAATAGTTTTACTTTTGATTTAGCAACTGGAAATGATTTTAAAACAACATCAAATACTGGCTCTACTATAACTTTTTCTAATCCCACTGCTGGTCAATCTGGAAATATCATGTTAGTCAATGGTGGTAATCATGCTATTATTGGTCATGCCTCTGTAGCAATAAATGCAGACGTATTAAGTGCAATATCAGTAACTGGAACATATCATCTAGCATATTTTGTAACTGCGGGAAGTGGTGATAATACAATATTAGTTTCAGCATCGGCAATATTAACATAAGGCTAACCTATGAGTATAATTAAAGCAAATGGTGCAGGAGAACAAAGCACAGGTTTTTATGATTTTGAAATAGAGAATAGTCTATTATTTAATGGTTCTGGTGGATTAAGAATTAGTAGTGGTGAAGCTAACACTAGCTATTGGACATTATCTGTCTGGGTAAAAAGACACAAATTTGGTGGTAATTATGCTACTATTATGTCTGCAACAAATTATGGTGGTACTTATTCTACTGATGTAATAGGCTTTGGTTCTGCAAATACAATGTATAGTATTAGAGGTTCTAATGCTAATTCATTTACAGGTCATGCTGGAGCTGCTGTAGTTCGTGATCCTACAGCTTGGTATCATTATTGTCTTAGAAACAATAATGGAACTGTAACAAGGTGGTTAAATGGTGTGCAAGATAGCACATATAGTGTGAGTGGAACATTTGTAGGAATAGGCAGAAGTGGTAATCACGACATTGGTGCTTATGGTGGTAGTTCAGAAAGTTATAATAATCATTTTTCTTTGGCAGAATTTTATTTTATAAATGATTCTGGATTTAATAACGATAATAACTATGATTACTCACAGTTTGCAGAATTTAAAAATGGTGTTCTTGTTCCCAAAGAAAATACTTTAACCGCTGCTCAAATAGGTGATGGTGGTTGGTATTATGAATTTAAACAAACTGGTGATAATGCAGATTCTAGTGGTGTTGGAGCAGACAGTTCAGGAAATAATCATCATGCTTCAATCTTAGGTACAGTATCAGCTCATTGTAGAGCAACCATAGACACTCCTACTAATAATTTCTGCCGTCTTAATAATACAGGCAGAAGGTATGGACAATCTTATGTAGGTACTTTTAGTGAAGGTAATTTAAAAGTTGCACCAGGTGGTAATGCCACAAATGTTTTTGGTACTATGGCTATCAATCAAATAGCATCTCAAGGTGGTGTTTACTTTGAAGTAAGAATGGACAGCCTAGATACTAATAGAACATATTTTGGTGTTATAGGAGATAATGGAGCTGACAATGCATGTGCTGCTGCAAACGCTGGGGGATATAGTTTTCCAATTAAAGGTATGCTTTCTAACGACCCAAGAGGTCATTTTGGTACAAACACAGATGGAAGTTCAACAGATTTAAGAACTGGTAATACTGCTTTTAGTGATGGTGAAGTAATAGGAATTGCAATTTTATCTGATGGTAAATTCTTTGCTCACAGAGAAGGAACTTATTTAAAAGATGCTAGTGGTAATGTTGGAAACCCGTCAACTGGTGCAAATCCAATAGCAACTATAGATTTAACTTTAGGCGATTGGGTTCCTTATCTTGGTTATAACTCCTCATTTTCTATAAACTTTGGACAAGATGGAACTTTTCAAGGAAATGAAACAAGTGGTGGTAATCAAGATGCAAACGGCATAGGTGATTTTATGTTCGCTGTCCCCACTAATTGCTTGGCTCTTTGCACCAGTAATATGGCTGAACCAGCCATCGGTCCAAATTCTACTACACAAGCTGATAATTATTTTGGAACACTTACTTGGTCTGGGGATAGCAATAATACTCGTAAGATAGCAACTGGTGAATCTGGTATAACTGGAACTGTAGATTTTACTCCAGATTGGTCTTGGATAAAAACAAGAAATGGGGGTGCTAATGGAAATGACCATTTATTATTAGACATAGTTCGTGGTGTAGATTCTTTTAATGGCTTAACAGCAAATGATGGTCAAATAGAGGGATTGACTGAAGCAGGTTCAACTTGGGTCAATTTTGGTGATATAAATAATTTTGAAACTGGTGGATTTACTGTTCAAAAAGGTACAGATGCCAGTCATACATTAGAGGGTATTAATCTAAATAGTCATACATATGTTGGTTGGAACTGGAAACTTGGTGGGGCTCCAAGTGCAGACAACAGTGAAAGTGCAGGAGAAACTCCAACAGCAGGAAGTGTTAAGATTGATGGTTCAAATTTAGGGTCTGCTTTAGCAGGTAGTATTGCTGCAACTAGGTTATCAGCAAATACTACTGCTGGAACTAGTATTGTTACTTATACTGGTACTGGTTCAAATGCTACTGTTGCACATGGGTTAAGCAGCGCACCTGATGTTGTAATGGTTAAGAGAAGAACTGGTGGTACTGGTTTTTGGTCATATTGGGGTACTCAGTTTTCTGCTACCACAGATTATATATACTTAAATACAACAGCCGCAGAAGATACTGGAGGAGCAACAATTACAAACAGCACACTTCCAGCTTCAACTGTTTTTTCAATAGGTACTTCATCTTTTGTTAATGCTAGTACTGATACATATGTAGCCTATTGTTTCCATTCAGTAGAGGGTTACTCAAAGATTGGCAATTATATTGGAAATGGTGATAATGATGGTACGTTTGTCTATTTAGGCTTTAGACCTACATTCATTATGACCAAAAGATCTGTAGGTGGAACTAGCGATTGGATAATACAAGATAGTGTACGTCAAACTGTTAATCCGAGTGATTCTTGGCTTCGTCCTAACTCAATTGCTGTTGAGGGTACTACTAGTCCTGACCTTGACCTAGACTTTGTAAGCAATGGATTTAAGATAAGAAACAATGGCACAAATAGTAATATAAGTGGTAGCACATACATCTATATGGCATTTGCCGAAGTACCATTCAAATATGCAAACGCAAGATAGGAGAAAATAATGGCTTGGAAACATAATGGTAGAACCATACAAATAGGGAAAGCATGGGTTAGTGATGATAATACTAAATACCCTCGTCAATGGAATAACTTAACAGATGCTCAAAAAAAATCTGCTGGGTTAGTGTGGGAAGATGATCCAGTAGTAGAAACTTTCGACACTAAATTTTATTGGGCAAAAGATATTGAACGTAAACTAGCAGATGAAAACGTAGTTGATGAAGATGGCAAGGCAGTCAACGATCCTACTGGTAAACAAATGGTTAACTTAGGTCTTAAATCAATATGGGTTGCACAAACAAAATCAACTGCAAATAGTTTATTACAAAAATCAGATTGGGAAATAACAAGAAAAGCAGAAAAAGGAACTGCGATAGCTAGTGCTACAAGCACATATAGAGATAAAGTGCGAACTGCCTGTAATACAATAGAAACAAAAATAAATAATTGTTCTAATCTTACTGCTTTTAAAGCCTTGTTTGATACGCCAAAAGATTCTGATGGCATGTCTACTGGCAATCCACCTATATATGATTTTCCTGATGAGGCTTAATAATGCCTTTAGCAAAGCTACAATTCAAGCCCGGAATAAATAAAGAAACAACATCTTATTCTAATAAGGGTGGATGGAATGATTGTGATCTTGTTCGGTTTCGTTTTGGGTATCCAGAAAAATTAGGTGGTTGGGAAAAGTACTCAACAAATACTTTTCTTGGTGCTTCTCGTTCTCTGCATTCTTGGGCGAATCTACAAGGTAATAAATATTTAGGCATAGGTACAGAATTAAAATTTTATATTGAAGAATCTGAAGGTTATAATGACATAACTCCTTTGAGAAGAAAAGTTATAGGTGGAGAAGTTGTTTTTGATTTAGATGGGGCAACAGTTGCTTTTACTTTAAGTGGAGTAGTGGGAACAACGGCACTTGGAAGTGAAACAGTAAATGCAGTTTCTAACGCAGACTTTACTCCATTTACTGTTACTGGTGTAACGTCAACAGGTGAGGTTGGAACATCGGATCAAGAAGTAACAACTCCAGCAGGTGTTGGAGCAATTGGAACAGTTACTATTACAACAACTGTTGTGCCAACTAATATAACAATTTCAGATTTTGTGGATGAGGGATAATGGCTATTACATTCACAACGGCAACCGACAGTGCTAATGCTACTGTAAATGATTCGGGTCATGGAGCTATAGCAAATGATTTTGTTACTTTTAGCAATGCTAACACTGGTAATAGTGCTTTAAATGCAAAACTTAATAATGAGTTTTCAATTACATCAATAACAAATGCTAATAGTTACATCATTACTCTTAGCGGAAATGCAGATGCTGCTCTGTCTAGTGCAGGATCGGCTGATGCAGAGTATTAAATAAATATAGGTATCAATACTGTTGTGCCCGGTGATGGATATGGTGCAGGTACTTGGGGAGCAGATGGATGGGGGTCAGCCTCTGGAGAAACTGCTGGTGGTGGCACTCTACGTTTATGGTCGCAAGATAATTTTGGCGAAGATTTGATTTTTAATCAAAGAGATAGTTTTATTTATTACTGGGATAAAAGTTTAGGTTTAACAACGAGAGCAAAAAATTTACTTGAACTCTCTGATGACGCTCCTAAAAAATCAAGAAAAGTTATTGTCTCTGAAAGAGATCGTCATGTTCTTTGTTTTGGAGCAAACCCTATAGGATCGGATGTACAAGATCGAATGCTTGTAAGATTTAGTCACCAAGAAAACCCTTTTTTATGGACACCCACTGCAACCAATACAGCAGGTGATTTAAGAATTGGTTCTGGTTCTGAAATAATAACTGCGGTTAAAACAAGAAGAGAAACAATTATACTTACAGATACTTCTGTACATAGTATGCAGTTTATTGGTCCACCTTTTACTTTTGGAATAAATCAACTCGCAAGTTCTGTCACAGTCAAAGGTTTTAATTCGGCAGTAGCCGTAGGTGATTCTGTTTTTTGGATGGGCTATGATCGTTTTTATGTTTATGATGGTCGTGTTCAAGTTATACCTTGTTCTGTAAGAGATCATGTATTTCAAAATTTTAACGAAACACAATCAGATAAAGTTTTTGCGGGTGTCAACTCTGCTTTTGGAGAAGTGTTTTGGTTTTATCCTTCTGAAACCAACTCTGGTGCGAATGGCGGTACAGACGAAAACGATAAATATGTTGTATATAACTATGATCAGAAAATCTGGTATGTTGGCTCACTAGCAAGAACATCATGGATTGACAGAGGTGTTTATCAATATCCAATGGCAACAGATTCTAGTCTCGTTTACAGTCATGAAAAAGGTAATGATAACGATGGCACTGCTTTTACATCATTTATTGAATCAAGCCCGATTGACATACAAGACGGTGATCAATTTGTTTTCTTACGAAGAATGATACCAGATGTTAGTTTTGATAACAGTGATACTGGAATAAGCACTGATAATAATAAAGCCGTTTTTTCTTTAAAAGCACAACGAAGCCCTAATGGTGGTTTTATAAAAACATCAACGAACAATGTTACACCGACCACGGAGCTTAATCATTTAAGATTGCGTGGAAGGTCTTTTGGTCTTAGAGTAGAGAGTACAACACAAGGTGTGAACTGGAGATTTGGATCACCGAGAGTTGATGTGAGAGTGGATGGAGATAGATGAGTAGACAATTAGTACCACCTACATTTTCGTTAGCACCAGAAGAATATGACGTTGCTTATTTTAACGATTTAGTAAGAAGTTTAAGCCAACTTGTGGTACAATTACAAAACCCTGGAGAGCTTAGAGGAACTAAGATTACTTTGACTGATTTACCCACAAGTGATACTGACTTAGAGGTGGGTGCTTTGTTTAATGACAATGGAACAGTTAAAGTTAAGGCATAGACGATTGAATAAATAACAAATAATTGGTATTATAAATTATGGGTATTTTTAGAAACATAACTAAAACATTAAAGAAAGCCGCTCCATTAATTGGTGCAAGTATTGGTATGTATTTTGGTGGTCCTATGGGTTCAGCGGCACTCGGAGGTGCACTCGGAGGTGGAATTGGATCATTGGTCGGTGGAGGAGATACTGATGATGCTTTGAAAGCTGCTCTTCTTGGTGGAATTGGTGGTTATGCTTCCGCTGGAGGAAACTTTACAACGGCTGGGCAAGCAGCATCTAATGCAAGCAACGTAGCAAGCAACGTAGCAAGTGCACCAACAGTAACTAGTGTTTCAACAAATACGGGTGTTTCTGATTTTGCAATTGATCCTAGTATCACAGCTTTTAAACAAGCAGCGGAACCATCAATGTTTGAGAAAGCACTTGGTTTCGCTAAAGCAAATCCAATGTTAACCACGGCAGGGGTTGGTACTTTATTAGGAGCAGCAAGTGGTGGTTTCGATGATGAAGTGGTAGGACAGAAAGAAACAATGAGAGCTTATCCAGTAGGCAAATCTAGGTTAGGTACTGGACGAATTGGTAATAAACTGTATAATTTAGATGATCCAGATGAACGCAGACAATATTTTGAAGACAATAGAAAAAGAAGAGAACCAAAAACTGTTTATTCGGCTGCAGGAGGCGAGGTCAACGGTCCAGGAACGGGAACATCAGATTCAGTACCTGCTAGATTATCAGATGGAGAGTTCGTAGTAACTGCAAAGGCTGTCCGTGGAGCAGGTGGTGGGGACAGAAATGTCGGTGCCGCAAGAATGTACGACATGATGTCGCAACTAGAAAGAGTAGCATAATGGCAGATCAAAATGTAACCCAAACTCAAACCGTTAGGTTAGCACCTTTCCAAGAAGATTTTTTAGCTGATATATTTGCAAGTGCAAAAGGATTAACGGGCGAAGGCTCGCAAATGCCTTTTTCTGCTCAACAGTTAGCGGCTTTATCTCCAGCTCAACAACAAGCAATATCAAGTGCAATGGGTGGTATAGGAGCTTATTCTCCTTATTTGCAAAGAGGTGCCGAAGCACTGGGTCAAGGAATAGGTACCGTGGGTGCAGGACTTGGAACAATCGGTTCAGCGATAGGTCAAACAGGTCAAGCAAGTTATGATCCAACTTCCTATCAACAGTTCATGGATCCATATATGGAAGATGTTATCCAACAGCAATATCAAGACATTGCAGAGCAAGGACAAAAACAGCAAAATCAATTAAGCGGTAATGCTATAAGTGCAGGTGCTTTTGGTGGTTCTAGACAAGGTGTTGCACAAGGTGAGATTGCAGGAAATGTTATGGATCAGCAAGCTAGAACGGGGTCACAGCTAAGATCTCAAGGTTTTGCTCAAGCACAAAGTGCCGCACAACAAGCAGCACAACAGCAGTTAAGACAAGCACAATTAACAGGTCAGTTGGGTCAAACAGCAGGTGCACTTGGTCAATCTATAGGTCAGCTTGGAACACAGACAGCAGCACTTGGGCAACTAGGACAACAGATGGGTACACAAGATATTAATACATTGCTAGGTATTGGTGGTCTAGAACAAGGTCAACTTCAAAAATCGCTTGATATAGCAAGAGCAAACTCACTTGCAGAACAAGCATTACCGTATCAGCAAATTGGTTTTATGTCTGATATTTTCAGAGGGGTTCCATCTCTACAACAGACTTATTCTCAAAGAACGGCTCCCGGTCCAAGCAAGAGTTCTCAAATGTTAGGTCTAGGTATCGCAGGTCTAGGTGCTGTAGGACAAGCGGGTGGCTTTAGTAAAATGTTCGGTTAGGAAGATTAATAATGAATGATCCTTTACAAAGAAAAATGTTCCGTCAAGTGGGTATGTCTAAACAACCTATGGGTATTCTTGCATCATCGCCAGAGTTGATGGGTGCCGTTAAGGGGTACAATGTCGGTGGATTAAACGCTATACCTGTTTTGGGTCAACGAGTAGAGACCACAAAAGGATTATCGGGCTACAGAACACCTAATCCATTTACTGCAATGAACACATTAGGTTCAAAGATTGATGACAATATCGGTGTTCAAATTCAAAACGAAACTCCTTTGCAAGTTTTGAAGGAAGAAGCCGAAGAAAAAAACAAAACTATTGAGCCTAACGTAGCTGTTCCTCCATCAATAAATGCTCAAAACAAAACTGCTTTAGAAAAAGAAAAACTTAAATTTCCAGAGGGTGCAAATTTAGGTATTAGAGGTAAGACAGATATGTCTATTAAGGCAGAAGAAAAAGAAGCTCCTGCTACAAATAGTTCTTTTGAAAAATTAAAAAAAATATATGGTGAAGAAGGTGTTGTGGCAGCCACAAACATAGCTCAAGGTTTGGAAGATGCAGACAATATGAAGTTTGGTGGTAAAACTGTACAACAACTTACAGATAATTTATTTGCCACAATGAATAAACAAGGTAAAGAGCCAACACTTGCTGATGTAAATGATGAAGTAACTGCTCTTCTTGGTTATGACAGAGAATCATTAGATAAAGAATTTGATAAAGATACTAAGTCGGCTTTCTTTTTAAATTTAATGAAGGCGGGTCTTGCAATGGCTGCAGGTGAAAGTTCAAATGCTTTGACAAACATAGCTAAAGGATTAGGTGCAGGTCTTGCAGGTTATGGCGAGGATGTGGGTAAGCTAAATGATGATTTAAGAGCGGATCGTAAAGAAGCTACTAATGTAGCGTATAAATTATTACAAGATAAAAGATCAGCTGAACTAGCAAAAGACTCTGTTGATTTACAAAAGAAACAAATAGCATTACAAATTGGACAATCCAATGTCACACAGAAAAAAGCAGATCTATATAAGCAACTTGAAATTGAAACAAACAATAGAAAATTAAAAATTGATTTCTTATCAACTATGGCTCAACTAGAAAACAAAGGTATTGAAATGCAAAATACCAAAGAGTACAGAGATAAAGTTGTGGAAAACACATTCTTTAATGCTCTACCAGAGCAAATTAAAGGAGCTATAATTGGTGGTCATATAACAAAAAAAGCAGACGGAACTTATGACTTAACTAATTTAGGGAAAACTGCAATTGGTAATGTTATTTCTGATATAAAATCTAAGAACATAACTGACTATGATAAAAAAGTAAGAGACGCTGGATCAAGTGGTAAGATATCTGGTATTGTTATTGAGAACTTTAACAAACTAGAGGGAGATGCAAAAGCGGTAGCTATATCAAAAATTGGATCTATAGCACAAAGTCAAGGATATAAACAATATAATGACTCAATAAATAACGGAGATTTTGAAGCTGCTTTAGGTACTTTGATTGGTCTTGCAGGTGATAAAGATTTAATAATAGATTATAATAGTTTACACCCAAGTATACAACAAGAAATAAAGAAAAAACCAAAAGTCGAGGCTTTAGCAAATCAGTACAATAATATAATAGCAAATTTACCTCCCCTTAAAAAATTAAAAGAGGACTAAATATAAATGCCTAAATATGTAGTTGATGGCAAAACATACGCTTTTACTGAAGATATAGGTCAGGAAGAAGCGGAAAAAATAGTTGCCTCCAGAAATCAAATAGCTGAATCAAAAGAAGAAGAATACGATCCAGAAAAATACGAAGGCTTTTTTCAAGAAGCTGCCGAAGGTGTTGTTGGTGGTTTAGGTCGTATTGTTGAAGGTGTTGCAACAACTGCAACAAGTCTTTTTGATCTTGCAGCCGACACAAACTATACTGATAAAGTTATTGATAAAGCAGAAGAGATAAGAAAAGATTTGGGTATTGATCCAGCAGGTCTTACTGGGACTATTGTTGAAGGTCTTGTTCAATATGGTATTCCAGGTTTAGGTGCCGCTAGTGCCGTGTCCAAGATAGGTAGATTGTCAAGAGCTGCAAGAGGTGTGTCAGAAATAGGTAAGAAAAAACTAGGTAGTAAAAGCAAAAAAACTCTTAGAAAACTAGGTAAAACTGGAATCAAGAAACCCGGACAGTTAACAAGATCACAAAAATTTGGAGAAGCGGCAAGACAAATAGGTGCTGCAGGTGTGGCAGACACTATTGTTGCCACTGACAACACTCAAGTGATAGCAGATTTTTTTGAACAGAGTCCAGATGTATTGAAAACGGATCAAGAAGTTGGATTAGAAGGAAGAGAAAGAGCAGGGCAAATTCTTTTCAATAAATTTAGAGTCGGTGTCGAAGGTGCTGCAATTCAAACAGTTGCTCCTACTGCTTTTGGGTTGGCTGGTAAAGGATTAATCAAGGCAGGTGCTGCACGGATCCCAGGTACAAAAATAAGTGCTGGAGAAGCGGCAACTTTTTTCCCTAAAAAGGGTGTGGAAAAAGTAGGACAAGCTATAACTAATCAAAGAGACAGAGTTCTAAGTGGGAAAGCTGGTCTTGGTAGAGAGTCTGGTGTTTTTGCAGAAGATCGATTACTAGGCAAAGCATTTAAAAGTTTAGATGAAACTGTGGCAGACACAGTAAAAATATTTAGGTTTGGAGGATATCTTCCAGAAGATGCGGCTCGTGCTAAAGCTTTAGCAAATCCTGCTGTTGAGTCGGCTATAAAAAAAGCACAAGGAAATTTAAAAGAAATTGATAAAGAAATCAAAACAGAACTATTAAAGAACAATCGTCAGAGAACAAAATACTCTAAACAAAAACTTGTTGATAATTTTATGGAAGTTCTAGAAGGTAAAAAACAAGGTGATATATCTGGTATGTCTCCTAGAATGTTTAAAATATATAAAAAAGCAAAAGATCAAATAGACAATCTTTCTAATGCACTTTTAAAAACAGAAGCAGTGAAACAATTAGCTGATCCAAAAGCCTTTAAAGACTCAGTCATTAAAAATATTAACGAGGGTGGCTATTTAAAAAGGATGTATAGAATATTCCAAGACAGAAATTTTAAATTAACTGCTGTAGAAAGAAGAGCTATTGTAAAAAACATAGAAGAAGGAAAAGGAATCGATTTACAACATATTAAAGGTATACTGGCTGACACTGACATACCTTTATCAACACAACAACTAGGTCCAACAGCAACTAGACAAGGTATAACAAAAAGACAAGCTGAACTTTACATAAATCAAGTTACTCAAGGAGCTAAGTTAAGAGGAAGTAATCTTGGAGGATCTGGTAGAATAGCTTCTATAAGAGTTAATCCAGCTATTGTTAATAGAAGATCAGTTCCAGGGGATGTACTAAGATCAATCTATGGAGAAATAACTACACCTCAAGAAGCTTATGTTTCTACTGTAGCTGAACTAACTAATTTTATTGCCGCTGATAATTTTTACAGTGTTTTAAAAAGAACAATGGATGATCACATTGCAGACGCAGCCGCAACTGGAAAAAAACAAGTTTACTTTGATACTCAACAAATACTAAAGCAAGCTGCTCCTGACGGAAACTTAGATAATTTAAGTATGGAAGACGCTACAAAAATATTAAAAAATTGGAAAGAAAATCACCCAGGGTATGTTATTTTAGGTAGAGATGGTTTAGGTGCTTTTGATACGAGTCCTACACTTCAATCAAATCAAACTGCCTTTGGCTCTATGTTTGGCTATGCCGTTCCTCAACCTATGTGGAATTCAATGTCTTCTAAATTTATTTCTGATGAAGATACTTTTCCTATGTTAGTTAGAAAATTATATGCTCCTTTTTTAAAAGCTAAATCTATTTCTCAATATTCAAAAACAATTTTATCTCCAATCACTCAAGTTAGAAACGTAACTTCTGCTGCTATGTTTGCTGTTATGCAAGGTAATGTAGGTAAAGGTGCGAGTATTTTTGAATCAAGCGATATTGTTTTAAGAGATATATTTGGTCTAGGCTCTGATGAACAATTAGAATTTTTAGTAGAAATGCAAAAACGAGGAGTTATTGGTAGCTCGGCAGAATTAAGAGAAGTTCAAGACAACCTAAGAAAAGGTTTAGGATTTAGAGATGATCAAGCTATTGAAGCTTATCAAAGAAGTGTCGCTGCAGGAGAAGATGCAGGTAGTGCTGACCCTGCTTTTGCCATAAAAGCGAGAAGCAAGGGAGCCCAGTTTATTAAAGCACCTTTTGAGCTTGCAGAAAATATGTATCGTGCTGGTGATGACGTTTGGAAAATATATAACTACAAGTTTGAACTTTCTAAGATTCAACAAGCTAGACGAAAGATGATAAATGGTGCTCAAGGAGACGCTAACAAAATTGCTCAAGCCAATAAAGATTTCGATGTTGCGATAGGCAGAAAAGAAGGCGACACCGTAGAAGAAGCCATGAAAACATACTCTGCCGATTTAGTTAGAAACTTAGTTCCTAACTATGAATTAGTTCCAGAAATTATTAGAGGATTAAGAAAGCTTCCTTTAGGTAACTTTATAGCTTTCCCCGCTGAAATATTAAGAACTGGTTTTAATACTTTAGATACGGCTATGAAAGAATTAAGCTCTAATAGTTCTACAATTAGAGAGATTGGTATGCGAAGATTGATGGGAGCCGTAACTGCTACGACAGTTATTGGTAAAGGTCTTCAAGAATTTGGTAAAACGATGACAGACACTAGTCAGGATCAGATAGATGCTGCAAATAGATTAGGTGCAGAATGGCAAAGAAACTCACAACTTATTCCAATAGGAAGAGATGAGAATGGTGATTTAGAATTTATAGATTTTAGTCATACTAATCCATACGACTTAATATCAAAACCTTTTTATGCCGTTGCAAAGTCATTGAGACAAAGCTCCAAACTTGATAAAGACGGAGTGGATACTGCTAAAGATGCAGCTTTTGAAGCGTTGAGAGAATACTACGAACCATTCCTTGGTATTTCTATGGTCTTTGATGCAGTCGCTGATGTGATGCCAAAGAAATCATTTGGAAGAGCAGGTGAGACAGCTTCTGGAGCAAAAGTATATAGAGACGGAGATAGTTTTGGAAAAATAATGGAGAAATCCATTGTGCATATTTCTAATACATTGATGCCTAATGCAGTCCCTTTAAGAGTGCCCGTAGGTGCAGAAACTCCGTTTTTTAATCCTGTAAAACCAATAGAGTTAGGTCGTTTTGCAAGAGGTGTTTTTGATCCAGACTCTGTGGAAGCAAGCACTGGCAGAAAATATAAAAGAGGATCAGAATTATTTAGAGCTTTTACTGGGTTGAACTCACAAGTAGTAGATTCAAAAAGAGTTTTAACTTTTAAAGCAAATGAATTTAAAGATGCAAGATCCACGGCTGCCACTAACTTTAATCAATTATCTAGATTTAGTGATACAACGGATGATCAATGGTTGAATGCATACATGCAGGCCGATGATGCAAGATTAAAAGCTTTTAGAAATTTTAAATTACATGTAGACGACTTGATTACTTTGGGTATGGATGAAAGTGATATAAGAAGACAACTAAGAAGCACCGACAACAGATTAGGTAAAAAAGAAATTTCTGGCATAATGAACGATAGATATACTTCTTTTACTCCTAGTAAAGAAGTCATAAAGAATGCTAGAAGAAAAGGACTAGAGATACCTATTTCTGAAATTAATGATTTAAGAAGAATTAGAAATGGTATGCAGTTAACTCCAGAAGAACCCATAGACAAGTTTGATTTAAATAATTTTGATATACAAAAGCCACCTTCGAACACAAACCCGAAACCAACTCCACCAGTTTCAAATAATGTTGGACCTGTTTCATCGACTCCTGCTATACTGCAACCATTCGCAAACAACGCAACTGCTAGAAGACCAAATGGTCTTTCTGGTTTATTAGGATCTAATCCAGAAGATGTGTTGAAAAACATGGAAGTAGCTAGGAGAACAGTATGAAACTATCAGACAACTTTTCATTAACAGAATTTACTAAATCACAGACAGCCGAAAGAAAAGGCATAATTAACAAACCAAATGAAATACATGTTATAGCTATGGAATCTTTATGTCATAATATACTAGAAAGAGTTAGATCAGCTTTTGGTAAACCCATTAATATCAATTCGGGCTATCGAAGTGTTGCTTTGTGTGAAGCCATTGGATCAAAATCCACATCACAACATTGTGATGGAGAAGCAGCAGACATAGAAATATATGGCGTAAGTAAT
>Ga0181409_1000503_pt1 | contig 15590 bp, 19 predicted proteins | sample 32SPOviralmetaG_FD_130138 | JGI IMG/M metagenome (GOLD analysis project Ga0181409, IMG submission 130138) | Marine viral communities from the oligotrophic San Pedro Time Series (SPOT) site, San Pedro Channel, CA, USA - 32 SPOT_SRF_2012-05-30 | ecosystem: Environmental > Aquatic > Marine > Strait... | reverse complement strand
GAAGGACTACCTGATGCTGCTGTAAATTTTTTTAGTTTTATCTTTAATGCCATTAATTACCGTCCACTTGGTCTGTAAATTCTAATTTTTGTGTTGTACTATTGTATGCCAAAAATTTACCATTACCAAGTGAGCTTGTATCAACGTCATCTAAATTCAAAAGTCGTACTTCACCACCACCACCAATTGAAGCCATTTGCATTGACACTAGTTTTCTAAATTGTTTAAATTCTAGTTGTAATTTTTCTAAATCGCTTAATTGTGGTTGTTCATCTAATTGTTCAGGTTTTTTAATTAAACCTGACATCGCCTGCGCTAGTGAATTAACATTTGTTTCTTCAACTCTAGGCTCAGGTCTTGTTTTCTTACTGAAGTAATTTACAGGTTTAACTTCAACTTGTTTAATCTCTTTTACTTCTTCAACCTTTTGTATAGTTTCTACAATTGGCTCTAATTCTTCTTGTGATGTTTCACTTTCAGTTTTTTCTTTTGCTGGAGTTTCAACATCATACTTAACTTCCTCAGGATCAAATCCATCTTTTTGTTTTTCAATATTTTCAGCTAAAGAATTCTCAAAATGATCTAGTCTATCAAAGAAACCTTTAAGAGCATCTAGTTTAGTAGAATCACGTTTTGCTATAATAACGTGTTCTTTTCTCGCCTCTGATACTGTACCAAAAAAACTAGATAAGTCGGTAGAAAGATTAATATTTACTCTAGGTGTAAATCTTATTTTTTCTTCTTCTACTTTCTTCTTCTCTTTGGCTACAGAATTAAAAAATTCTGATAACTCATTCATTACGCTTTAGTTGCTCTCGGATTTACTGTTATTATTCCACTGTGTACAACTTCAATAGTAGAATCAGATAGTGTAATCATTACATCATAAACATATCTACCTGCATCTATTGCTTTTGTTTGAGTATCTGTAAGTGATAATTTATAGATACCAGAAGTCGCTGTGACTATCGCTGTTGTAAACTCAGCAGTTAATGTAGAAGAACTATAAGACGGTCTCATATGTGCTCTAAAAGTTAGACCACTAATATCGTATGCTGTTGACCCATCGGTTGTGACTGTTAAATTCTTACTAAAGTCTGCGCCTTGATCTACAACTAAATTGATTGATGTGCTTTGTGTGACTGCCATATAATCTCCCTATTCGTATATTTATAAGATTATAAGATAGAACTTTTAACAATATCGTTTAATATATGATTTTCTATAGCTCTCATATTAATGTGAATAAATCTAAATGGTTCTATTCCGTGGTCTACTGAGTAAGCGTGTGACATATAGGCTGGAAACAATAATAAAGAGCCAGGTTTAACTTTATAGTGCACTATGTCATTTGCGTTTGTGACTTTGTTTGAGTCTTTCTCTTGTAGTTTAAGAGGAACGTGAGCAGTACGAGGATCTTGGAACATTGGATAAGATGTAAGATTACTACACTTTAAAAAGTAAAATCCTGATATATGATTATTAGCGTGTGTATGAAACCAATGATGACCAGCACCATTATTAGAAAATTCTTGTACCCAACTTTCTGTAAATATGAGTCTATATTTTTCCATATCATAACCCATATCATCTAATACCCAACGTGATTTTTCTGCCATATATTTGTGGAAAAAATCAAAATCTTCATCAGGCTCTAATGGCTCACTATGATACGTCATACCTATATCATTTTTATAACCAATTGTTTTTTTCTTTTCGTTATTTTCTTCTTGGTCTTTTCTAGCTTTATCTATGTAAGGATCTGATAAAGTATCTAATTTAGATACCCATTCAGGTTTATCTTCATAGTATATAGGTGAAGAAAAAAAATTACGTTTATTCATTTAATCTATTTATTACTGTATCAATATCTTCTAATACTTTCCAAGTGCTTTGATTACCTTCTGCGAATATCATTGTTCCTACTTCATCTTCACTTGGATATACAGATAATATTTTATCTATATTAATTGTTAGTGATTTACCTAAGTAAGGTTGAAAGTCTTTTATTTCTGGTAATATAGTTGCGTTTGTAAATGTTTTAAATTTACCACTTGACTTTTTTATCTTTAATGGTTGCATTACTTTTAATTCTTCATTCATTATATCTCCTATTTTAAATCTAATTTATATTCTTCAGTTCCTATTGTCCCTTTTATCCAAAAATTACAAGCCAAAGATACTCTAGGTTTATTAGAGTTATTTTGTTCTACCGAGTGACCTAAATGAGAGGGAAAAAATACTATCTTACCTTCACTTACAGGTATCACATATGAATCTGCTTGTATATGATTAGCGCTATCGTATTCCAATTTAAATGAAGTATGAAATAAATTTGTATTTTGTGGACTTTTACACATAACAATTCCACCACAGTTTTCAGGTGTATCAGTATAATATACACCACTAATCAAACTATTACCGTGATAATGTTCTTGTGCTCTATCACCAGGGTGATGTATGTTTGTCCAGGAGTTTAACATTGGAAAAGTCACATTATTTTTTACTTCTACAAATTTTCTTAAAAAATTTTCTAATTCTATTTCTATTGCTTTCTTTAAATCTGGTATTTTTTCTAATACATATTTGTCATCAGATATATCACTATTACCAATATGTGTTCTACCATACTTTAAGTTATTAATAGTATCTTTCCATTCCTGTTTGACAGGTATTATGTTTTCATACACAGGTATGGGCCACAAATTATGTATTTTAAATTCAGGCATTATCTATCACCTCTTGGCACTGAATAATAAAAATGTGTTATTGTATATCTACCTTGACCTATTTCTTTTGGTGGTGTTTTAAATTTTATTGGTGAAACACTATGTAAATAATAACTAGGAAACATAACCATTCTATTATTTTTTACTTTGATTTCTACTTCTGGGTCATTCATAAAAAAATCTCCACCATCAAATGCTTTGGGTTCTTTAAGCATCCATATTAAACAAGTCCACAAAAAAGTATCGTGGTGAGGCTCATAAAAATCATTATCTTCATAATAAGATATTAATGTAGAGTCTCTATTTGTACCGTTAAAACTACGACTATGAGGAATACAATTTGGGCCAAGAATATCTTTAAAAGCTTTTGATCTTTGTTTATACATACAATTAAATATAGGAGATACATTTTTTCTCATATAGTAATTTTCTATGTAATATCTATAAGCATTACTCAAAGGTTTACCCTTGTTGTCTCTAGCAACAATTGTATTTTCGGCACGTTCTATTTGATCTTTGGGAGTTGCATTAAAAAACTCTAACTCTTTCCATATGGCTTTTTCTTCGCCAGGATTATACCAATTGTCAACAACTATAAATGGATATAAAGGATTGTCTTTAAATAATTTTACTTCCCAATTATTTTCAATACCATCAATATTCATAATTTAATATATAATTTTTTTAGGAGTATTAATTACCTTTTTTTCTGTCATTGTATCATTATCTTTATCTTTATATTTTTGATGAACATTTGTCTCGTTTATTTTCATTGACTCTGGACTTCTAAAATCACCACTCATACCTAGTAAAGGTCTACCATCAAAAGGTATATCATATTCACCACCCTTTTCATTATAGTGTAAAAATACTTGAGCGTGATTATTTGCTAAAAGTGGCTCTCTCCAATGTGATAATTCACAACCACGATATATAATCATATCACCTGGTTTCATATGTATAGGAGTTTCGTCACCATTTTTTTCTTTAATAAACAATGGCCAATCCCAATCAGGATATTTACTTACATCAATATTTGAGTTATCATATCCTAAACAAAGTGTAGTTGATATTTCACAACTAGGTCTATCTTTGTGAATTTCTAATTCTGTTCCTTTTGTATATAATCTATGATATGAATATGTAGGCGTTAAATTATAACCTGTAAGAGTTTGCATTTGTTCTAAAGATAAACTTAATAAGGTATCCATTATAGCATCACCATATTTACTAAAATCACCAGGTGCTTGTTTATCAGTAAATGTGCCGTGTATATCTTTATGTGTTTGTATATTATTTTCTTCATACCAATTTAATCTAGCTGTTTCTAATTGTGTGTGATGATATAATAGATTAGCCATATTACTGTCTATAAAATTATCTATTTTTACCCATTTATTTTCTTCAAAAAATTTAGCAGCAGGGTGAACAACAGCAGAGTTTAATCCTGCAGTACCTCTAAATTGTTTTTCTGCTTGTTTTTTTTGTTCATCAGTTAATTGTTCCCAATTACCAATATATTTTTTCATTATATCCATTTTTACTCCTTTAATCTATTTAGACTTATTTAAAAGGTTTCCCTAATGACCATAAGACCATAGAATATCTTGTTCCTCTAGTGACAGGTGTGACTTGATGATAAGTCCAAGATGGAAATACAATAATAGAACCTTGCGGTCTAATTTCTTCTACTTCGTGGAATCTTTTACCAGCTGCGTGTGGACCAAAATCAAATTTTAAATTACCACCATCATATTCACCAGGTTTATTTAAGTTTATTGTTATAGATAATTTTCTTACCCTACCAACCATATTTGGGTTTTCAGTATAACCTTTTGGAGCTTTACCTGTTGTTTTATCTACTGGTGATACTCCAGGTATCCATCTTTTATATTTTCCAAAATGACAACTATTACCGTCAGCGTGCCAACCATAAAACCCACCCTTGTTATATTTTGTAAATTGAAAAGATTCACTAAAGTCCCATTCATATTCCCAACCTGCTTGTTTGTTTGCTGTTCTTAAAAAAGGGTGTATTAAATCATACAACCATCTATCATTAAACCAACAAACTTCACTATCTCTCACATATCTATTTTGTTCTACATTTACATCTTTACCTAATTTTGTTTTTAATTCTTCTAATGTTTCATCTTGTTGGGGTAAAGCATCGTCTTTCATTGCCTGTTTATGATTATCGCCAAAAGTTGTGGCTTCTGTTGACTCACCTTTATCTTTAGTTTCCTTTAGTCTATTTTTACCTAAGTCAATAATTTTTTGACATTGTTCCTCTGTCAATGCTGACTTAAAATAATAATATGAATTTTGTACTTGCATTCTATAACTCCTTCATTTTATTTATAGTACCACAAAATTACCTGATACACTTATACGTTCTGCGTCAACCCAATATGCTGGAACATAATGACTTAATTTTGCTGGAAAAATAAACATTAAATTTTCATATGGTTTTACAGGATATTCAGTACCCATAAGATCACTTATTTGTTCACCATATTGAAAACAAATGTGACCTGATTTTGCTGAATTACAATCAGCATTTACAGAAAATATTTCTTCAGGTACTTTACAAAATATTACAAATGATAAAACTCCTGTGTGTGTATGAGGTGGATTAAAATCGTGTTTTTGTGAAAAATTTATCCATAAAGATTCTAATGCTAGTTTTCCTTGTTCCCAAGTGCTTTTATCTTTTTTTATTCTTGTTAGATTATTAACCATCTCTGTATTTGTACCAAATTGATTGTATAATCCATTAGCAAACTTTTCAACATAAGAAATCATTTTAGGTGATACTTTTTCTACATAATCATTTTTATAATGATATGATCTTCCATATTTTAAATTACCAGCAAGTTTAGGATTAAAGTCATCTTCTTTTAATGTAAGTTTACGACCTTCATCTATTAACTCTTTTGAAAAACTAGGGTCTACTTGTGTTTGAAAAATAGGTGGTCCAAAAGGATATAATATATTATCACCTTCTTCAGTCTCAGACTTTGCAATGTTTGTTCTAAAATAATTTTCCATAATTAACTTTTCCTTATCACTATATTTAACACTTTTCTAAAACTGGTATTTTTAGGATTTGAACTAGCATGATATATACCATCAGATATTACCATTCTATTTTCTTTAGGTTTAACTCTTTGTAATTCTGTATAATCATCTTTAAAAAATATTGTATCACCATCACAATCATTTAAATAATAAGTTATAGAATAATGTGGCTCTTCTAAATCAATATGAGCTACATTGTGATTTAAATTTTTATGATGTGGAAAGAGTAGATTAAATTTTGATTTAACTATATCACCAAAGATTTTATTTTTTCTTAATATAGGGTTAACAAGTTTATGTATATAATCTGTGTGTGGTGAGCTAATGTTTATATCTTTATCATTGCCCCAATTTTTTATATTAGAAAAAAGTAAATGAATTAATTGTTTAGTCTGTGTACCTTTATTAAATTTATTAATATCATCAATATCATTTCCTAAATACCAAGGAAAATCATTATGATTTACTATATCTAATATTGATTGAAATAAAGGGTCTTCTAGCGCATTGTCTATCACAGTTATCATAATTATATTTAGAGGTGTTTAAAAATTAGTATCTTACGATCACTATACCTTTACCACCTGCGCCACCATCGTGGCCTCCATTAGATCCTCCACCGCCACCACTACCTGTATTGGCTTGGCCAGCTGCTCCATCAGGCGCACCTGATCCAGAAGCACCACTTGGAGATCCTCCACCACCACCTCCACCTGAGCCACCTTGGCCAGATGTGTTAGGAGCACAAGTTCCTCCACCACCACCACCAGCGTAATAAACAGGTGATGTACCGTCTGCTATTGTATAAGCTTTTCCAGGGCCACCTTGAGCAGCATAGTTTCCACCATTACCACCAGCGCCTCCAGCTCCTCCTCCACCACCAGCTCTTCTACTACCTGACATAGTTCCTGGAGATGCATTTCCACCTTGAGATCCAAAACCGTAAGCTCCACTATCACCTGGTTGAGTAGGTTGAGTTCCTGTTCCACCACCAGTATTATTTGCGTGGCCATTTGCGCCACCACCAGATCCACCGTCTCCACCTGTATAACCTGGGTTTACATAACCGTGTCCACCACCTTTGGCTGTTAATACATCACCAGATGGGTGTTTTCCTGGACTAGGTGAAGCACCAAATGTTGAATCTTGTCCTGTGTTTCCTGTGTAAGCAGCAGTTGCGCCACCACAACCAACTGTGATAGCGATTGTTCCTCCTGGTGTCACTGGATAAGCTGGCATAAATATTACTCCACCAGCGCCTCCACCACCACCATTATCACCACCACCCGATCCACCACCAGCGATTACTAATACTGCGTCTAGTGATGTTGTTCCAGATGGTACTGCGAAAGTACCAGATGAAGTAAATGATGTTTGAGAATATACTCTATTTACTGTAATAGAGAAAGCTCTGCTTGATGTATTAGAAGCAGCGTCAACTGCTCTCAATACGAAATTTGATGTTGTATTACCACCTGGGTTTGTAGCAGTACCAGATATAATAGCAGTTCCACCTTCTGCTGCTGTATTAACTAAACTTATTCCTGCTGGTAAAGCACCCGATTGTATTTCAAAAGTGACATTACCTGCTGACTCTGGGTCAGTTGCGTTTACTGAAGCGTTTACACTTGCACCACCATTTACTGTTGCTAATGAACCTGCTGCAGTCACAAACACTGGACTTGCGTTTATATTAAGTTGATTTCTTTTTGTAGCCTGTTGACCATTAGGGTTTTCAACAACAATGTCATAGGGCTCACCAGCAACAACTAAAGTGGATTTAGCAATTATTCCTGTTAATTGAGTTGCTGAATTTCTAGTGACTGAACTAAAAGCAACTTCTGTTCCGTCAGCCTTCTTTAAAAATGCTGTTGCGCTTGCGTTAAAATTTGTACCTGTAATAACAAAAGTATGATTACCTGTACCATCACCTTCATTAACGTTAGTAGGACTAATAGATGTAATAGTTGGCGCAGAATTGATATTAGAAGCTTGTATCTTTTTAAGTGTACTTGAAGAAGTATCAAATACTAGTAAAACATCATCAGCGCTAGCTACTGCAGATAATTCTGTATTACCTGTAATTGCTGTGACATCTAAATGTTCTTCACTAATCGCATCATCAGCAATTCTAGTTGCGTCAATGGCATCAGTTTTTATACCATCTTTTTCAATTGCCTGAGCTCCTATACCGTCTTTTGTAATCTTTGTTAGCGCCATTTATTTCTCTTATTTTTCCTTAATATTTTTTATTTTAATTACTAATCTATTCACAAACTCATCTAGGTAATCTAAATCAGCAGAAAATCCAATGTGTGGTATTCTAATCTTTTTACCATTTTCATCAGTTGACATTCTAAAACCTTGAATAGATTCACCTATTCTTTCGTTTTTTGTCAATTGACCCCATACTGAATCTTTTACACTTTTCATTGGAATTTCTTCCAATTGAAATTTTTCCTTTAATTCTTCTGCGAACATTCCACAAGGAACTTGATCTCTGGCTCGCATCAAATCAATAATCTCTTTAACTACAACTTTATCACTATCTGATATATCTCCGTAGTCATAAACACTTGTAATTGCTTCTCCAGTCATATTTGAAGCAACTTTTCCGGCATTACCCTCATTTGGGTTTATTACACCGTGTTTCTTTTCCTCTTCAGCCATTTCAATTTTCTCCTTAAAAATTATTTAAATATATTAATATTTATATTAATTATCATCAACCCAAGTACAAAATTCTGTCACTGCTGCTTCAGTATCTGCAACTGGATTAGTATTACCTTTATATATACAAACTACAATACCAGAAGGTGTAGTTGTACTACCTACCACTTCGCCTTCAACTTTTATGTCTAAGCCACTATAAGTAGATTTTAAATTCGTTATTTGATCGCTAGTTAATGCCATATATTTCCTAATATTTAATTATAACAATTCCTTTACCACCACTTTGAGGATCGTTTCCTCCTCCACCACCGCCACCTTTATTGGCTTGGCCAGCTGCGTTAGCATTTCCACCACCACCTTGTCCACCTTGTCCACAAGGGTTAGCTCTTCCACCACCACCAGCATAGTAAACTGAAGTTGTTCCATCAGAGATTGTATAAGCTTTACCTATACCACCATTACCACTAGACCCTGCGGCACCAGCACCTCCGCCACCACCTGTACCACCTTCGCCATTATTTCCAAATCCATAAGCGCCTGAGTCACCTGGTTGAGTTGGTTGAGTAGCAGTTCCACCAGATCCACCTCCTGCTCCACCACCAGAGCCACCAGAACCTCCATTTTTATAAGCTGGAATATTGTGTTGTTGTGCTCCACTACCGCCACCTTTAGCAGTTAATACGTCACCACTTGCGTGTTTACCTGGATCACCAGGTGCACCTAATACTGAATCTTGTCCTTGGCATCCTACTGTGACTGTTAATGTTCCTCCTGGTGTCACTGGATAATTTGGCATAAATATTAATCCACCAGCACCACCGCCACCAGCACCTTGTCCCATATGGTCAGGGTGATAACCAGGGAAACCTCCACCTGTTCCACCACCAGCAACTACTAATACTTCAGTAAGAGTGGTTGTTCCAGATGGTACTGCGAAAGTACCAGATGATGTAAATGATTGATAAGCAATTTGTTTGTTTACTTGAATACTAAACGCTCTGGAACTTGTATTTGAAGCAGCGTCAACTGCTCTTAATACAAAGTTGTAAGTCGTATTTGCTGCTACCGTAGCAGGTGTTCCTGATATGATAGCTGAACCACCATCGGCATTTGTATTAACCAATGTCATATTAGGTGGTATAGAACCTGATTGTAATTCAAAAGTCACCTGTGTTGCATGCGACTCTGGATCAGTTGCAGATACTTGAAAACTTCCTGAGTTTGGATTTGATATTGTTCCTAAACTACCTGCTCCAGTAGTAAATACTGGTTGTGCGTCAACATTTACTTGATCTGTTAAAACTTTTGTAAAACCGTTAGATGTAATTGATATATCAAATGGCTCATCAGCAGTCAACATAGAAGACTTAGCAATAACACAAGTTAATTGTGTTGAGCTGTTTCTTGTGACACTTGAAAATGCTAAATCAGAGCCACCTGTTTTTACAAGTTTTGCTGTGACATCTGTGTCAAATGATGTTCCTGTGACAGTAAAAGTATGATTACCTGTTCCATCACCTGTTAATGCGTTAGTAGGAGATATAGAAGTTAATACAGGAGGTAAAAAACCAACCCGTGATCTTTTAATTTTCTTTAACGCACCTGCACTCGTATCAAATATTAATAACATATCATCTTCTGCACCAGTTGCTGCTAGTTCAGGGTGACCTGTAATTGCTGTGACATCTAAATGTTCTTCACTTATAGCGTCATCTGTAATATTTGAACTTTTAATTTTTGTTGCCATATCTATATTTATTATCCTTCTCTAGGTAATTCTCTAATAATTATTGCATCCGCGGCAACTGGAGCCACTGCAAAAGTTAAAGTTGTACCTGAAATTGTGTAATCACTTGTCGCAGCTTGTGCAACACCATTTATAAAAACTAATACATTTGCGACTGCACACCCATTAGTCACTGTGAATGCTCTTGTAGATCCGTCTCCTGTAGCTGATCTATTAACATATGTTAAAGAAACAGTAGGTGCGAAGTTTGCTTTAGTCATTTTTCTTAATGCCGAAGCAGATACATCATATATTAAAATTTGGTCACCATCAGCAACAGATGTTTCTGCTGTTTGAGCTGTAATAATACCTGAATTTAAAAATTGACCTACGTCTCTAGCAATACCTAAAAATATAACAAATACTGTTGCGCCTGTTGTAGGTGCCGCTGTAAATGCGATTGATGTACCACCACCTGTTAGATTATATCCAACTTCTGGCTCTTGTACTACACCAGCAACTGACACTAAAATTGATGAAGACGAACCTACAGTATAGTTTAAACTAAATGTAGTAGTTGATGAGTCAGCAGTCAAAGACTGTTTCTCAAATGCTCCGTATGATGGTTGTCTTCCTATATATGCCATTTATTAATACCTTACGATTACAATTCCTTTACCACCGCCACCACCAGCGCCAGAAGGACCTGGTCCTCTATCAGCTCCACCTGCACCACCACCTTTATTAGCTTGTCCAGGTCTAGCAGGGAAATTATTTTCTTGCATTCCTCCACCATCACCACCACCACCTTGGCCACCATCACCACTACTAGTTGTTGGTTGGTTATTGTTATAACGTGATCCTCCACCACCACCAGCATAGTAAACTGAAGTTGTACCATCTGCAATTGTATAAGCTTTTCCAGCACCACCAGAACCGGCATTACCTGGAACACTTGGGCCACCACCATTTACACCACCAGCACCAGCACCACCGCCGCCACCAGCTTGATAAATCTGTGGACCTAAAGGTCCTGGAGTACCACCACCTGCATTACCAAATCCGTATGCACCACTATCACCTGATTGAGTAGGTTGAGTTGCTGATCCACCTGCTGAGCAGTTAGTTGAACCTCTTCCTCCTCCACCTGATCCACCAGATAAAGCATTTCCAGGGGCAGCACCACCACCTCCACCACCTTTAGCAGTGAGTGGGTTTGTTGTTCCTGGACTAGGTGAAGCACCAAATATTGAATCTGATCCTGAAGCACCTTGTTGTCCATCAGGGTTATCTGGCGCAGGATAGTTATTAGGTTGACCACCACCACAACCAACTGTGATTGCTATTGTTCCACCTGGGCTTACAGGTACGGCTGGCATATATACTAGACCACCAGCGCCACCTCCACCACCGTGGTGAGTACCACCAGCACCACCACCTGCAACAACCAATACGGAATCTAATGATGACACACCAGATGGTACCGCAAAAGTTCCAGATGAAGTAAATGATTGTGATGTAAATATTCTATTAACAGTTATAGCAAATGCTCTACTTGTAGTGTTAGATGCTGCGTCAACAGCTCTCAACACAAAATTTGATGTTGTATTTGCTACTGGGTTAGTTGCAGTACCAGATATGATTGCTGTACCACCCTCTGCCGCTGTGTTCGTTAAAGTTAAACCTGCTGGTAAAGCACCCGATTGTATCTCAAAAGTGACATTACCTGCTGATTCTGGATCGGTCGCATTAACTGATACACTTACACTAGCGCCACCATTGACTGTACCTAATGTCCCTGCTGAAGTCACAAATACTGGTTGAGCATTAATGTTTAATGGATTATTTGTAGTTTCTATAGCTAATCCATTTGAATTAGTAATTTTAATATCATAAGGCTCACCTGAATTAGGTAAACTTGATTTAGCAACAACCACAGTTAACTGTGTTGGCGAGTTTCTTGTTGTTGAACTAGCGGCAATTGCAGTACCTGTAGAATTAACAAATTGTACAGTTGGTGAAGCATCAAACTTTGTACCTGTGATAACTAAAGTGTGATTACCTGTACCATCACCTGTGTTAGCATTTGATGGTGAAATAGATGTAAAAGTAGGTGATTGTAAAACTAGATTACTTCTTTGAATTTTTTTAAGGCTACTAGAACTAGTATCAAATACTAGTAATACATCATCAGCCGCTGCTGTTGCTGATAATTCTGTATGACCTGTCACTGCTGTGACATCTAAATGTTCTTCACTAACTGCATCATCTGCTAATTTAGTTGCGTTAATCGCATCTGCTGCGATTTTTGCTGTAGTGACATTTGAATTTAAAATTTTAGCTGTTGTCACAGCATCAGCTTGTATTTTAGCAGTAGCAATTGTATTATCACTTACTGTTGAAATTTGTTGTACATTTCTTGTACCTGGATTTAAAACATATATGGCAGCACTTGCCGCTGGAGCAGCTGTAAATGTGACTCTTTTTAGATCACCTGATCCATCTTCACCAATAGTATAAGCTTTAGACGAACCTTCTTGTTGTCTAACATTATCTACAAATACCTGAATATCGTTTCCACCACCATCGGGTATTACGTTTGATAAATCAAAAGTAGTCGTACTACCATCGCCAGTAAAAGTATCTTGCGAAAATAATCCTACACCTTTATTTGCTGGATCTGCTCCAATATATGCCATTTTTATCCTCTATTATACGTCTTCTAAAACCGTAATCGTTGCGTCAAGTGAAGCGGCTCTACTAGCCTCTACTCTTAATACATCAGCATTACTGCCATCATTTTGTACTACTAATTTATTACCCGCCATAACCTCTAGTGAGGAGCCAGCTGGTATTGTTGCGTCCTTAACAATATACACATCATTAGTACCATCTTCGTTATCTAAAAAAACAGAAGCAGTGATACCAGCGGTATGTTTGTTTGCTAAAGTAATTCCAATAACAATAGATTCTAATGCTGAACTACCTGCGCCTGCTGGAACTGTATAAACAGCGTCAGCTGAAGCACCAGTGCCTGTTCCAACACTCGGTTTTGCGAATCTTTTGAAATCGTTTGCCATTTTGTTATCCTTTTATTTTACTATTTATAATCTATCCCAGTGCAACTGCTTGCGCAATCGCAAAGTTTGTTGATGCGAAATTCACTGCTGTACCTGTAGTAGTCACAAAAGCCGTTGAAGAATCAATAACATTTGTTGAAGAATCTATGTCAATTCTACTACCCATAAGAGCGTGATTTACACATTGATAATATAATATATTAGGTGTCGTTTCCGATACCACAATTTGAGTATATGCGCCAGAACTACCTGCTGTGCCATTATAAGTCACACCAGTTGAATATAATGTAGTTTTACCTGAGTCATAATATAATCTTATTTGATGACCAGAGTTAGTGGCATCTGATTGAGTAAATCTGTATGTATTACCTACTTTTAAATCTATGAAAGGCGATACAGAGTTATTTAATAGATAACCATTACTAGACCCAGAGCCGTGATATATATGAGTTGATGATTTAGCTGCAACTGTCACAGCAAATTCTGTGTAAGTATTTGACCCATCTGCATTATATCTATGACCAAATGTTTGTATAACAAGGTCACCAGCGACTGATGAGTTTAATTCGTTTACAGCGCCTACAATACTAGACGCCGAAGTTGTCATAGTTGCAGTATCACCGATATCGGTTGACGCTAAACTATTAAACGTGGTACGAAACGTATCTAGTGTATCTGTTGTTGCTACTGATCTTACAGCCATTTTATTTCTCTAATACCTTTGTTATTAAACTTTTAATTTCTCTTAATTCAGCCTTAAGATTATTTATTTCTTTACAAGCTGATCTTAACTCATCACTTTGTTTATTTCTATCTCTATGACGAGCCATATATATTCTATACTCACTAGTAGAAGTGTTAATAACAGCATTAGACACTGTATCTCTAATTAAACTATCGTGTCCTTCTACTCTTAATTTTGCCATATTATACCGCCAATGCTATTCCTCTAAAGTCTTTTAGTCTCGGTGCGTAAGGTGATACCGTTCCTTTTAATACTATTTTAATCTCAAAAGATGTAAACTCTGATAAATCACTTACACTAAATTTGTGATCTCTGAAATCATTATCTTGTACATCATCGCCTATTGATGGGTCAATTGCTGTGTCAGATGAGCCATCTGTATTAAATGGTGTAAATTCTATATCTTTAATTCTTCTAACTTCTTCACCACCACTTACTCTAAAGAAAGCTCTAATTGATGAAGATGATCTAACACTTGCCGCAACTCTAATATCTAAAGCTGTTGATGGATTTTCTAAATTAACTGTTTTAGTTATATAAACACCTTCAGAAGAACCACCTTCTATCGCTGTGTCTTCTTCAAAATCAACTGTATTTGTTAGTTTAACAACTATTGATGCTCCTGATGCTGGCGCACTACCCATAGTTAATGTTGTGCCAGAAACCGTAAAGTCATCAACTGGTTGTAATTTTAAACCATTTTTCTTAATCGCAAGTAAATGAACACTCGCTGGTGTACTTGATAAAGTAAATGCTACTGTACTTCCGTCACCTGTAAATCTATCTGTTGATGATACAGTAGGATTATTTAATCTATTGTTAATAGCAAAAGCATTTGTACGTTTCATATCAATAAAAGGTGATATATTTGCGTTTTCTGAACTCATTGTAAAGTTTACAATTAATGATTTACCACTTGACATTTCGTTAGTTTGATTTATTGTACTAGCAACTAATCTTGGTGATGTAAAGTAAATATTATCACCTACAACTGTATTTGATGCTGTTGTATCAATTGTAAACGCTGTTTCTGTACCGTGAACTGATTTACCAGTTGTTGTTTTAATTGTTGCTGATAATTCTGTACCAGGTTGTGTCACTTGACCTATCTGTAATTGCATTACATCAAAGGCTCTATTTTCTGTGGCGACCACTGTACTACCACCTATATCACCAGATGATGTTGCTGTTCCAGCAGTTGTAATATCATAACTGTCTAAAGTTATATTTGTAATACTTGTATATGTTCCGTTAATCGCAGAGTGAGCAATACCATTATAAGTACCTGCCGCAACTCCTGATATTGTCACATTATCACTTGTAGAATGCATACCGTGATTTTTATGGAATACTCTGATGATACCTGTGCCATTAAATGTTCTTAATGGATTAGCTTTTAGTGTTCTTGTAGGTAAATCTTTGTTTGCTAGTGTTAGTGTTCCTGAAGTAGAAGTATCAAATACTGCTTTCTTCAAGTTGAATTTTAAATCTTCCATTTGTTCAGGTGTCCAAGTACTGTCATTTGCTGATTTAAATAATACACCTAATGCTGGCTG
>Ga0181409_1000498_pt1 | contig 15667 bp, 19 predicted proteins | sample 32SPOviralmetaG_FD_130138 | JGI IMG/M metagenome (GOLD analysis project Ga0181409, IMG submission 130138) | Marine viral communities from the oligotrophic San Pedro Time Series (SPOT) site, San Pedro Channel, CA, USA - 32 SPOT_SRF_2012-05-30 | ecosystem: Environmental > Aquatic > Marine > Strait... | reverse complement strand
CTACATGAATCATAAGATGTTTCAATATTATATTTATTTTTCAAAATATTATATAATACATCTCGTTTTATGTGAAAACCACAATTAAAATTTGAATTTATTAAAACGTTATTTTCTTGATCTGTATTAATAAAAGTTAGTTTGTCAGATATCAAAGGAGTTAATATATTCAAAATATTTGTTTTAATTATATCTAATAAACTAGAATCTACTATTCCTGGAATTTCTAATTTTCCAGTATTAAATACCTTAACATGTATCTCATGAAATTGTTTATGTATAAATCTAATAGTAATTGCGAAACAATTATAAAAGGCATTTTTTGTTTTGACTTTGGTTGTCAAAATATCTTTTTTTGATATTCCGATTGTTAATTTGCGCTCGTCCTTAAACTTATTACGTCTAGCATCTGGGTTATTGATTTGTTTTATAATATTTTCTTTATAATTTTTTAGCGATTTTAATTTTTCAATATATTCTTCATATTCTTCTACTGTATGATTAACAATCTTAATTTGTTTTTTTATTACACAATTATCTTGAGTTTGATAATCACTTATATGTATTTTCCAAAAAACATTATTTATATCTACCTGTTCATTTAAAAATAATACTTTTGTATTTGTTGATATACTTAAATCTTCACATTTTGGTATATCTAATTCTTCATCCATTTCACTTTCACAAGTATTCTTATTTTTATCAAATAAACTTGATTCTTCACCTGTATTTTGTTCTTTTAAAAATGTTTCCCATTCTACATCTAAATCCATTTCTTTATATTAAAATATTTGTTAATCTTTATATGTTTCAATTTTATATATAATTCGTTGAATATTATATGAAAAAAATATCAAAACATTCTCAATATCTATTTGAGGATTATGTATAATATTTTCAACACTTTCTATAAATTCACTAGTAATATATTTCGGAATAGTTAATAGATAATTAATATAATTTTTTATAATTTCTATTTTACTAGTATTAAATTGTATACTCAAATTATGAATATAATGTATTAGTCTATTATGGTTTTTTTGATTGACTACATATGAATGAAATTGATTCAAAATATCCTTATCTATAATATTATTGTGATTCATAAGATTATTTGTCTTATTTAACTGTATATAATTAATCATAGAACGTATATCAGACTTATAATATTGTTGTATTTTAAAAATGTCATTATCAGATAACGAGAGATTTTCTTTTTCAATAATATCTTTCAAAAATGATTGTATTTGAAGACTAGGTAGTTGATTAAATCTGATACATAAAAATTCATTTTTCAATGAGTAATCTATTTTACTAATATAATTACAGATTAAACAAAATCTCACATTTTCAAAGCACGTTTGTAATAAATATTTTAAAGCTTGTTGTGCATTTTTTGTCATGTAATCTACTTCATCTAATATTACAAATTTGATACCTTTTACATAAATATTTTGTGAATTTACAAATTGAAAAATTTGATTACGTATGATATCTATTCCTCTTTCATCCGAAGCATTTAAGTGAATCACATTAGATGAATATTTTTTTATATTAAGTGACTCATAGTAATTATTAATTAAGTTTATTATTGTTGTTGTCTTACCAGTTCCAGGTGGTCCATAAAATAACATGTTAGGAAAATACTTTTTTTTTAGAATATTATTAAAAATTGATTGATTGACATCATTTAAAACAATATTATCAAAACACTTTGGTCGGTATTTTTCAACCCAAGGAATATCGCTCATTTAAAAATTATAAAATATAACGTTTAAATATATTTGATGTTAGTTAATATGAATGGTTATTTAGAACTCATTTTTGGTCCTATGTTTTCAGGAAAAACCACACATATAATTCAAAAATATAAACAACATAAATTATTAGGTCATAATATTGCTGTAATTAATTATATGGATGATAAACGTTATAGTAAAACTGAACTAAGTACACATGATAATGTTACAATAAAATGTAATTTTACATATAAATTATATGATTTAACATCAAACATTATAGAAGATGCTGAAATTATTATTATTAACGAAGGACAGTTCTTTGAAGATTTATTTAATTTTGTAATTGAAATGGTAGAAAAAAAAAGAAAAACAATTTATGTATGTGGTTTGGATAGTGATTTTAAAAGACAAAAATTTGGACATATTTTAGATTTAATACCGTATAGTGATAATATAGTAAAATTAAAGAGTTTATGTATGCATTGTAAAGATGGTACATATGCTATATTTTCAAAGAGAATTACCACGCATGAATCTCAGATCGTAATTGGGAGCGATAACTATGTTCCTCTGTGCAGAAAATGTTATCTAACTGATTAAATACAATACAATATATTATAGCCATTCGAATATATACTCCATTTTTTACTTGCTCAAAATATTTTGCTCGACAATCTTTGTCAACTTCATTAGATATTTCTTCGTTTCTAGGAAGAGGATGTAATATAATTGAATTAGATTTCATTTTTTGTATATTTTCACCTGTTAATTGGTATTTACTTATATCAAAAGAATTCAAATCTTTTATGCGTTCTTTTTGTAATCTAGAACAATAGATTACATTATAATGTTCTATATTTGTCAAATCTTCAATATAATTAATTTTATAATTTAATGATTCTATTATTTGTTTTAATTTTTCATCAGGTTCACAATTTGGATAACATAAAAAAGAAATATCGCATTTTAATTCATATTTAGATAACAATATTAATAATGAATGAATAGTCCTACTGTGTAATATATCTCCGATAAAGCAGATTTGTATAATATTTTTTGTATTTATATTTTTATTTATAGTATATAAATCTAATAATGCTTGTGTAGGATGTTCTCCGTCGCCATTTCCACCATTAATAACTGGTTTATCTAAAAAGTTTTCTGCTTCATTTATTCTATCATTTTCAGGATGTCTTAATACAATAATGTCACTATATTCTTGCAACGTTTTCATAGTGTCTTCAAATGTTTCACCTTTTTTTAAACTTGAAGTATTTGGATTAAAATTTATTACACTACCACCTAGTCTTAACATAGCAGATTCGAAAGACATCATTGTTCGTGTGCTTGGTTCAAAAAAAGCATTACACAAAATTTTTCCGTTCATAGATGATTTTACACCATTATCATTGTTTTCAAAATCATTTGCATAATAAAACAATGTATTTATTGTAGATTTTTTTAAAGAATTTACACTAATCATTTATAGATTATGATAAAAGAATATATTTAAACTATTTAAATATGTTTTGGATTAAATTAATATAATGACAGAAGTTGTTCAAACTAAGAGGGGGAGAAAAAAAGCATCTGAGAATGCTGAAAGTGTAACACAAGTTCCTAAGAAAAGAGGACGAAAGCCACGTGGAGGGAAATTAGTAGTTAGAAACGATGATTTGAATAATACACCTCAAATGGTAACTAGTATAATTTTAAATTTAAAATGTTCTTTGAAAGATTTAGATAGCAATCAACAAATATCTGATACATTAAAATATGACCCATCTGTACCACCTACTGTTGAATCTTACCAAAATAATGCTTTTGATTATAGTATTTATAATAATATAAATGAAAATGAATCTAAACAAGCAAATAATAGTGAACAAATATTTGATAATGAAATAAATAATAATGCTCAATGTATCAATATTAAAGATGTAAACAAAAAATTAAAAGATTTAAAAATTCAATATCATAAAAAAAATGTTAATAAAAAATCTGGTTGTTTTTGGTGTACCTATGAGTTTGATAACCCTACTTGTTATATTCCAAATCAAATTAGTGACGATAATATAATTGGTTATGGTTCATTTTGTAGACCAGAATGTGCTGTATCTTATCTGTTTCGTGAAGACATTGATGATGCTCTTAAATTTGAAAGATATCATTTATTAAATTCTATATATTGTAGTGTCTATAATTACACTAAAAATATTAAACCTGCTCCAGATCCACATTATCTATTAGACAAATTTTATGGAAATTTAACAATCCATGAATATAGAAAATTATTAAGTACTGAACATATGCTATTAATATTAGATAAACCTATGACTAGGAATTTACCTGAATTACACGATGATACTGATAATTTTATAAATGACTTATATGGATCAAATAATGATAACAATCAAAGTACAACTACTGGTAAATATAAAGTAAAACGTGAAAGTGAAAAGAAGAAAGGTCCATCTAAGAATTCGTTAATCGCTGAACATTTTGGTTTATAAAATTCAAAACATATAAATAATAAATATATATATTATTATGAATTATGTTTCCAGTTATTTGATGGGTGGTTTGGGTAATCAACTATTTCAGATATTTGCTGCTATTTCTTATGGAATGAAATATAAACGTCGCATTATATTTGCTTATAATGAAACATCTCCAGGAAGTGTATTAAGATATACTTTTTGGGATACATTTTTGAAGCATTTAGATATATTTACAACTAGACATGAAAAATCAAAACTAACAAATGAACATGTTTTAAGTTTTAAGCGTTTGAATGAAACAAGTCATAATTATCAAATTCTTCATGATACCAGTATTAAATCTATATTATTATTCGGTTATTTTCAATCATATAAGTATTTTGAAGAATATTACACTACAATTTCATCATTACTTAGATTAGACCAGCAACGTAATGAAGTTAAAGAAGAATATATGAATCTATTTACAAAAACAAATAATGATATATGTTCCATACATTTTAGAATTGGAGATTATAAAAATATTCAAGATTGTCATCCTGTTTTAACTAGTGAATATTATAAAAAAGCTCTAAAAAGAATAACTAGTTGTAACATAATAAGTAGAGTTTTATATTTCTATCAAGAATGTGATGAAAATGATGTATTAGAACATATTAATATTTTACAAGATGAAGATGAAAATACAAATATTGAATTTATAGGAATAAACCATAATATTCCAGATTGGAAACAAATGTTATTAATGAGTTGTTGTCATCATAATATTATTGCTAATAGTACTTTTAGTTGGTGGGGAGCATACTTCAATAATAATACATCAAAAACTATAACTTATCCAGATCAATGGTTTGGACCAAAGCTTAGTGAAAAAAATATAGAAGATTTATGTCCAAATGATTGGAATAAAATAAATATTATCAAAAATTGATACAAATATTATAATATAGTGTATATCATATTATAATATGAGCTGCCAAGACACTTTGATAACCACCCTTGTAAATGACCTACCTTTTGTTAAAGAATTAAAAAATGATTTGATAAAAATAAAAAAAGAATTAAAACAAAAAAAAAAAGAAGCAAAACGTTGGAGAGAAAAACATGATGCTATTATTAATATTTTATATGATTATCCATCTATTATGAAAAAAAATAATAAACCATATTTTAATGAATTACCACAAAATGTAGAAGTCAAAAAAGAAGTAATCGATTTAACAAATGATAAAGAAAAAGAATTTATAAAAATTGGAATTTCTGAAGACAGTAATAATAATTCTTCAACAAGTTATGATTTCTCATTAAAAAGGCAAAGTGCCGGAGGTTATGAAGAAACTGAAATAAATGGTGAATTATCTGATGAAATATATGAAGAGGAAAGTAATACAATGGAAGTAAATAATACTAAACCAAGCAGTCAATTTGATTTTATATTAGATAGAGATTATACACCTGAAGAATTAAAACAATTAACACCATTTTATAGAGATTTATGGATACAAAAACAAAAAGAAGAAAAAAAAGAATTATGTATAAATACTGATTGTGTTGAAGAAAAAACAGATGAATATGATGAAGAATGTAATATATGTGATGGATATTACAAAGACGATGGTTTAAATGATATATTATTTATAGAAGAAGATCCTAATAATAAAAAAGCTAATTGTGATCTTTGTAAAAAGGAAGAAGGAATAGTTCAAATGAAAAGTACAGGACAATATATATGTCAAGACGCATGTGATGAAGATGAAGAGGAAGTTACTGATGAGGATGAAGATGTAGAAGAAGAAGAAGTAGAAGAAGAGGAGGAAGAAGTAGAAGAAGAGGAGGAGGAAGTAGTAGAAGTAGTAGAAGAAGATACCGACGACGAAGAGGAAGAGGAATTATTTGAAATTGAAATCATAGGAAAACCTCATTTAGTGACAGATGAACAAAATGGAAAAATTTATGAATGCCTTGAAGATGATGAAATTGGTGATCATATTGGAGATATGATTAGTGGTGAACAAATATTTTTAAAAAAGAAAGATAAATCAAAACTTAGTAAATATTACAATAAACATGGAACATGGAAATAAGACAAAATATACAAATTAATATAAGATATTATAATTTATATTAATTTTTTTATTTGGATGTAGTCGTTACACCACCCTTAGATAGTTTTTTATTTTCAATATTTTTAAGATAACCTAGTATATTAATAACTAATTTATTCTTGTTTATTTTTTGTAACATTCTTTGTTCTTCTTCATAATTCATACCCTCTGTTCTTTTATTTTCTAGTTTTCTTTGTTTTGATGTTTCAGAATCTATTTGAGATAAAATATTATTCATATTTTTTTCATTATAATATGAGTTATTTATATTTTTGATGATTGACTTATTAATATATGCTTTAATAAACGAATTCATATCTATTTGAGGTTTATCTCCAATTGTTGATGTATTATATTCATTTAATATTTCTTGTAATTTTTCATTATTAATAATTTTATTTAATATATTAGTATAATTATCGTCATCGTCACCATCATTATTTGATTGATATGTTTCATTATTTGGTGTTAATTTTTTTATAGTTTTATTTGAGGGTTTTTTCATTGAATTATCAGCTAAAGAATGTAAAAAATCACGGTTTCCATACAGATTCCACGAGTAATTACCGTATAATTGTTGTTCATATATATTTGTAAGTAAATTTCCTAATTTATTATTATTATATTTACAAAATATTGTACTTTTATTCTTATCATTTACTTCACCTTCTATTAAATCAATTAAGACGCGCACCTCTTTACGTTTATTATTATTATTTTTAATTATTCCCACATATAGAATATCGTCTAATAATTTGGCGTCTTCATCTGAAATAGATTTTTTTTCATAATATTTATTATAAACTAGTGGAAAAATATTCAATAATAATTTTAATTCTTGTTCTGTGACTTGTTCATTTGGTTTAGAACCTGAACCAGTCTTTGGTCTTTGAAAATAATTCATTAGTTTTTCAATATATTCTTGTAGTTTTTTATTTGAAATTTCAAAATCAGGATATCTATATTTTGAACGTACAAATTTTTGTAAATATGATTCTACGTTACGTAATTCTATTGGAATTTTTGTTGAACTACTACTTTCTCCACGTTTTATATCTATAATATTTTTAATTTCTTCTACATCATTATCAATCTTGATGAGAAATTCTCTATATTTATCAAATAGGTCAACCATATCAGGATGATTTAAAAAATCATTAATCCATATAATTCTAGATATGGTATATATATTTCCTCCTTGCTTTAAATAAGAATAATTTTTACTTACAAACGGGTTAGCATACTTCAACATATACTTAGATATTGACTTATCATTTTTAATAACATAATTATATGAATCATATACATTGCTATAAACAGGATATTTTGTTGGAAATAGTAATATTAACATGGTTTTTATATTTTTTTTTTCAATTTCATTTCTCATTTCATGTGTTATTTTTTCAACAGTAGTATATTGTATTAATGTTTTTGCAAATTCACTTTTATTGAAAAAGAATTCTATAATTTTTTCATATGAAAATGTGTCTAAAATATCAGGATATTTAACATCATTTGTAAAATAAGGATATGTATTTAAGCCTTTATTTACCTGTTTTAAAAGAGGATGATGTAATTTATCAATTGTAAATCTTATAACTTCAATGTCCTCACTTCCTTGTGGTATATTTGTATCTAATATTAATTCTAATTCGTCTATAATAAAGTTCATACTATATTATAAACAGGTATTTATTTTATAATTTATTCATAAAACCTTGAATTTCGGTATTTTTTTTTTGTTCATCGGCTTTTTCTACTATTTTTTTTGCTTTTTCTAATTCTTCTTGACTAATAACACCATCACCATTCTCATCAATATTTAAATGATAATCTTTAAAGGATTCAGGTAAGCAACAAAGAGAACTATCTTCATTACAAAAGTATTCATTTATTAATATAAATATAATTGTTATAATTGCTGCTGTGTAAATGTCTCTTGAACCCATCCATGCTATAGCAAATACTAATAGTTGTTTGCTAAAACTATGTTTTAGATAAGATTCCATAGATTTACTTAATTTAATATTAACAAATCGAGAAGATATGTTTAATATAATTATCATAATACCAGCAAATATTTTACTATTGTTTAATAATTGTATTTGTCCATCAATTGATGTCATATTTTTTGATAAATATTTAAATAATTCTTTCATATACATTAATATTATATTTTTCCATTAAAACCTTTTAGTAAATTTAACTCATTTTCATATTTGTTTGTATAAACTGTAAATTCTTCAGCATTTTTTAGTTGAGTGTCTTCATCCATTAATGATTCTTCCATTATTTTTTCAGCTTTCTTTACTACTTTTTTAGGCATGTTATCTTTATTTTTTAAGATGTATTTTGCTCTTTCAAATTTCTTTTGTTTAGATTCTTCTTTTTCACGAGCCATTTGTTGTTCTTTATTTTGTTTAACTTCTTGTGCTTGTATATCTAATTTTTTTTCCTCAATTACTTTTTTATTATTTTCTTTTTCTTTATCTAATTCAACTTGTTCTTCAGTAACAATTTCTTTATTCATTTGTTTTTCAAAATCGTCCATAATAGATGATTCTAGATTTTCAATGGAGCATAATACTGGATTAGTAATGTAATAGAAACTTATGACTAGAAAGCAAATAAATAACCCAATATGTTTATTAATGCGAGCATAAAATATTATAATAGAAACTGCTAACAATTTTCCTAAACTTGTATGAGCTAACTCTATAAAGTAATTAGAAAATGATAAAAAAAGTAATAAAATTACTATTGGAATAAATTCAATAATGATTTTCATATATAATTATTTGAGAAATAAAGGCTGAAAAAAAATCTACTTATTTTTTAAGTAATCAATGTCATTATTAGATACCGCTTCTGAATGGAATGAAAAAACTACAAAAAAAAGAGTTGGTACTATGAAAAAAATATTAAATAAGTTTGAACACACCAAAGAAGGCTTTGAAAATGTTATACCAGATAATATAAAAAAAACTCAAGAGACAATAGATGAAAGAAATAAACGTGTATCTTCTCTTTTAGATAAAATGACTTCATCTGAAAAAGAAGATACAGATGGAAATAATTTAGCAAATTTTGAACCTTTATCAAACCCTGAAATTCAAACAAAACAAGATTTTCCTCCAATTCAACAAAACAACTTAAAATACAATCCAAATCAACATAAACTTTACAGCAATTACACTAACGCATACAATGAGAAACTAGATTATATAAAATCAGCAGCAAACAATATGTCTAAAAATCAAACAAATACACCAAATGATAAACTAATGGAAAAAATTAATTATATGATTCACATGTTGGAGCAACAACAACATGAGAAAACTGAAAATATTACAGAAGAATTTATACTTTATGCATTTTTAGGAATATTCGTAATATATGTATGTGATTCATTTAGTAGAAGTGGTAAATACATTCGTTAATAATTATAAGTGTATACTTTTGAAAATATCATATACATAATATCGCATGTGATTGCTACAACAAATTGAATAAATTCCAACATATTTATAATCTTCATGAATATCACGATATTCTATATCAGTTAAATACAAATAATTGAAAAATGAAAATTCTTTTTTTAAATAAAGTATAATCCCTTTGTCTTTACTTATACGTGTAAATATTCTATTATATTTTAATAATTGACTATTATGTTTTTTAAAATTATTATGAGTTACCTGGCAAAATACATGTCTTCTCATAAACAATATAAATTTATAAATTTCTATTTTTATTGTTTTAAGATGTTCTACAACAGCATTAAAATATACACGCTGCCAATAATAATTATATATTTTGTCTTGTAAATTGGTATCTAATGTACTAATATACTGTTCCATAACTATTTCTTAGATTTTTCTGTCATTTCTTGAACGGTTTTATTAAAAAGGTAATCCGACCAAGAAGATTTTGTCCCACCATGATAAGCAAAAGCATACTCTCTTTCAATTAACCAACCATTAATATTACATGTATCATTATCACAACTAATTTCAACTAAAAGTCTACCATACTTATCTAAATCTTCACATTTTAATGTAACAACTTTATTTAAGATTTTTTCACGTAACATATCCCTCACAAAGTATCCGTGTTTTTTTTCAAGAGGTGACCTAGTTCTTATTTCAGGTGTATCTACACCAGTAAGTCTACAATTCCATTTATATAAAACACCATTTAATGGAAAAATGGCTTTAACAGTATCTCCATCATAAACAGACACTATTTTTGCCTCAACTGTAGTGTTATATACACACTTTGAAAAACTTGGAGCATCGGTTATACTATCCCAATTCATCTATAATTTAGTTATATTTTAATCATTATATATTTTTTTAAAAATATATAAATATGATTATTATAATAATATAATAATGATTTTATTGTTGGCTATATTACAATTATGTTCTGGTTTTAGAATCATGAGACCTATAATAAAAATGACAAATAGTCAAACTCCTCCACAATTATGGACTGCTTTAAGTAGTGCTTTAAAAAATAATGCTAGAAACTGGTTTATATCAAGAGCTGAAGTAATGGGTATTGATTGGAATTATATGAAAAAACAACGAATTGATAAATTAGAACGATTACGAGAATTAAAAAATGATTTAATTGATCATACAATTGAGTATCCAGAGTATTATATTCAACCATTTCATGGATATGATAAAGGCAACTTAAATTGGATGGCTGCTGTTGAAGGTGAACCCGCTACATTAAGTATAGCTTTAAATTATTGGAAAGAATCAAATCCATTAATTACTCAAGACTGGTTAAGATATAATATATCAAAAAATATAAAAGAATATTTAAAGAATACTAGTATAATAAATGAACCAAAAAATATATTAGATATTGGTTGTTCAGTAGGTGTCTCTAGTGAATTCTTATATAAATCTTTTAGAACAGCAAATGTAACCGGAATCGACTTAAGTCCTTATTTTATAGCTATGGCTAAGTTAAGGTCAGAAGAATTTGATTTTCCTATTAATTATTATCATAGAATGGCGGAAAATAGTCATTTTCAAGATAATACATTTGATTTAACTGCTTGTAATTTTATAATGCATGAATTACCTGAACATGCTACAATAGATATATTAAAAGAAATGTACAGAATAACATCACATGGAGGTACTATTACAATTGTAGATTTAACACCTGTTAAAATAAAAAATGAATTCTTTGTTAGTGCTTTTAGACGATGGTCATTTGAGGTTACTGAACCTCATATATATGGTTATTATAACCGAGACATAATTAAATTATTGAAAGATGCTGGATTTATAAATATAGTTCAAAAAAGTAATGACCCTATAAATTCTGTATGGCTAGCAAGTAAGGATTAAATATGATATTAATATTTATAATAATATCATTTGTAAAATGTTTAAGCAAAATGTTTACGTTCTAAATGTTTAAAATCACGGTCTGGTTGACTTGGTAAATCCATAGGTGTTGCTAAACTGCTCTGGTCTTGAATATATTTCATATAAGAAACAGCTCCGTTATATACATTTTCTACAGCATATGCTAAAACTAAATCATTTAATTTTTTGATTTGTCCAGGTATGTCTTCTTTACGATGTTCAGCATGTTGCATATATGTTGATCTCATTATGATTTTTAAATTGTCAATATTCTGAGAAGGGACTACAATTTGTGATTTTGACATATTGTATACACCTGCTTTAATACCGTTTTGAATTATTTCTATATTTTTAGCACTAAAAAATAGATCACTTAAGACACTAGATTCTAAGTTACCATTTAAGGCTCCTCTATAATCTGTTGCTTTATTCTCTATAGCGATGCGTTCTTGCATTTCAAACCATGCCTCAACTGATGGTTCTGCTATTTGCACACGACCATTATATTTAGTATCAGTTTCATCCAATATTTTTTTTGTATCATCAAATTTATTATATGCTAATTTACAAGTATTCATTATATAGAATTACACCAGAAATTAATCGTCTAAAAGAATGAATATATTATTTGTTTTTTCTAAGTGTATAATATATTATGGAACGTTATTATGTTATAGTCATGTCTATTGCTTTAGTATTATTAATATTAACACTTACATATATTGGAATATTTGCAGCTTATAGTGATGTAAATACAACTTTCCCTCCTATTCAAAATCAATGCCCAGATTATTGGGAATCAACTGAAGATGGACATTGTAAAGTACCTGAAGAAGCAACACAAAATAGTGGAATTAAAGATCCAACTAGTAAAGAATATAAAGATACATATGGATTAGATAAAACAAATGCGCCAAATACAATTGATTTTAATCATCCAGATTGGAATACTACAGGTAAAACAAAAATCTGTGCTCTAAAAGATTGGAGTAATAATAATGGACTAGTATGGGATGGAGTATCTAATTATAATAAATGTTAAATATTTATAAAAATTTTAAATATTTAAACTTCAAAATGTTTTACTGAAGGAAGTTCACCCGAAGGAAAATCTAAATCAGATATTGTAGTTGGTAATACATTAAGTCTATATTTATGTTTTAATCCTAGTTCTTGATTTTCATCAAGTATTTCAATAACTTTAAATTTTAAGTTATATAACTGTTTATGTAATGGATATATTTGTTCAGTATAAATTCTCATTGCTTCACGGATTGTTTCGAATTTATTAGTTTTTTTGTACTCTTCCATAAGAGTATTAAATTCTTCGTTAAATTCAAATATTTCAGTATTTAATTTTTCCATCATTGCTTTATCTTTCTTATCAAAAAATAATTCATAATATTTATCATTTAATTCTTTATACACAGTACTTGTCAGTTCAAATTCTTTATAATCTTCTTCAAAGTTTTTTGAAATTTCACTATCCAGATCATAATTAAATAAACTATTCATTTTATGTTGAATCATACGGTCTCTTAAATTATTAATTTCATCATGATAAGCATTTAAAAGTTCATATAAATTCATAAAATCACTAGCATAAATCTCAATATTTAATTTACATGGATCTGTAGCACTACCACAATATGCTTTATATGTATTATCTACCTTTTCAAAAATGGTACCAACATTTCTTTTACAGTATATACACCTTGGTTTAAAATTATGTATTCTTAATATTCTCTCTTTTTTAGATGGTGTTGATTTAAATAGTTCCCTTTTCTTTTTCAATATTTCGCCTTCATATTTTGTTTTATATTGAAAATATTTTTTAAGTGCTATATTATAATCTTGCGCTTTGTTTTTTTTTGATGATTCCTTTGGAATACTATCTGTTTCACGGTATTGTATGGATGGATTATTTTCATTATAAAAATTAATAATTGTATCTGGATAATTATCTATAATTGTTACCATATTATGTGTGATATCTAAAGTTTCCAATTTTGTTAACTTATATAAATTTAAATATGTGATTTTGTTATTTGAACAATTGAATTCTTCAATATTAGGTGGTAACATATCTATTCTCTCAAAATAATTGTGAGATATATTTACATATTTCAAATCTACAGGTAAATCGTCAAAAGCCAAATCATTTAAATAATTATGATTTATATTTAAATGTTCTAAAGAATTTGGCAAGTCTTCTATTTTAATTAATAAATTTTCAGGGACTTCTAATTTTTTTAATTTATTAGGAATGTTTTTTATAGAAGTTATATTTCCTTGACTAAATGATAGTGATTTCAAATTAAATGTTTTTAATATTTCTAGATCAATATCACCATTTAATGGTTCAGCTATAACTAATTCTTGAGAGGTTTTATTCATGTTTTCAATTATATTTTTTAATCTCTCTTGTCCATTGTTATTATTATCAATAATTTGTTTTCTTTGTTCTTCTATAATATTCATTTATATATAGTAATTTTACATTTATTTATTTGCTATATTGATGTATTGTATTCAAACTTGGTAAATTTGTTATTTGACTTCTTTCTAAACTATCTTGTTTTACTTCATGTATCTTACTTAATATATATTGTTGTTCTTTTAACATTTTTTGAGCCTTTTCATGTGGTGTAAGTTGATTCTTATTACAATTATACAATACCAAAATACATATTGTTATAAACAATCCAAAAATTACTATATTAAGTATGTTATAGTAAGACTGTATTCTATTTGAATGTATTTCTTTTAAAGATGCTCTTATTAAATATTTACTTTCTTGTTCAATGAGATTTGACATTTGTAGTATAAATTTTTAAAACAAAAAAATTTATAATAATAACCTATTCAAGTAACATAAGGGCCATTGCAGCATAATTATGTAAATCTAGTAATGTATCCTTTATCTTTTCATCTTCAACCAAAGTAATGTTATTTTTTTGTATTGATAATGCTCTTTGTATTTTATCTTCAATTCTCATTAACACACCTATTATTCCAAATTTCGCAAAAGCATCCCCATAATCTGTATTTTTCTTTTTAAATAATTCCATCGCTTCTTTCTGTATAATTTCCATTTGCTCAATTCTATTATTCATAATATACATTATTGCATATTATTAACTTTATATTGTTTATTAAGCACTATGAGCTAAATAATATAATACACCTAAATAAGAAAAAATACCTATTACAATAGAAACTAACCATATAGGAATAACAGTTTTATGTTTGTATCCTACACCAAATTCTCTAAAACTTCCATCTTTGTTATATATAAAAGATGGTTTTATGGAATGAATTGTAAAAAAACATGCTAAAAATATAAAAACTGCTATTGATAATTTGTTTTGTAATATAAATTCGCGACTACTCATTTTATATATTCTATATAATATTATTGGATATTTCAATCAAATTCTTGATGTTCTTCATCAAAATTACCATCATGGAAATTTGAACCTAAACCAGAAATATCAAAATTCTCTTTTTCATAAAATTCATCCTGTTGTTCTTTTTCAGCAGTCTCTAAATCAATTATATTTTGAACCATTTCAGTAACAACTTCATTTCCTTCAATTGGTTCATTTATTAACTGTTTAATAGCATCATCTCGTTCCTTATCATAAACATCCTTATTATAATTAACATAATCACCAACATCCCATCTTCCCATTTTATATTTTTTATGAAGTTCTTCGATTTTTCGATCTTCTATACTCATATTTCCTAAATATTTAATAATCTGTCTCTTTTCATAGTCTTTGGCTTTTTTTGTTTTATTAATAATTGTCGTATAACTATGATCTGTTAAAGATTTTTCAAGTAAATTTACTTGTAATGTACTAATCATTAAATTAGCCAATGTTTTCTTTGATTCGTCAAAATTTCCTAAATTAATTTCTATT
>Ga0181409_1000489_pt1 | contig 15810 bp, 16 predicted proteins | sample 32SPOviralmetaG_FD_130138 | JGI IMG/M metagenome (GOLD analysis project Ga0181409, IMG submission 130138) | Marine viral communities from the oligotrophic San Pedro Time Series (SPOT) site, San Pedro Channel, CA, USA - 32 SPOT_SRF_2012-05-30 | ecosystem: Environmental > Aquatic > Marine > Strait... | reverse complement strand
TCTCTAGGCATAGAAATAACGTTTCTTCTGTATTGTGCATTTGTAATTGGCTTCGACATTTGTATCTCTCCGTTAACTTCAACTTACTACTTAATATAGCACGTCTAGAGAATGTGTCAACCTTTTTTAAGAGATATTTTGTAACTTCCTGGATTATGTGGCGCATTTGTCCAACTTTTTATATGTGGATGTTGTCCACACCAGCTCTGGAACTCATGCATAATGGCACCCTGTCCAGTTACAACCACAACAGTTTTGTGCTTATCGTAGTACGCATCCGTTATGCGAGTATTAAATATTCGCCATGCAGCATGTACATTATGTCCGTGTAGGTCTAGTTTCATTGAGGTTATTTATAAGCGATAAATACTGAGCAACAAGGAATAGGCATGCCAAGAATAAGTTTATGGAAAGACGGTGCTCACACCAACGATTATCGCTTCTTTGACAGAAGAATGAAAGAAATGTTTACGATTGGTGGCACTGGTGTTAATGTACACAAGTACCTCGGTATTGCTAGTCAAGGCGGTAGTGACCCCAGTCAACCAAATCAAACTACACCTGATCTACTAGGGATACAGGATTTTTTATTTTTAGAAAATAGAGATAGAATATATGACCAAGACGTATATAATCTTCGTGGCATTTACAGTGTAAGTGATACAGACTTTGATTTATCTCAGTTTGGTTTGTTCCTTGCTAACGATACACTTTTTATAACATTCCATGAAAATGATATGGTTAATAGCCTAGGACGCAAACTAATGAGTGGTGACGTAATTGAATTACCACATCTGACAGACTTTGCAGCATTGGACGAAAGTGTAGAACTGAGTCTTAAACGTTACTATGTAGTACAAGAAGGAAGTCGCCCCAGTGAAGGATTTAGTCCTACTTGGTGGGGACACTTATGGCGCATCAAATGTACACCACTAGTAGATGCACAAGAATACAATGATATACTTAACATAATACAAGAAGATGCAGACGGAAATCAAACTGAAAGTACACTTCGTGACTTACTAAGCACCTATAATAAAGAACTAGAGATAACAAATAAAGTTGTTGCTGCCGCTGAAAAAGAAGTACCTGAGAGCGGTTATGACACAAGCCAGTACTATATTGTACCTACAGACCCCACAGGCAACCCGCTTGAGCCCAAGGGGGTTAATGCTGATAATACAGCACTAAATGCAGATAACACAAACGCAACTGCAGATGCAAGACGTATTACACCACAAAATGCTAACGCTTACAGTGGTTATCTAGTAGGCGATGGTCTAGCACCAAATGGCGAACCAATTAGTATGGGCACAAGTTTTCCAAGTGATAGCCAAGAAGGTGACTTTATATTACGATTAGACTTTTTACCTAATAGACTGTTTAGATACAGCGGCAATCGTTGGATTAAAGTAGAAGATGATGTACGCAGTAAACTTACACCAGGCACAGGAAATACACAGCGAGACGGATTTATCAATAACACAAGCACGTTTACTGCAGATGATAATACTACTGCAACAAGTAGACAGTCACTTAGTGATGCACTGAAACCTAGAGAAGATTAATGCCACAACAATTCTTTTATGATGAACAGATAAGACGTTTTCTATTGCAGTTTATTCGTGCGTTTAGCAACTTTCAGGTTGAGTATGGCAAGGATCGCACAGGCAACACTACACTTACAACTGTACCAGTTAAGTATGGTGATAGTACCCGTATGGTTAGTAGTATTATTCGTGAAAACAGTGAGAACAAAATTATACCTACTCCTATGATTAGTTGCTATATAGGTGGTTTAGAGTATAACGCAGAACGTAGACAGGATCCTAGTTTTATAGATAAAAAACATATTCGTATGCGCAAATTTGACGTAAACACAAACGAATATACTACACAACAGGGCAATGCATTTACAATAGAACGCATGATGCCTGTACCTTATACACTACAAATGAATGTAGATATTTGGACTAGTAATACTAACCAAAAACTACAACTGCTGGAACAAATACTTGTTTTGTTTAATCCTGCACTTGAAATACAAAGCACTGACAACTATTTAGACTGGACAAGTTTAAGTTATATTGAACTTGCAAATGTACAATTTAGTAGTAGAAGTGTTCCAGTTGGTGTTGATGAACAAATTGATATTGCAACACTACAGTTTACAGTTCCTATCTATCTTAGTGCGCCTGCTAAAGTTAAAAAACTTGGTGTCATTAACAAGATTGTTGCAAGTATCTATGACGATCAAGGCGGCATTGCTGATGGCGTTATTGATGGACAAATACTACTAGGTGAGCGTATGAAATTTACGCCAATGAACTTTGGTATAATTGTATTGGGTAACACAATACAAATATTGGATCGTAGCGAAACAACCACAAACAAAGTTGACTATACACCACTAAATGATCCTCCAACAAAAGTAGGTACAGATGATATTAGTTGGGCTGCACTTGTTAATCAATATGGAGAATTGCAACCTGGACTTAGTCAAATACGTTTGGAAACAGGCGGTAGTGCAGAGATAATTGGCACAGTAGCCTTCCATCCAAGTGATCCACATAAACTACTATTCACTGTACAAAGTGATACAATACCAACAAACGATCTACCTTCAATTACAAAGATTATTAATCCTCTGCGCAATGCACCTGATGCAGGACTTGCAACGGCAGCACAAGGACAACGTTATCTTATACTTAATGCTATAGGAGATTCTGATAATACAGATGGTCCTGACGCTTGGGGTAGTTTAGTTGCGGAAGCAAATGATATAATAGAATATAACGGTAATGACTGGCAAGTAGCATTTGACAGTAGTGTTCAATCGGGTGTTCACTATCTTACAAATAGTAACACTAGTATACAATACAAGTATACAGGAAGCGAATGGGTTAAGTCCTATGAAGGCGAATATCGAGCAGGCGACTGGAGTCTTGTTATCTAACGCAAGTGTTGGAGCCTTATTTTTAAGTAAATCTACTAGTAGATATATGTTTGTACTGCGTAACGGAGCGCGGTATAATAGCATGTGGGCTTTTGTTGGAGGCAAGGTTGAAAAAAATGAAACAGAATATGGCGCACTACAGCGTGAAATACAAGAAGAAATAGGATTTATGCCACTTGTTCTTAAAACTATTCCAGTAGAAAAATTTACTAACAGTAAAAATAATTTTACATATAGCACATACGTCTGTGTTGTAGAAGAAGAATTTATACCTAAACTAAACAATGAACACAAAGGGTATGCTTGGAGCAAACTAGATAGTTGGCCCAAACCACTGCATCCAGGAGTGTTTACAACATTTCAGATATCTGAAATTGTAACTAAGATTAAGACTATTGAGGAACTAATGTGTACTTGATGGCAATGAATTGAAATACAATTTGCCGTTGTCTATAGTCTCTCCACAACTCCAATCGCAGTAAATATATTTATCGCTTTATTTTGTATAGGCGCCTTTGATGTACTCTATACGAGCAGTGCTTACTGCGGCTGTGCCAGTTTCAATAAACAAACATAATCTCATATTAGAATCATCTGGTATACCTGCTGCGGTTGTGTATGTATGTACTAATGCCATATCGCCTGGAGTTACTGTGGTAGCAACTTTGTTGGCATAAAACTTAATAGCAGTGCCGTCCCAGTGAATACCGAGACTTAATACACTAAGATCTGCATCATACGTTTGCGCTGTATCAAGTGCTGTTGAAATTGTGCCGCCACTATTTTTAGTTGCAGCAAAGGTTACAGCATCAGCATTGTGCGCTGCTTTTACAAAACCAACGCGATCTGTTCCTGCTCCTGCAGCGGTAAGATGAAAACTATCTACGTCTGCTAATCTTTCAGTCAAACCGAAAAAGAATTCTACACCATCATGGTCATTAAGATTAAATCTTGTTTTAACCCACCATGGTTTATTTGCAACACAAGTATATTTTGCTGGTGCTGTTGATATTGCAGTTTGGTGTCCGCTAGTGCCGCCTGTGGCTAATGTAAATCCGCCATCCAACAAATCTGTTCCTGTAGCAGCCGTTAAGGTTCCTGAATTATCTGTATCCTGTTCCCAAATGTGCGTATCTGTACCTATATTTCCAAAAATGGCTTCATGCATAGCAGTATGATTATCAAGAACATGAACACCTATACGTTCTTGGAATCCAGGAACAAAAGGAGGAGCACTAAAAACTGCTTCTCCAAAGCCAGATCGTAAACTACCTGTACCTGTAATAGTGTAGTCGCCTGTAATACTTTTTGTTTGACTCATTATAGTAATCCTTAACTTGTATTATTTATCATCCCATTGAACTCCGCCAATGTGATTGTTTCAAAGTTTTCAAATTTCAAAAATTTGTCATCTGTAAAGTTATCTAAAGGATTTACATGCATAAAACGTTTGGTTGGATACTTCTGTATTATACCTATAATTTGATCTACCCAGTTACCAAAATATATAGGACTGTCACCTTTGTGTTTGTAGTTTTTTGTACCTGCGTATATGTTATTAATAGTGTTGTTAATGCCTTTGAGATCCATACCTATAAGAAAAAAATAATTAGCACAGGTATCTGATGCAAGTCCTAGTGCAGCAGGTCCACTGCTCATTCCTGTGTATTCTTTAGGTAATATATTTGCGCCACTATTTTCTATTTTCCATTGTTCACGAACATAGTGTACGTTTCTACTACTATATCCAGTGTGTTGTATTTCGTGTGCCATGCCTTTGTCTGTGCTTACTAGTACAGTAGGGGAAAACTCCTCATATATTCTGTTACACCCATACACGGCACCACGATCAAGCAAACCTTTGCAGTTTACTTGTAATCGTGTTTGTCCATTTCCCAATATAAAGGCTAGGTCTTTGTTCACTTTTTACGTTTGAAAATGTCTATAATAGTTAACATTTTGTCAGTAAAGGATTCTTGTTGTTCAACACCCGGTGCACCTAGTGTTTTAAAAGTTCCTTGTTCACTTTCTTGTGTGACTTGATCTTGTTTAACTGTTTTAGCGTTTTCTTTTTTATTACGCTCTGCTTCACGAATTCTCGATTGTACAGATGTGCTTTCCATACGTTCTAAATTACCAAACATTGTTTGACAAATAGGACAAACTAAAACTACATCGGCGGTGCCCATAACCATGTTCATAGGAGCGTGTTTGGGTTTGCCATCAAATCCACCACTACATTCATAGGAAGTTGCAGGATCAATATATCTTATATCGCCCCAACGCCAGTGATGTTTCTTTAACATTTCTTCTTTTGCCATAATAGTCTCCTTGATGTTATTATAATGTAACAGAACCATAGCGAAAAGTCAATCTATATTTTAGGTAAAAAAAATGGCACCCCTTAAAAAGGAGTGCCATATTGTTAGTTTAAAACTTAGGTAAACGCTGTTGCGAGTGTGCCATCACTAAAGTTGACGCCACTTACATGCCAAAGAGCGTCTGTGATACATACATAGTTAAGCATGCTACCAATGAAACGTCCTTTTGTGTTACCATCAGCAACAAACTGGTGATCAGCCGCTGCCGGGATGTCTAGTCCAAGTGTTGCACCTGCGTTAGTAGCAACTACACTACCGACGTTGTCCTTATCAATCATAATAAGGGCGCCTTGTAGTACGTCTGCACTAGTTGCAGCATTAACAGTAAATGTGTTTGAAGTAACAGTTGTTCCAATGTGGAAACTGTACTCTAAACCTGCTGTTGCTGCTGGTAGTGTTACTACACAACCTGCTGCACGGTTGATAGTAAAAATACTACCTGACTGTGCAACTGTTGGTGCTAGTGTTGCGGCAGTATTTGCCACAATATTTCGTTTATAACTGAGTGTTAGACCAACACCGCCTGCTGTACTACCGTCAGAGATAAAGAATTGATTGGTTGAATCATCGAAGAATAAATCTCCATCTTTACCTGTATGACTAGCAGTTGCAAGGGAAATAGCCTTACCTCGTAGTACTCTAGTTGTCATTCCTCTTCTCCTTCAAGTTCACGACTTATGAGAATGTGATGTTTGACATCGCCACTTCACCAACATAGTCACCTGCGTTACCAAGTGAAGACGCTGTGTTTGAAAGTTCAACATAACCATAACGTGTCATGAATGATACGACTGGCTCAAAAGTTGATGGATCAAGCACTGTGCCACTTGACATTAGCGGAACGTATGGGCAATAGAATGCTGCCGCATCAGTTTCACTTGAGCCTTTGTAGCCAACAAGTACCGCTGTATCGTCTGCTGCATATGAATCAACATATACACGCATTGCACCGTTAAGTGTACCAACAAACTTAGTATTTGTAGGTGCCTCAAATGTGCCTTCTGTTGTACGAGCAAATGCACTAGTTGATGCACTCTGAAGCACTGTAAGTGCCTGTGGTGAAACAACTGCATAGTTACCTGCACCACGACGTGTGCGCTGTGCAATTTTGTTTGCTGTACGGTTAACAAGCACTGCAAGAGCTGCATGCTCATCACCAACGTATGTTGCTGTACCAGAAACTGTTGACTGGTTGAAAGTCTCTTCTGTTGCTGCTAATGAACGAAGTGAACCAAGAACTTCTTGGTCGATTTCAGCAGTGATCTCTTGTGCAAGAGCTGCCATTACTTCTGCTTCAACATCAATACCGTGCATTGATTGTGCATCTTGTGCTGCTTCAAATGTCCAGCGAGCTTGCAACTTACGAGTTTTTGCCTCGACAGGCTGCTTCAAGATCTGGATACTTAACGCACGACCGCCTGTACCTTCTTTTGCTGCAGTTACGTCACCCTTACCTGTAGTAAGTGATCCAGAATATGCTGTAGCAATTTTAAACGGTGATAGTGCTTCGTCACCTGCTAGTGTATCTGTGTCAAAAGGTGAACTCGCTGTTGAGTCTGCTGCTTCTGCATAGCGTACACGCAATGTGTGAATTTGACCCACTGGGCCTTGCATTGGCTGAACACCAACGATTTCGTTAGCAATAACTGTTGGCATTACACGACGGATAACTGGAAGAATAACACGGTTAAGTGTTGCTACGTTACCTGATGCTGATGCGCCTGAAGTTGCTGCCTCTTTCAAGTATTTGCGAGTGTTTTCTAAAACAACACTCATGCTGTTGCGGCGATTACCTTCTAGACCTTCAAGAAGTGCGTCTTTGGTATCATCCCAACGGCTTTCTAATAGTACGTCTGACATTAATTGTCTCCTCTGTTGTACTTTATTTCGCTAAGCCAGCAAGTTTACGGATGTCAACGATATTATCGTTTCCTTCTTCCACTTGGACTGTTTTTTGTTCTTTGTTACCTGTAACCTCTGTGCGACTTTCTGTGATGGTTTCTTTCTTAGATTCCTTAATCATTGATTTGCCGTCCAGTACTGCTGGTAGATAACGATCGAAAGCAGGCTTCAACTTTGAAGTCTGTACGCTTTCTAGTAGGTCAGTCATAATTGCTGCCTTATCTTTGTTGAGTGGCTTAAGAAGTGTGTTTAGTGTTTCTTTACGCTCTACACCCTCATTAATCAAAGCAATTTCTTGCTCCTTGCTCTCAACTAACTTTGACTTCTCTTCAAGACTCTCATTTACTTGAGTAACTTCTGCGGCAGCCGCTTGTACTGCTGCTTCTAGTTCCTTAATTTTTTGATTTTCGTTTAAGTGACTTGTAGAAAATTCTGATGCAAAAGTCTCGAATATTTTACGTCCGAAAGTATTTTCTTTTGCGATTTGAATATCTTCTTTAAGTTGAGTCATTTCACCTTTTAGATAGCCTGTTACTGCTTCGTTTACTGCTTTGCTTGTATGCTTAACAAACTTAGTTTTAAGTTCATCAAACTTTGTACGAGCTTCTTTAACTAAACGAACCTTAGTTTCAACAACATCGTTGCGATCTTTTTGGAAGTCTGAAATTTCTTCTGCAAGTTGTGCAGTAACAAACTCTTCGAGTTTGCCTACAAGTGCTTGCTGATCTGCTCTTTCAGATTTTAATTCCTTAATCTCTTCACTTAGTGTTTTCACTAAAAATTGGTCAAACGTACCACTTGATTCTTGCATTCTTGCAACAAACTTGGCACGATCTTCTGTAATTGCTTTACGCTCTTCAGCGATAGCAGCAATCTCAGTAGTTAGACCTTCAGTAACCATACGATCTAAGGCTTCAACCATAGTAGATTTATCATGCTCATAGCGTTGTGCAAACTCCTCACGAAGTTCTGCAGTAACCTGATTACGAGTTTCGTTAATCTTTGCTTCCCATTGTTCAGCAATTTCAGAACGAGTTTCCTCATTAACGAGGTCGCTATCCAATAGTGGTTTGATAGCATCTAGCATTTTGATCTCCTAGATCTTTAAGTCCCTGATAAGTCGAGTCATCTCTTCTTTCAGGTATTTTTGTACTTTGGCATCGCCGCTTGCTTCGCGAGCCATGTCAAGCACTTTATGCCCCCCACGCATGTTAAGTAGTCCTTCATAAATCGCTACTGGGTATGCGTTTGGTGCACTGGGTTGTGCCACAACATCTACTGTGACAATTTCAAAATCAGCAACCTGTCCAGTGGATTCGCTTACGTTTCCACTGCCTCTGCTACTGACTCCTAATTTTACTCCACCCTCGATCATTGTTTTCACAAGTTGACCCATGGGTGTTTCAAGAATCTTCAATTTACCATATCCGTTAGGTCCATCCATCCACATACTCTCAATCATATGTGATACTCGATCAAGGTTAATTTTAAGATCATCTGGATGGTCAACTTCGCCTAAAACGCTGTTACCGTTTTTAATCTGCTCGTTGATGGTAGTTACAGCATCAGTAATCTCAGCAACGGGGTAAACACGCTCGTTTGCGTTTTTAACCCCGCCCTGAATACAAATGCCTTTCATGTAGAGATCCTTGCCGCCCATAGAATTTTCTGCTGCTTCAACAACAACATTTGCTTCTTGGTAAGTTAGGTTTTCTCTCAAGTATAACATAGAAATTATGCTTTACTCATTGTTGCGCCTTTTGGATTTTGCGCATCTGTTTGTGTTGTTGAAGTTGGGGTTGGTGCACCTGACTCTTCACCAGTCATGTCAACTGCTTTGCCGCCCATGTCGTTCTTTCCAGCAACTGGACCTGCTGATCCATCGCCTTCTTCACTTGTTACAGGCGCTGGTGCCTTTTCAGTGTATTCGCGAACCATTTCCTCAGTCTCCTCTTCGACTGATTCCATTTCATCTTCTTCTTCACCTTCTTCGTCGCCCATGTCCATATCCATGTCCATTTCTGGCTCCATGTCCATTGCGTCGCCGTCGTCAGCAGCATCATCACCACCCATAAGTGCTTCAAATTCTGCTTTCAATTCGTCAAGAGCATCTTCTAGATCTACAACACGGTCTTCCATGTCTTCGTCATCTTCATGCTCATCTTCCATTGATAGACCTTCTTCATCGGCTTCGATGTCGTCAATCATATCATCGGCAGCATCGCCACCTAGTTCTGCTTCGTCAAAATCTGATTCTTCTTCTACTGCTTCATCTTCTTCGACTGTATCTTCGTCTACTTCTGCAGTTTCTTCAACTTGATCCTCATCTGTGAGACTCTCATAGATGTCACGTGACTTCTCAACCACGATTTCATGGAACAAATCTTTTGCGCCCTGCTCATCTTCTGCGATAAACAGTTCAATCAATTGCTCATACTTGCTTGTCATTTGTATAACTCCTATATTCATAAGGCATTTGTAGTTTTATTTAGTAATAACTATTTATATAGGGTAAAATGCGTACTTTTTGGACTCAAAAATATACTAAGGGGTTATGCTGCTGGTGCAGGTGCAAATTGCTTGCGAATCTCTTTGATAGACTCTTGATATTCTACTGCTTTAAGGTCGCTAAGTTTGCGCAATTTGCTTAATTGCTCTAGGGTAAGACGTGTCTTACGAGTATCAGTTTTCATAGCCGCTGTGCTATCTTGATACTGTGGTTCGTCTTTATCCTCAGCGTGTGCTACAATAGGCGACCCATTTCCTATTTCTCGTGTAGGAATGTTTGGATTTTTACTGAACATATCAACTCTCGCTGATACTTGTGTAAATGCCGGTGCGTCTAATTCAAATAATAACATGCAATTATTTATCCTATCCACGCCTACGTGTTCTAACTCTAGGATACATTAATCCACTTGTAGGACGACTATTGACGTCTTTGTTGTATGTGTTGAACACCATATTACCTGATGTTTGCCTGTGATTCTTCCATAGTGTTATTCTATCAATGTTGCTACCGTCAAGTGTAACTCTTGTAGAAGTATCAGTGGTTAAAACATCTGTTGCTGGCGCACTGCTTTTGTATGGATGATCTGAAGGCAAACTTCCTTCTTGTGCCCACTTGTGAGCAAGGTATCCTTCCATACGTTGTACTTCACTCACGTCTGTGCCGCCAAGTCCTGGCATCGCAGCAAAACTTACAAACTCTGCCATTTGACCGCCCATTCTCACGTTGGCTCTGTTTCTAAAGAATCGCAAATCTAAGTTGGTGCTTAGACTATTGTCGTAGTCGCTAACGGGAGTGAATGCGTTTGAACCATTTATCCTTACAGCAATCTGGTTGCCTGTTTTGTTGAATATAGCACATATAATAACCCAAGTGTTTTGTGCTATGCCTGAATCAAAAGTCTCTGCGTTTCCTATGGTTGACGATATCCTGCTTGAACTCAATCCATCTAAATCCAACTCACCGTCAAATGCACTTGAGTTACTAGAACTTACACTATAGTCTCTTTTACTACTCGCCGATACAGTATTGTTTTCTACACTCCAAAACGAATCTCGAATGTTGTTGATGGAATTCCACTGGAACAGTCCAATGGCCCAGTGATTACCTAAACTGTCAACTTGAGCAAATTCGTCAGTTGTAAAATCTTCATCTGGAACAAATGTAAAAACATTCTTACTATCAAGTGTGTTAGATACATTAGGTGTGCCGTTTACTGTGACTGTGGCATTGCCTTTTTTGTCTGTGACTGCAGTGACATTTGATCCACTCAGTGTATAACTACTGGTATCTGAAGCATCAAACCAAGCGGCTGTAGATCCACTTACTTCTGTTGGTGACCAGGCTGTGCTAGTGTCCCCTGTGTCCGCCATCAATCCTGTGACAGCATTGTTTTGTAAATATGTTCTTGCTTGTGCCTGTGTCAGTGTAGGATATACTTCTGCTAAACAAGCCAGCAAACCTGCTACGAAAGGTGAGGCATAACTTGTGCCGTTTTGCGATCCCATTGTATCATGTTTTGGTGTATTGCTTTCCTGTCCGTAATAGGGATTACCAAAGGCAATTTCACTTTTCTCCATTGCACCCATTACACGCTCACCTGCGGCATATACATCTATGCCCGGTCCCCATTCACTGAAGTCTGCTTTACCTTGGTCTATGCGGTCACTTAATGCACCTACGTTTATTGCTCCGTTGAATGAGAAGTTGCTGCCACGCATATAATAATCTCTGAATGGATAGTAGCCACTAAAGAAATAGTTCCTGTTCGCATATGCAGCGCCAGCAACCATATAGTTGTCATAGTTGTCGCCACCTGACACATCAGTGTATCTGTTGTTGTTGCCAGCCGAAGTGACCACAATAACGCCTTCTGCTATGGCATCTACTAGATCACTATCAGGCGTCGGACTGTTTAATGAAAAGTTGGTGTTGCTGGTAAAATTAGTCCACGATTTACCAGCGTTCTTGTATACCCCACGAGCTAACAGTTCAGCATCAGTAAGGAAGGTACTGCCGTTGCCTTTGTCTAATGTTACGCCTTGGAAGTGTGCTACACTGGCACCTGAATAAGTATTGACCGTGCCCAAACTCACATTCACAATGGTAGGATTTTTTCTACCTGTTGCTGGGTTGATAGATTTATTTGCGTGGAATTCTCTAATGTAAGCAAACGCTCTGCTAGTGCTGTTGCCACCTGATTTGCTTCTCTCGTAGGTTAGGTCTAACTGATATACATTGGCATCATTAGCAAGTCCAAATCTTTCACCTGCCGCATAGGCAGCCACTGCCGTCGGATGGGTATCTTCTGCACTAAAGTTATCACGAGCATCTGCGTGACTGTAGGTGTAGTTTGTACCACCTGCGATTGTGTTGTAGTGTTGTCCCCAATTGTAGTCTATTAATCTGCTTGAATATTCTGCGTGATCGCTTAATGTGTCGTTTTCTACAATAACGATATCTACATTCTTGCCACTTGCTGAATATGTTACACTGGTATCAACACGCCTATCAGCAGAACTTCCGGCATCAGCACCCCAGCCCGATCTGTTGTCAGTTTCGATGTGTCTTAGTATTCCCCAAGCGTGGTGATCATTATTGGTGAATGTCACTCTAGTAGCACCGGCGGCGTTTGTATACACCGAGCCAGTTGGACTCGTGGCTTTGGTAAATCTACCTGTGTATGTAGCATCTTTGACTACTGTCTGTCTGTCCAATACACTCTGTGGAACAACCACTTCTACTCTATCGTCATAACTTACTTCTTTTGCTTCTTCTAAGGTAAGCATATAGCCTGTGGTTCTTGAAGTTGGGCGTCTATCGCCGCACTCTACTTTTCTATCTGGAATAGTTATAGCACCGCCTGGTGTTTCCATATCCTCGTAGAAAGCGTCAATGTCTACACCACGTTTTAGTGTAACTTGGAATAATTCCATGTTATGCCTCCAGTTGAAGTACGTTTAGAGTTACCTGCACTGTGGAGGTGCTACCGCTTTTATTTGTGACTCTACAAGGAATAGTTGTTGTGGGTGTGCTTTCATTGTTGAAACCATAAGCACCTGGGCTTATAATAACTGTTTGTGCACCTGTTGTGATAACTTCTGCAATAAGTCCTGCATCTGATGTTGGATCGGTACCTTCTGCTCTTGAAGCATCTGCTGTTCTTGTTGCGGCACTAACATACAATCTTACACGAGCCGCTCTGTCTGTTGAGATAGTTAGTAGTGCGTATGCTTTGAATCCTGTGATGTCTAAGTCTGCTTGTGCGGCATCTGCTAAACTACCAGTTGTGCCTGCTTTTGTAGCTCTGCTTTGTAGACTACTGCCTCCGCCACCACTTTGTGAATCTACATATGCTTTGATACTTTGCTGTGTAGCAAGATGATTTGCGCTATTACTAGACATATCATCTTCATCTAGCACACCTGTTCCTGTTACTGTACCGTTTATATTGATACTGCCTGTGCCACTAGATGAAAGTATAAGATCATCATTTGATCTATTTGCTGATACGTTATTATCAGTAATGGTCAGTCCGTCAGTTGTAATAGTGTCAACATCTGTAGTGCCTGCTAATGTGACACCACCACTAGCCGTTACTGTACCAGTAATGTTTATATCACCAGTGCCAGTAATATCAAAATTGTTGAGATCTAAGTTGCCACCTAGTTGAGGTGTTGTATCATTTACAATATCATTAGCAATTCCACTTACACCAAGTCCAGTTACAGTTGCACCTGTAAAGTCGATTGTAGTAGTAGCAGGAAAGTCAATGTTGTTTCCGCTGGTGCCTATTGTAATAAGTGTAGTATTTTCAGTACCAATGTTAATGTTACCATCAGTGCTTCCGTTGCCACCATTAATGTTAACATTACCGCCTGTGGCAACACCTATACCACCAGTAATAACTGTATTACCGCCTGTACTGCCTGTTGCTGTGCTTTCGCCGCCTGTAATGCTTATATCTGTGCCATTACCAGTAGACACCGGAACCGCACTAGTAGCGCCTGCGATTACAACACCGCCTATAGTGCTTCCATCTCCACGATATAACTGAAAATCATCTTCGTCAAGCGCAATATCACCTTCTTGCAACAAGTAATTGTCACGATTATACCCTTGCACTCTTTTGAAAAATAGTTTACGGAACGCCATAGTTTCTCCTGTAGCGTATTTATCCTAGAAAATATGGATCTAAATTTAGTGCTTGGGAAAAAATATCAGGTTCGATATTGCCTCCAGTTGCCACTGCAACTATGGTTTCAGCATTACTAGGATGCTGTCCTGTTAACGCGGCTGCTACTGCTATTGCACCGCCGGGCTCTACAACAATTTTAAAATATTCAAACAGTGTTTTAATAGTTCTGAGTGTGTCTTGTTCACTAATTACTGCACCGCCTGACAAATGTTGTTTCATAATAGGAAAAGTAAGATTGCCAGGTTGACGATTAACAACAGCATCACAAATTGTATGTACGCTAGTATCTGCCACAGTTTCAATTTTGCCTGATTCAATACTACGTTTAGTATCATCATAAAATTCAGGCTCGGCGCACCAAATTTTTACATCTGGCATCATTGCATGCACTGCTATTCCTAGTCCACTGCATAGACCGCCTCCACCAACACAGGCTATAACTGCATCTGGTTTAACACCTTTTTCCATTGCTTGTTGTGCTATTTCCAATCCAACAGTGCCTTGTCCAGCAATTATTCTTGGATCGTCAAAACTGGGTATAAGTTCTGCATTATATTTTTCTGCAAGTTCGGCACCTATTTGTTCACGCGATTCCTTGAAACGTGTGTACGTCACTATCTCTGCACCTAAACTTTTGGCAATTTCCATTTTATTAGGAGGTGCATCCTTGGGCATAACAATTGTAGCACGAAGCCCTCTTAATGCAGCGGCTCTAGCACTGCCAAGTGCATGACTGCCACTACTGTAAGCAACAATATGTTTTACGCTATCATCTAAACTATAGACTGCATTTGCTGCACCACGCATCTTAAATGATCCAGTGTATTGCAAACATTCAGCCTTGACTAGCAATCGCTTGCCAAGTTTTTTGTTTAAACTTGGGGATTCTAGTAGTGGTGTTTTGAATATGTAAGGGTGTATGCGGTTTGCTGCCGCTAGGATATTATCAAATTTTACTGTCATATTTTACTTATGTAGTAGTATCTGCTGGTGCAACGCTTCCGACTGGACTTACATCACCAGTTGCACCTGCTTCACCTGCTCCGCCTTCTTCACCACCGCCTGCGGCTGGATCTTGGTCGGCTTCTGGCTCTGCTGCTGGCTCAAATGCATCCATGTCTGCTTGTATACCACCACTGGTCACACCAACACTACGCATACTAGGCAGTTCACTTTCTACACTGATGTCCTGATTCTCTTCACGCCATAGTTTACTGTTCTCAAGCATCTCTTCCTCAGTCATACCCAAGTAACGTCCCATAAGAAAACGTTTACTCATATAAGGATAACCTTCCAGTGCTTGGAACGTGTTGATCCGTGCCTGATCCATTTCAGTTTCACGGTAACTACTAAAGTTTTGTGGCTCATTAAAACGCAAATCAAATGTGCTGTTGTCAATTTCGACACCACGCCACTTGAGGAACATTTTAAACTCTCTATCAAATGTTGCTGCTACTAGTCTTTGTAGTCTCATACAATATTCATTAAAGCGTTTCTCTTGTATCATTGCTGTACCAACACGACCATCATTGTATGCTGCAGCACCTTCGTCCAAGCCTGTTGGCAAGTAACTACTAGGAATACGCAAGCCACGGAATAGTTTGTTAGTAAAGAATTTTAGATCATCAATCTCACCTAGATTAGTACCGCCTGGCAGTGTATCAACTTTACTGCCTCTGCCTTCTGCAGTTTGTGGAAAGAAGTAATCTTCGTTTGTGCTAAGTGGATTGTATGTTGTGTCCATGATGTTAACACCGCCACCTGTTTTACTAGGTATACGTCTTTGGTGTATTTCATTCTTTACACGCTCAACAAAACTCATAGCCATATGACTAGGCATGTTGCCTACATCAATATAGAATAC
>Ga0181409_1000487_pt1 | contig 15849 bp, 18 predicted proteins | sample 32SPOviralmetaG_FD_130138 | JGI IMG/M metagenome (GOLD analysis project Ga0181409, IMG submission 130138) | Marine viral communities from the oligotrophic San Pedro Time Series (SPOT) site, San Pedro Channel, CA, USA - 32 SPOT_SRF_2012-05-30 | ecosystem: Environmental > Aquatic > Marine > Strait... | reverse complement strand
GAACTATAATCTTTTGGTAAATTAACTATTAAGCCTTCATAATCATGTAATGAAGATGATACTTGAGCTGGTCTTAATCTATTTCTTTCTAATAAATGTTGTTTTACTATTACACCAGAAGCTAAACTTGTTCTAGCAGGTGTAAAATCCTTAATCATTTTAAATAATGAATTATCAAAGAATTTTATTAATCTAATAAAATCAACTATATCATACCCTTTTATATACTTTTCAAAATATGCATCTCTTAATCTATCTAAATCTGGGTATGAATCTAATGATGAAGATATAAATCTTGGATCTCCTATATAATCTCCTAAATTAAAATATCCTAGTTGAGCATTAATATCATCATTTATTTGATTTGATGGTGAAAATCCAACTTCTAAATAATTTACATTTGGAGTATAACTTTGACTTACAAATGATTGTTGTTGTATAGACTCCATAGGTGATATCACATCACTTATTGGAGATGAAATAACAGCAGTAGATCCACTTATACCATAAGGAGCTTCAGCTAATATTAAATTTTCATTATATATTTTATCTGTAATTCTATTTTTAATACCTGCTGGTACTTGATCTTGGAATATGTCTTCTACATTAGTTACAAATAATCCCCTATTATTAGGTATAAAGTAATCACTAGTACCATTTGCAAATGATTGTGTAATTTGTACATCTGATCCTGTTACCCTAGGATGAATAGATGTTCTACTTCCAGTATCTAATTGTGTACCTAAAGCAGCTCTAAAAAACTGTTGGTCTGGTGTTGAATTAATACCGTTTCCTTCGTTAGAATATGGGTTAACAGTATAATCAAAGAATCTACTTTCACTAACTGCTTGACAATACATTCTATACTCTTGGAATGATCCAGAAAATGGTTCATAAACATTACTATCTATTGTTCTATTAGAATCTAAATTTAATGCTCCAAAGTCGGCTCTTGCCCATGATCTACCATCTACACCTAAAAGTTGGCCTGATCCACTAAACCCAATTTTTCCATTTATTTCATTTGCCGTAAATAAAGAAGCAGTAACTGTTGAAGTTGAACCAAATATACCAGACCCTGTAAAATTCATCTGTACTGACCACCAATCTTCATTGAAAAAAGGTAAATATATATCTATAGACTGATTAGAAAAACCTAAATCAGGGTAAAATTTTAATGTACCCCAAGTATCATATGGATCCGGGATAGAACCTGAGTAAGAACCAGTTACAAAACCTGCACCATTGTATTCTAATACAACAGCAGATCCTATTTGAGTAAAATCATTTCCATTAGAATCATTAATCCATAAAAGTTGTTTTTCTCTAATATCACTACTAGCAACATTATTTACAGCTGCCGGGATACCAGGTGATTTAAATCTAAATTGAACAGTATTTAAACCATTTTCAGAAACAAAACCACCACCTGTATTCCAAAATGTTTGGTTAGCTAAAAGTGAAGATGATACAAAATTTGTAGCAGAAACACCAGTGTCAAATGCATAGTTAAATACATTTTGTTTTAAATCATAATCTTGTGCTTCATTTCTGTCTTTACCCCCAAATTCACTAATTCTTAGAATAGTATCAGGTATCCCATAAGATGTAATTAATGCTCTAATACCAGCTATTGTACCTTTAGTTTTAAGTAAATATGGTATATTATGGTATATTCGTTTATATACTTGCTTTTGAACATTATTTAATGGCACTATATCATTTGAAGCAGATATTTCAGTATCTACGTACTCAAACCCAGAAGGTATGTCTAAATTACCACTACCATCTACAACAGAACCTGTCATATTTGGAAATGGAAATGCACTTCCTGATGGTGTTAGCCCCAAAAATGCTGTAAATAGATCGTTTGTATTAAAATTACTAGCATATAATTTAACCCCAAAATCTCTAATAGCATCTGCTACTAAGTCTTTAGCTATACCATATTCTAAACGGTTATCAGCATCAAATTTATTTGAAATATCTTTAGTATAAACCCAAACATTATCATAGTATTGAGCAACCATATCAACAAATAATTCATATCCCTCATTTGCAGGATCATCTCTTAAGTATTCTGGGATAGACCAATATAACCAATTTCTATTATCTTGATCATAGTTTGAAGCTGATAATGCTTGCCCTCCATAATATGGAGATGAAAATGATGCATTACCAATCCAAGTTAAAACTTCTTCACTATTAACTGGATATAATTGAAATGGAGGTTGAGTATTTTGTTTTGGGTAAGAATATTGTGACCCACTATTAAAATATAAAAATGATTCATAACCATCAAAATTCTTTATAATATTATCAATTTGATTAGTAAGTTGAGCCTTACTTTCTAAATATGATGGTGTTGTTGATGTTGGGCTAGGTGTAGTAAAAACTTGAGATAATTGATTACTAGCTGATTCGATTAATCCTACTTTATAATAAAAATTTTCTAGTCGAATTTGGGCGGAACTAAAATGAATAAAATTAGCATAATTTTCATAATTAATATTAATATCAATTTCTTTTTGATTTAAAAGATTTTGAATTTGATTAATTGAACTTGTTATATCTGATTGTAATAATGTATTAAATGAAAAGGATTCTCCACCTGTTGATGTTTCTTGTATTACATTAAGATTATAATTAGGACCTGCTATATAAGTAAAATCATCTTCTATAATAGGTTCAAAAGGAAAATCTAATTCATATGCTTGAGGATCTGATAGTTCTTCTACGACCCATAGTTCATCTTTTATACTAAAATTAGATGGTAAGGGTTCATATAGTTTAATTAAAACAGTAGGATCAATTCCTTCTTCTGTTTCTAATTTTATATTATTGGCTATTATTGTTTGGTTATTACCAAAATTTAAATAAAAATCAACAAAATATTCAGCTGTTTCTCTATATTGTATAAATTCGTTGGCTGATAATATTATTACATCATTAGGTATAGTATTGCTATCAAGTCTAATTTCTGTTCTATCAGATGATATATTGGAAATGAAGTATTTTTCTGATAGATTAGATGATAATCTTTTTCTATAAAAACTATATAAAATATTATATGTTCCTATATCAAAACCGGAATTTTCTAGGTTTTTTTGTGGGTTTAAAAGCACATCTCCACCCCTAATATTATAATCTAATAAAGGAATTGTACTTCCGGGATATATTAAATTTTGATTTTGGTCATAAACATAATATTCAATATAATCAGTACTAGCTGAAAAAGCTGTATCTAATTGAGATTGTACAATTAATTGAGAATCCGCATCTGAATATGTTTGGTATTCAAATGTATTTGGATCTAATTGATTTATTGTTACATTTTTATTCATATATTATATTTAATATGATCCACCACCACCTCCACCACTAGAAACTGCCGATGAAATACTAGAAACTGTTCCTCCTGATGTTCCTCCCCCTCCAGATGTTCCTCCGGATGAAGGGGTGTTTTGTGATGTTTTAGTGTCTTGTGATAATATTGTATTAGTTTGTATTATATTTTCGTTTGCGGCTTGGATTTCTCTTTCAAAAACCAATAATGCCTCATTAGTAGCTGGGTCTTCTGTTTTTGCTGCTTCTATTCTGGCATTTTCCATCTGTGCTGTTAATAGATCACTTCTTAATTGGGCTATTTCAGCTTGTAATGCTTGGATTTCATCACTAATTTCATCAAAATTAATATATTCACCACTAGTTCGTACTAGATATTGATGAGAATTTGTTTCACCTAAAGCAGGTATATCATAAAAAAGAGAATTATATAATCCAAAGAATTCTTCAACAGTTGGTTGAAGTTGTTGGTTTTCAGTAATAGAAGTAACACCTAATTCACTAAAACTTGTATTTATGGTTTTAATGTATTCAGCTTTATTAAAAACTTCTTTAATTAAATCTAATCTTTCTTCTGCCATTACCTATTAATTACCTTAAAGTAATAATTATCATCTTTTACTATTGTACTTCCATTAACCGTAGTTTGAATTAAAATTTTATAATATCTTTCTGGTTGTAATCCATTCATATAAATATCAAAATAATTACTTTGACTATCACAACTTATTTTAGTAAATTCAGGATCAAAATCTATTAATGTTTCATTAGTGTCTAAATCTTTAACGGAATACATCGAACTACTATTTAAATAATGATTTTGGGTATCTATAGAAGAAGTTAAAAATGTCCTTGTTGGGAATTCAGGCCTAACATTAAGTCTAAACCTATTTATACTTTCACTATAAAATATCCCAGGGTTACTATCTAATGCTACAAATAAGTCTGTTGTTTGAATTGGGGGTAAACTTCCTGTGTTAAAAGAAGAATCATCCCATTTTATTTCTAATACGGGGGGATATATAGTATTAGTATCAACAGAATAAAATTGCATTATTGGTTGAATTGAATCTATAGTTGAGAATTCAATTGCATCTTCCCATTTTACTAAAAACCCATTATTTTCTATATCAGTATATCCTCCTATTGATTTTGAACTAGAATACCATACTTTAACTATATCAGTAACAGGGGCATTAAGGTCTTTTTGTGATCTTAAAGCAAAAGATTGAGAAACATAAAGATTTGTATTGTATGGATCAGATGAACCAGTAAACCAATTTCCACCCCCACTATTATTACTTCCAGAAAATGAAGCTGTAGCATAAGGGCTAAAATTATTTATAAGCCAAGTAGTACCTCCTGATCCAGAAAATGTTCTTGCTCTCCAACTACAACCATTAGTAGTAAAAGGTGAATCTAAGTAAGTACCTGAACCATTGTTCCATGATCCTGATACTGGGTATATTTCTAACTCAGTATCAAAAATAATACCTTGAGCATTTGCTATAAAACATTTTAAACTACTAGAAAATTGGGTTCCTCCTACTTTATTATCTATTACTTCTTCTATTTCATTTTGATCAAACTCAACTAAATATCGAAATACTTGGGGTACTGGGTTTATGTTTACATTTAAGTTACCTACTTCAATCATTGCATCAATACCTGTATTCATATAGGGATAAAATGAATATAATGATGCATCTTGTAAAGGAAAAAGTTTATATACTGCCATAATTTATTTTTTAATAACTAGTAGACGATCCACCGCCACTAGTGCTAAATGTTCCTGTTCCTAACGAAACTACCTTGCCTTTAATATCTGTGTTTGGGAATTTTACTTCAAATATACTTGGATCTAAAGAGGGATATATAACACCATTTTGAGTAGCTCCACTTATATCATAAGCAAATTGTGAATATCCACTATTAGTACCTGCTTTATTTGTAATACTTATACTTTGTATAGTTTGGATACCAGAAATATTATCTAATAATACTGATATTTCCCTTAATATAATAGGTTGATTAATTTGCCATTTACTAACTTTAAAATATTCTTGTAAAACTGTTATACATCTAGCTAATACTTCGCTATTATTAAAATTAGGTAAAGTAATTATTTCAAAATCTACACAAATGTTAATAATAAAAGCATCTTTTATATTAACAGTATCACCTATCATTCTTGATTGGTTTAAATATGTAATTAAATTACTCTTAATAGTGTCTGATGTAGTTACTAAATTACCATTTGTATTATAAGCTAATACATACAAATCTAAAATAGTATCAGGATCTTTTACACTTGGTTTTGTTGTGTATGCCTTAGATAAATCACCAAATTTAGAGGGCATACTTAAAGCTCTAATTAAATAATCATCAGCTGTAACATTTCTTTGTTGTGTATTAAAATTTGCTAATGAATTTTGTCTTATTTCTTCTATAGTATCACCATCACCTCCTCCACTAGCAGCTATAGGATTATTTACAGCTAAAGAATTAAATATAAATTGTGCTATGGAAGTATTACTTAAATTTGAATTTTTAAATAAAGTATTACCTGTATTTAGTTGGGTTACTAGGTTGGAATTGACATTATCTCTAGTCCCTCCACCTGTTATATATCTAACAGTTAAAGTAGTATTACTTGGAGCTGTTCCGTAAGTATTTGTAAATACAAAATTTGTTGGTGAATAAGCAGTTGTTAATTTACTTTGACCAAATGGTAACCCAATTCCTATATTATCCGGGTTAGGGACTATTTCTTCATCTATTTGTAATGCGTTACCTGCACCAAATTGTATTTGTAATGTTGTTTCATTTAAATACCTTGTAACAAATCTATTATTTGTTGATTTTGTTCTCAATATATAAGGAGCATCTCCATCTTGATAGTTGTTAGGATCATTAGTATTTGTATTTTTAATACTATTATATATTAAATCTTGACCTAAATAATCTACTTCATAATATTGATTACCATCAGAATCAAATATATCAAGAATACCACCAATATTATTAGAATTAATTTCTAAAGTTGGAAATTGTTGGTAGGCACCTAAAGTAAAATCTTGTGTTACAATAGTACCAGATGATGCTTTTCTTGTTTTCTTTAACAAATAGTAAGTAGGTTCTCCGCCTGCTACTTGAGCTATTGAAATCTCTGTTGGATCATTTGAAGATGAAACCGAAAAATCAACTGCATCTTCTATTATAAAACTATTACCTGTTTGGGTGTTTGAAATTGTATTTGCCCCTATTATTAAAGAATAATCAAAATCTGGCACTACAGTTACTCCTTCTACTTTGGAAGGAACTTGTTGGTAAAAGTCTAAATCTACTAATGCTAAACCTGTTGATTTTGGTTTATAACTAAACATATAAGCTAAATCATATAAATTATCAAATTGTCTAGCATATTGTAAATAAGTCTCTTGTATCTGGTTATCTAAATAAAATGATAGCACATCACTAACATAAGATGCTTGTTCTATAAACATTATCCCAGGTGAAGATGGACTAAAATCTGTATAACTGTTAGGGAAGTAAGTTTGAGAAAAATTAATAAGTTGGGCTTTAATATCATTAAAGTCCTTATTAATATATGTTATATCTTTATTTAATAACGCCATTATCTAAAATTTAATTCTAAAGTATCATTTATACCTGTATTAGGAATACTATATTTTATATTTATTTGTATTGTATTTTCATTAATATTTCTTAAAACTTCTATACTTTCAACTTGAATATTTGAAAAATTATCATCTAATTTAGTTTGAATATCTTCTTTTATAAAATCTAAATTTTCAGTTTCTATTTGAGTAAAAATATACTGTCTTAAACCCGCCCCAAATAAAGGATTTTCTATTCTTTCTCCCGGGTTTGTTAGAAAATAATTAATTAAATTATTTTTAATAGCATCTTTAGTTTGATAATTAGGTTGGAACACACCAGGGTTACTAAAAGGTAAATTAACTCCAATAGCAACTCTAGGTCGTAAATCATTAGGATATACTCTTCTTGCTCCAAATGCCATAATTATTATCCTTTACTATTCATTAAACCCATTATTTGATCCATACTAACATTCCCTTGTGGTAAACTACCATTAGGAGAAGTTGTATCTACAGGACCAGCCATTTTTAAAGGTACATCCGCTGATGTTGCATTTAAAGTACCGTTTGCCCCAGGCATCATTCCCCCTAACACATTTTGTATATTTTCTTTCATTGCCATCCTTTTATCTTCAGGTAAAGGTTGTTGTTTTACTTGATGGGGTGTTTGAATAACTTCTTGTACTATTTGTTTAGGAGCACGGACTGCTTCTATAAGAATGTCTTTCATCTCCTCTTGTATAGCTTCTTTTACGGCCTCTTTTACAATAGTTTTTAATTGACTTAATTTCATGTTATATTGATTTATTATAAATATTAAACTAGTTAGCTTTTAAATTATTTTGTTGTATATAAAATACAAGCTCATCTATTAAAATTTGATCTGATGAACTAAATGAAGGTTCTCCTTTTAATAAAGTAATTCCTCTAGAATCTTTAGCTACAGCAAATCTTCTTTTTAAAGTACCTACAGGATTTTTATTATCAGTTTCTACACTAAAAATAAAACCATTTACATTACCTATTATAGGGTTTCCATCTTCGGCTTCTTCTTCAGCTAAATCAAGTAATTCTTGGTTAATAGCTTCTAATTCTAGATTTCCAGCTCCATTTTCTTCTGCACACTCTTGAGCCATTTGGTCGATAGATTTTAATAATAATACTACAGTTGTAGCTGCTGCTATTAAAAATATTAGTGAAACTAAAGTAGCTCTACTTGTTTTTTCATTATTTTCTTGTAAATCTTTTAATGTATCTGTTATATCTTGTAATTTAGCAGTCGTAGAATAGGGTAGAGCAAAAATTAACCCACCGAAGTCTTTAGCGGGTGGTACCCCTACTGCCTGAGGTAATGGGATAGCGTTTAATCCTATTCTAACTCCTTTTAACACTTTTGCTAATGCCATAAAAGCTGCAGCTAAAGCCGTATTAATAATAATTGTTTTAAAAATTTGATTTAATTGTCTTACTACTCTATTTCTAGTTCTAATAACATCCGCTAAAGCTTCTGGGGTTGGGCAAGTTTTTCGGTTTGCTTGGGTTAATTTTGATATACCAAAGGCAAGTAATAGTGATATTGCTAATGGAATTAATTTAGTTTTAATGGTATCTACTATTTTTGCAATACTAAGTTTTTTAGCAGAAATAATTTTACTAAAAGTATCCATAGCAATACCTGCTACTGTAGATTGTACCTGGTCAATTTTATCATTAAATTCTTGGGATATATCTTTAGCTGCTTCATCAAGATTAATTAATTTAGTTAATGATAAATTTGTTTTTATTGTTTTATCACCATTTATAATAGCTTGTGTCCCGGGGATATATCCACTTTTAGAATAAAGTAAACCAAAAACAAGTGGGGTTTTTTGGTTTTCGGGAATAATAGGAACCCTAACTTTAATTGAAAAATTTCCTTGTTTATCTGTTTTAGCAGTTTGTCCTGGGATAGGGATAAACACTAAATCATTTAGGTCAACTGATACATTATTAGGGAGTAATTCTTCACTGACATTTAAAGGATTGTCTATACTAGCTTCTTCTTTTACAAAATCTTGATTAACCCCTAATGTTACTGTAGCTCCTTGTAAAGGAGTGTTTGTATTTTTATCTTGTAATCTACCTGTTATAGTATAAGTTTGTAATGTTGGTATTTGACTTTTTAGTTTAGCTTTTAAAAGTGATATTTCTGCTCTTACTTTTTGCTCAGAATTTACTTTGGTTATGTTAGCTTCATCTAAACGTTCTTGTAATTTTTCTTTAACACTTAGTCTTTTTTGCCTTCTTTTCTCCCTTTTTTGTTCTCGGGTTAAATTAGAGCCTAAAGATGAATTAATATCATCTAAAGATGATTCTTCTAAAGTGGATAAATCAATATTAAATTTAGAAGAAAGATCTTGTATTCTATTAGCTATATCATTTAAATTAAGTTGACTTCCTAACAATGATTTACCTGCAGGGGTTTTGAGGAATTGTTGTGATAATTGTAAAAGTGCTTCTTCTCCCATGTTATATAGCTTTTACAATTTTAGATTTATAATTATTAATACTATTCAACATTAAAGATATTTGTGTTTTTGCTGCTCCCGCCGTTCCTGGGGTTATAAATAAAAGAGGTTCGACTGATAAAGTTTGGGCCATTGCTTGTAACTTTATTAGAAGATTTTGAAAATCATCTAAAAACGTATCTCCCAACATTACAGATTGATTAGCATTAGCATCTCCTAATCTAATATTATTTTTTGAAGATTGTAAAACAACATCTCCTTCTTGGGAATATATGCCTGTAGTATTTATTGATGTTAGTGATATTGTACTTTGGGAGTTTAATATAATACTATCAGCCTTAGTATTAAATACTAATCTATTTGAATTAAGTATTACTTGACTTCCACCATAAGACCCAATTGATTGTGGTTGGTTATTTGAAATTGATGGGTTATTTGTAATAGTAGTTTCTAAAGGTATAGTTTGATTAGAAGTTAAATAAATTGAAGATAAATCTTTGTTTATATCTTCAACAATGGGTAAATACCCTTCTTCACTAGCATCTGTAGGTTGGCCATTTCTAATTATAGTAATGGGATTGCCATCCTCCCCTGTATTAGACCAATTATTACCATATAAAATACTATCAGTTTTTGCAGTACTCCCAAATCTTATACTATTACCCCATCTACCTTCTGTAATAATATCCCCAGCGAAAGCTAATAGAGGGTGAATATTTGATCTTTCAATAAAAGTACCTCCTACTAGAGGAGAATTATAAGCATATTTTACTTCTTCATCAGAAGATTTTCTAGTTTGTCCTTGTTCTATTGCTTGGTAACTTTTTTGTTGTGAAGGTTGGGTTTGGGTATTAGCTTGTAAGTTTGGATAAGCGTTTAAATGAGGAGTATTCCAAATAGCTATGGGGTTTATGTAAAAATATTTTTTTGTATTACTATTTAAATTTACTTGGTTATTAGGTAATAAAAATAACAGTACTAATTCATTAACTAAAGGGTAGTTTTTTAAATATGGAATTAATGGAGATGCTATTTTTGCAATCTTAGATGAAATTGTAGGTGAACCCTCAACTGCTTCAAAAAATATAGTTCCAACAGAATTCCATTCACCATAAAGCTCAAATTTAGGGTGTTGGTCATCTAAAATAATATCGGTTACTCTAGCGGATATTATATTAGAAGCTAAAGCATTAATTTGTTGTTGCGTTGCTGATTGGTTGTCCCTTCCAGTATTTAATTGGGAGTTAACCGAAGCAAATCCATATTTATGCGCCATCTTTCTTTTGTTCGAAATTAGTATTAAGTTTATCCAATTCCTCCATTAGTTGTTGTTTTTCTTCTTCCGTTATACCCATTGATTCTTCACCACCACTATTATTAAGCGCACGTTGCACTATAGTAGCCATTTTAATTAATTGTTCATCGTTACGAACGCCAATTTCCATATATTCCTTAATAAGTGGAACAATTAAAGTAGCATCACCTATGTCATTTATAAGTGGTTTTAATTCCGAAATTAAACCCGTAATTTGAGTTTCTTTTTTCTTTTGGTTATCATAAATTTCGCTTAAAATATCCGAAAATTTTTTTTTCTTAAATACAATATTATCTAATGATCCCATAATGTTATTTTATTATAAATATGGATATAGGAAGGGTTTAGAATCTAGCGTAACCATTTTCTAAATAAAAAATATATTGCTCCTTAAATATATCATGAAGCTTATCAGCTATTTTAGTAATTTTAGGAGTTTTTACATCTACCATTTCTCTTATATAAATGTAAAGTGCTTTTTTATTAAATACTTCTAATGTTTCTCTTTTACGAAATAATTCTAATATAGCATCCGCTATTTGAGCATCATTTTTCTTTGGGAATAATTCAAATATATTTTCTGATACATGGTCAACAAAAATATCTACATATTTATCTAAATCACTTTTTACTTTTTCATCTCCTTGTGTATAAACATGAGTTGAATTTTCTCCTGTTAATACTTCAACTCCAACTTTATTAATTTTCTTTTTATAGTTTTTAGTATTATATAATATTAACCAACGTTTAACTATAGTACCAAAATAAGAATATGCTTTTGCTCCTCTTGTAGGATCAAATAAATGAATTTTTGATAATAAAAAAGTTATTATTTCATGTTGAAGATGTTCTAAATTAGAAACTTCTGTATGGTAAAATTTAAAAGTGTGTATTATATTTTGGGTAAGTTTAAAAAAAGCATAATGTATATAAGTTTCATATATTCTACTTCTTTTTTCCGAATCCTCTACTGGGTCTAAGTTATTATATTTTACTATATAATCTTCTGTTTCTTGTGTAAAATAATTTTTGCTTTTTTTCCTTCTTTTTCTTTTTTGAATCATTTTTCTTTGGGGTTAGTTTTAAATTGAGATAAACCTTTTTGTAAAACCTTTATTTCATTAAAAAACCAACCTATTTCATCATCACTTTTAAATGTGCCTTTTTTATCGATCTGTTCTAATCTTTTTTCTGTAAAAATTGCTTGTTCTTCTACTTTATTAATAAATACTTGTTGTGAATATATAATATCTTCTGCCTTTTCATTTTTACTCAAAAGATTAAAAGTCGTATATCCAAGGATAACGACTAATAAACCTAATATTACAATAATAATTTCTAACATTATAAACTATCTAACATGTTTTTTAATCCCGTACTTGCAACACTATTTAGTGCCTTAGCTTTGGTGGATTTTATATTGCCAGATAATGTATAATTTTTCTTTGGCTGCTCCACACTATTTTTAGAAAACTTTGGTAACCATTCTTGCTCAAATTCAATACGTGCAGCCATTAAGTCAGCTTGATGTAAAATATATGGTAAAGATGTACGAGGTTTTTGTTCTGGCATGAATGCTTTTAAATATTTCTCATTAGCAACATCATATAAACCATCATGGGTTTGGATTGATACCATTTCATTAAATGAATAAGAAATATCATGCTGTTGGAGTAAAAATAACCCACGATCTGGGACAGAACAGAATGCTAATTTTTTATTAAACATATAATCTTCACCTAGTTTATCTTTTCTCCATTTATCTGTCTGAGGTATATAAGATTCATGTTCTTTATCTCCCATTTTACCCAAATCATGATTAATAGCAGAAAATACTAATTCTTCTTTAGTAAATGTAGTCATATCACATCCCATTTCTTCCCACATATCATATAATCTAAGAGATCCTTCAACTACCCTATTTACATGAGCAACATAACCTCCTGGAAATGCTCCATGGTATTCTTTTTTATGAGCAGCAGGCATTAATATAACACGTTCTTCATAACGTTTATAAAAACTAGATAATTGTTCTCCTCTATTTCCTGGGATATGGGTATTTATATTATCTAAAAATATTTCCCAATTTGATTGAATTTGTTCCGCTGATAATTTCATAACTTTTATTTTATATTATTTTTTAATTGTTCTTCCATTTTTTTGGGCATGAAAGCAGCCCATTTATTTTTAGGACAATATGCAGATAAAGATCTAACTTTTAATGTAAGGATACACCCACAATCTGAACAACAAGGTTGAGTACCAGGGACTGCACAATAAGTTCCTTTAGTATCAAATAAATCACAATTTGTGCAAATATTCCACCTAATTTTTGCTATTTGTTCTACATCATCTTTAACAAAAACTTTATTTTTAATACCTTCATATATTAAATCTAAATTACCAAAGGCATTAATAAGTTTGTTAAATCTACTCACTTTATCTAACTGAACTATTTTGCTCTGAATGTGAACGTGGTTCTCTTTCAATCATAGTTCTGATATCATCCGTTATACCTTGAGCTTTAACTATATTAGATCTATAAGATTCAATTGGTTCCTGGGTATTTACAATGCGTTGAAGGTTTATTAATGTATGGTCTAAAGTTTCTAACTTTTTATATAACATTTCTCTATTTCTCATAGTTTATAATTTATATTATTAACAGGGTATCCCTTAACCCCTTATTACCTTTATTTCCATTCCCTTTTTATTCCCTATTTCCTAAACCTGTAATATAAATGTACGAGGGATATTTTGGGTATCCTAATTATTTTTTAAATTTCCTTAACTAATTCTTGTATTTTATAAAGATGTGCACATTTTTCATATTCTTCATATTGTACAAAAAATTGAATTGCATTACCTAACACTTTAGAAAATATTTTATTATCAAAATTAATAATAGCATTAATATCATCATGGTTATCTAAATTAATATTTTTAATATAAGACCAAGCTCTATTATAAACAGTAAATTCAGATGCTTCTTTAGTAGATTCTACATTATAATTAGGCTGTTCTTTTTTTAAAAATTTTTCTAATTTACGATGAAATACTTCATGATTTTGGATTAGTTTGACAAACATTCCTATTTTAGCAAAAGGACCATTCATAAAATCCCTTATCTCGGATTTAGTTTTATCATTATCAACTTCTTTTCCGTCTACAAATAATTGAAATATTTTATCTTTATCTATCATCTTTTACCTCCAAAGTATTCTACAGCATGTCCCTCTGTAATTAGCAAATCATTTAATTTAACATCACCTAAAAATATATCACCTAAACATCTACCATATTTACCTACACCTTGAGAGTGAAGTATAAATTCATTATTATGTTTAATTAAAATATCTTTAACAAATGCTTTAGCAGCTAATCCTCTTGCCTTTTCATCTAAATCTCTAGTACGAGATTCAGCAGCATTAATACCAACTAATCTAATTCTAATTTTTTTCCAAGTATCAAAACCAAGATCTATAGTAGCATCAATAGTATCTCCATCAACTACTCTTTCACATTTTGCTTTATAAATATACATAATAACGTTTAGTTATAAATATGTACTACTTATCTAGATCATCTAATTCAGATTCAATATCTTTTTGGATTTGTTTTAGTATTTCATATTCTTTAATAACATCTTTTTTTTCTGGATTATCTGGGTGGTATCTCCAAACTTCTTCCATCACAGTAGATGTTGCTAATAAATCCGCTACTAATTCTGATTTTTGTTGATCTAGTTCTTCTTGTTTTGTCATATTTTTAATTTTAACCATAAATACTATCTTGTATTTCTTTTCTTAAACTTTCTAATATAAGTAAGGTACCATTAATATCTCTAGATTCCAAAGAATCAATAGCATCATTTACTTTTTTGTATAATTTTTCTTTTTTTAAACCATTCATAATTATTCAAATATAATTTTAAATTCTTTTTCTACTTCTATATCATTAGGGAATAATGTTTTAATAAATATAGTAGCCGTATCTCCTACCATTTCATTGTCAAAAAATATTTGTTGTTGGGGGTTAGTATTATATTTACTATAAGTACCTAAACTATTTACATTAGAATTAGGGTTATAAGAATAACCTGCTATATTTAATGGGGGAAAATTTTGAGCCATATCTTCAATAGTATATGTTAAATTACCAATTGGAATTGGATTGTTATAATCACCATTGGTAAAATAACTTAATACACTAAATAACGGTACTGTAAATGTTATATTGTCTATCCACACCCAATAATCAGAATCAAATATAGTTTCAATTAAGGGTACCCCATTTATAATATAATCAGGATGTAATTCACTTGTATTTCCTTTTAAAGTAAAATATTGTATACCTTGATGTGAAATATGCCAATACCCATTATTATCTTGATAAACACCTGGTGATACTAAAGGATCAATATAAAATGATGTATCACAACTCCCTAAGCAAGGATAATTATTAATAAGCTCCTCTGGGCTACATGCCCAGAAGAAACTTATTAAGGTTATGTAAATAAACTTTTTCATTATGCTACTAATTCTAATGCTTTATTAAACATTTTTTTATTTACGTCTTGGTCTTGCTTGAAATTCTTAATAATTCTAGCTTGACGAACTTTTCCTGATGGTGTTTTGTATTCAAAATTACCTTCAATAATATTTTCTTGAACTCTATTAAATACTTCCCAAAGTATATTACCTTCATCTTTTGAACGTTGTGCTTCTAGAACATCATCAATTGCTTGATCATCGTAAGTATTGTTAGTACCTTCTACTCTAATATCTAGAAATGATTTAGCAAGATTAAACATTTGCTCCTCTTCTAATTCAACTTCTTTCATCTTATTCATTGCTTCTACTGTTAAAGGTAATTTTTCAACCATACCTTTAATTAGTACTTGCAAATCTTCAAACGTATAACCCATATGACGCATTTTTAGATCTTCAAATTCATCTGTAGCTATAACTAAACCATTTTCACAAATCATTCTAAATAATCCTGCTGTAAATTGGAAAGCATTCTTACCATCATGAGAATTAGTAATTAATATTTGAGG
>Ga0181409_1000486_pt1 | contig 15851 bp, 12 predicted proteins | sample 32SPOviralmetaG_FD_130138 | JGI IMG/M metagenome (GOLD analysis project Ga0181409, IMG submission 130138) | Marine viral communities from the oligotrophic San Pedro Time Series (SPOT) site, San Pedro Channel, CA, USA - 32 SPOT_SRF_2012-05-30 | ecosystem: Environmental > Aquatic > Marine > Strait... | reverse complement strand
TTACCGTAAGTATAGACTCATTAATAAATATAAACAGATGGAGGGTGACAAAACATTCTGTAACTTTTATATCATACGTAAAGATTGTGAGAAGGCTTGGAGAATAAAGGACTATCAACTCACCAAAGAATGTGCAAAGGAGATATGGTTAGATAATGCTAGGCGTTATGAATACTTCTTTCACATACCATACCAAGAAGCAGAACTAGTAAACTTAATATAAGGAGATTACATATGAAACATTTAACTCGCAAACAACGTGGCCTTGGCAAGTATGATGCACCGTTAAAATTTCAATTCGAGAAAGGTTACACCGATTTTAAACATGGGCGTGTGTTTAATCCATTCCATAAAGATACCATGCAGTGTCGGGAGTGGTTACGTGGGTTTAATAAAGCCTACTTTGAGCAACTGAAAAGGGTAAAGGGGAATGAACTTAAAGCAAGAAGCAGAGCAGTTTCTGGAGGAGAGGTACGGCATGTCTGATTTTAATTCATATCAAAGGTCAGCAGCAGGTACAGCAATCTATCCTGAACAACACAGGATTACCTATCCTGCCTTGGGTATGGCAGGTGAGGCAGGTGAGGTAGCCAACAAGGTAAAGAAGCTTATACGAGATGGGCCAGAGAACAGACCTGATACATGGCGAGAGGACATAGCCAGTGAGATAGGAGATGTACTGTGGTACTGTGCTTCATTGGCTAGTGATCTTAACTTATCGTTGGGTATGATAGCTGCACAGAACTTAATCAAGCTAGATAAACGTAAGGCCAAGGGAACACTAGGTGGAAGTGGAGACACTAGGTAAAAAAAATGGGGAGCTAAATGCTCCCCTTTGTTGTTTATTTCTTTACTATTTCTTTACCTGCTAGTATTAACAATTTTCTCATGTGGTTTAAACTACCAAAATCAATATCGCCTAGCTTATTCCCATATATCCTAATAAATTTAGCCTCTGCTATTTTTCTTTCTGATTTGGGTATTTTTAAATACTGATCCGTTGCCTTTGCTAACGGTCTTTCTATTAGTACTCTACCCTCTCCAACATCCTCTCTACGTTTAACAATACTCTTTTTTAAACTATCACGTTGTATTAAACGTTTGTACTCTTCAAGAGTGTACTCCTTTTTTAGTGCGTCATTTCTATTCCACTGAGCCTCTGCACGTTTACCTGCACGTTTAGCTTTATCAATGTATGAATCCATCATCTGACTTACTTTTTCATTCTGATAGTTTTGTACACTATACATTCTGTGCTTACTACCTAATGTAAAGTTAGGATCGTCTATACCTAGACTAGAGAAATAGTCTAGCGTTGAGTTACGTTCTCTCAAGGTAGTACCTAGAAATAGTTTAGTAAGAATATAATCTCTTTTCTCACCTGTATCTGTTATGGTTTGTTTAGATAATAGTTCTTCCTCTCTATCAGGGTCAATCATACCCCTACTTGTAGCCTGTCTTCTTGCCCCAATTTGAAACTGAGGGTCTGTAATAATCATATCCTGACCAGATATTTTTCTTTCATTTGTTCTAAAACCTGCTGCTCTTTCTAGCTCAACTACTTGGAACAGGGGATTAACATAACGTGTTATATACTGACCAAACAACTCTCCGAATTTTTTATCTCTCCTAGCTTCATCAGCTTCATTTTCTAATCCACCTATCATTGATGTAAATTCTTCAACAATAAAATTAGTAGCCCCAGTACGACCTTGAGGAATTAAGAATAAATCTACCCATTCGTTCTTAGCATCCCAGTCATCAAACGTTCCTCGTTTTTTTTCTACTGCTGCACGAGCAATCCAGTTCATCTGAGCTATAGGGTAGTCAGCAAGAACATTTGTTTCTAGTTCTGTGAATGGTATACCTACCTCTTGGTAGTTATCTCCTGTTCCCTCACCTGCTGTAGCTTGTTCTTCCGCTTGATCCATTTGAAAATTAGTAAAACCAAAAAACAAACCAAGACCAATTACATTGTTGGCTATTTGTTCAGACTCTCTAGCTGTCATAGGTCCACTAACACTACGATCAAACATGCCATATACTTTACGACCTACATAACCACGACCACCTGCAGCTAATTCACCAAAATATTCTATGCCGTTTGCTATAAATCTTGGGAACGGTATTACCACTGTTGCAGGAGTTTTACTAATAAACTCTGCTGTTTTTCTAAGTACATAATTTTCTGGTTGTGCAGAATACGTAACTCGTAATGCTTTTCTACTGGCATCGTCTACTAAATTTATAAATGATCTTGCATCTTTGGGTCTTACAGAATCAGAGTCACGGAAGAAATCCATGAGCTTACCTTCATTCAAAGCACCCTCAAAGTCTACACCATACTCACGTTTTACTAGACGGTTTAACTCACCATAAAACGTAGCATTACGTATCATAAGTTCTTGAACACGGTTAGGTGTATTCAGTGTAGCTACAAAGTCCTCTAGGTCTGACATCATTGTGTCAGCCACTCTGTCCATAGCAGCAAGAGGATTATTCTTTTGACTTGCTTGACCTCTACCTAAATTTAATTGTATCTCATTTAACGTAGTGTATAGTTGACGTTGATGGTCTGGGCTTTGTTCTAAGATGTACTCAGAAAATGCTTTAGCTGCACGTTGATCGGTAAACATGTACTTCATTGTGTCTAGTGTACCAGTCCATACAGAGTTTTCTGTGTAAGGAACTAGTGCTTTAGTACCACCTTTAAACCCACGTCTAGAATATTCTAGCATGGCATTAGACATTACATTGTTTAACGTTTCTAATGGTGCTCGAACTAAACCACTTTTTAAGTTTCTTACAGCCACCGCAAGTGGTGCAACCAATGCCCCTTTAGCTATAGCCTCTGAACGTAGAAAGTAACGTGAGTAAAGATCATGTAGTACATTTTCTTTTTTTACTTTAAGTCTAGAGTCAAAGTCATCTAACACACCTTTTGGTTTTCGTCTGGATATTTGACCCCATGTTGCAAGTATAGAACCTGCTTGAGAAACAGACCCATAAGACGCCACAATAAACTCTTCAAACTTTAAACCATTCTTTGCTAGTATACCAACTAGATCATCCGGTTTTAATTTTTGTTCTATTACCAAATGTAACATGTCATCAATACGAGTTTTACGTTTACCAAACTCCTCTGGCATTTTCTTTTGTATGTCTATCATTGTAGCGATAAGACCTTCAAAAGATTCTGGTTTTAGTATAGCCATAGTAGAAGCATTTTCAGGAAGGTCAATTAATTTACCTGCCTCCGATGACATTAGGTCTTGTGTTTTTACTTTACCTAATTCTATTAACGCTTCCCTATCTATTACAGTTTTACCGTCTACCTCTTTGGTAATCTTTACATCAAATTTAGTTTGAAATGCCTCTATAAATTCATTTGCAATTTCTTGATTGTTTTTAATTGTTGCACGTGCAGCTTGACGTATAGCTTCCTCACGTCTACCACCTTCTTTAATGGCTTTGTTTGTTGCTTTATATATAGGATTATCTAACCACCTTTTAAAACCTTTGCCAGTATTTTTAAGCCAGTTAACTCCAGGAATAAAAGATGCTGTATCTAGAACAACCCAAGCAGCTGAACTTGCCATACCAATTACATCTCCTTTTCTCCACATCCTAGAAAATCTAGACCCACTTACACCTACATCACCTGCAATCTCGAAAGGGTTAGCCATTATATTACCAAACTCAAGGGTATTAATCTCAGAAAAGTTCATGTCACTCTGCAAAAATATTTGCATACCCTGTCTTCTTATAGGGTTTTCGTCATATAAATAATTATATGCAGTCAAAAAAGAATTTTGTAACCCACGTTCTTTTTTCTTTATAGCAACATCAAAAAACTCTTGCTTAGTTTCTGGTACAAAATTATTGTCTTCACTGTCTAAGTTAATATAATTCTGCGCCCAACCTGCGTCTGGATTTTCCATTGCCTCTGCTAGTAAATAGTCGGTTACTTTGTCATAACCTGCGTCTGATGCTCTGTCTTTAAACTTTTCTAAAAGTTTTTGTCTTTCAGTCCACGCTATAAGAGCACCTTCTCTTGTGTTTTCTATTTCTTCTGGTGTAAATACCTCATTATATCTTTCAATGTATTTTTCTACCAACAAAGGTTCAAATCTTATCTCGCCCTCTTCTGTAACACCAGTGTTTTTATTTTCTTTAAGAAAAAATTCATTTATTCTAGCTAATTCTTTCATTAAATATGGGTTAGTGTCATCTTTTACAAACTCTGCAGCTACACCCTGCCCATATATATCTTGTACAGTAGGTAATGTATCATCCGCATAACTTTCTGCTGTTTGAGGTTCATACAACATGTCAGGATTTTGTTCATTACCATAGTCAAACTTTTCAGCCACAACAGTATCTATCTCTGTAACAAGAGGTTCTTTATTTTCTTCATCATATGGACTTACAAAACCTTCAGGTACACTAAAACTAGAATTTTGTTTACTAGTATCTGTGGTTTCTTCTTGCACAACAGAAGAAGGGGCAGTAGTTGTAGGTTCTACTACCCCTGTATCATTTTCTTCTTTATCATATGGACTTACAAAACCTTCAGGTACACTAATTCCCATAGTTACCTCTCAGTTTTGGTAATATTAAAAGCAGGATCATTGTCAACATTAGCAAACACATAAGGAAGAATCATTTTTCCCTCTGCTACCTCTGGCATAGGGTAACCCCCATACTCATGTTTAAATCCTGTGTAAATAGCTATCTTACCCTCTAATAAAATTACATCTCCTATGGTAACATTAGGAGGTCTACCACCACCATATTGTTTTAGTTCATTTATTGTATAAGTTTCATTGTTTGATTTCTTTTTATATCTTGTAGCTAAACCCTCATTACCCTCTTCACTTAAATTTTGTGCGGCATAGGCTGTTCCTATGGCAGTATTTTTTAATTGAACTATTGTGTCATTATAATCTGCAGTTTGTATTGATGTACCATTTACTGATCCACCCGATTCTTTAATGGCTTCTTTAAACGAGATATTTGCAGACAGTCTAGCTACACCTGCTTTACCCTGTGTTCCTGCCTCTATATTTTGAATAGCACCTTCTATAGACTCAAACCCTTGACTTATTGCTACTTGTTGAACAAATAGTTTAAGTTCATTCCTTGCGTCAGAACGAGAATAAATGTCTGTGTCTTTGTCTCCGTCATCGTCCACTTCACCTTTTTTTGCTTCAGCTAAATCTTTTATAGACTTAGTGTAAGAAAGACTCTTTTTCGTAAGTTGACTCCACTCTGAACTTGGATCAGCAATATCTTCTGCTGTCCAATTTCCTTCTATTAATTTTATTTGTATGTCTCTTCTCATTTCTTCAAGAGTTTGTTTTTCAGTAGGTTCTGCATACAACGTAGAGGTCACACTAGTATCCATATCAAAGTATTTAGATATGTTTGGTATATCTGGGTCTATCGCAAATCCTTCTGGTAGTGAGGACTCATTTGGTTTAACACCAGATACAGTTTTAAATTCATCAATACTATCTGTATGCTTTAGTATCGTGTTAGGGTCTTTACCATTTGCATAAGCTTGTGCAGCGTGTTCTAGCATAGACTCTGCAAAACCACTACCCTGTGCCATAATAAATGCTATACGACCATCATCATAGTTCATTCCTTTTAATCGTTCTGCAAGTTTTTTATTTTCTTTACGTGTTTGTCTGTCTTCTTCAGCTTTAGCAAGACGTTCTCTAGTGGCAGCTTCTGCGTCCATTAGTTCTATCTTGTCCATTTGAAGTCTACCCTCTTCAATACTTTCTGACATTGCTCTACCTGCACCACCAAGTGCAGCCATTAAATTAAACCCCATCTGTATTTCTCCTAGACATTAAACCACCACTAGGCTCTTCTAGCTCCATTTCTGTTTGCATTTCTTCTTCTGGTTCTTCTGACGATTCACCTTGTTCTTTTTTAACCATAGCTATAGCTCTAGCAATTGCAGCTTTACTAGGTTTGTCGCTACCTATTTTTTTGTTTGTACCTGCTACATATTCAATGTCAGACTCTTCAGCTAGGTACGCCATTGTTTCCATAAGCACAGGCATAATTAATATTCCTACATCAAGGCTATGTTTACCTTCCATTACACCACTAGACTGTATAGCATTAGCAAGAGTTGTTAATGGTATTCCTGTTTCCATTACATTAAATAAATCGTCTAACATTTCTGGGTGAGTTAAACGAGGAACATAATACTGCAACGCTTCCTCTACCGTAGTATACTGAGGTGGTTGCTGCCAAGGTCTGTTACCTAACTCTGCAGTAAGAGACTGCCCTGCAATTGGGGCGTCTATCATTGGTTCTAATACATCAACCATTCTTTAATCCCATTCTGTCTTTACGTATAATACTAACGTACTTTGCTATACGTTGATTAACATCTTGTTCTTTAGGTACACTATCTTTAGCAACACTACGTGATAGTAAACTAGTACCCATTTGTTTTTTTGGCTCAGTGCTTTTGGGCATAACCAAGTTATTCATTGCTAGAAATGCAACATTATACATTTATATTCTCCTGTTAATTAAGTAAATTTCCAAAATCACCTAATACACTACCTGCTACAGTTTTAGATAGATCTGATGTAAGTAGATCACCTATAAAACCACCAATACCTGCAGACGCATCCGCATCAGCTTTAAATTGAGCAATATCAAATGCTGCATCTGCTTGCAACTGAGCAATAGCCTGAGTAGATATTCTACCACGTTCATTCTCAGCAGACGTCCACGCCCATTCCATATTGTCTGCAAAATACTGCCACAAATTACTATATGCAGACTGGGAATAGCCTAGCAGTGCCTGTGCATTTATTTCATTAGCACGATTGACTGCCGCTGTATCTGCTGTAGCTATCTGCCTACGCCACTGAGCGTTAGCCTGATCAATAACTAATCTGTTAGTAGCATTGAACTGATCACGTTGGTTGTTTATTTCAGCATTAAATCTTTCAATAACATTTACCTGACCTGCGTTAAACTGTGCCTGTGCATTTGACTGTGACGCATTAAACTGTGCAGCGTTATTTGATAACTGAGCAAAGAACTGATCCGTCTGGTTCTGTGACGTTGCATTAAACTGTTGTGCAGCATTGAGTGCAGCTTGGTCTGTAAACAGAGACTGCACACGTTGTTGAGCCTTAAACAATTCTGTAGACTGTTTGTTATTTAAATTAGTTAGATCAGCCTGTAAGAAGTTCTGTGCATTTTGTACCGCTGCCTGTTGTCTATTGTTTAAGTTAGACATGTCCATATTAGCCAGTGCAGCAGCTTCAGCCATTACCATTGCCTGTGAGTTAGACAGGTTAGATAGTTCCATTGTATTTGCAATACGTGAGTTCTCTAGTGCTACCTGTTGTTCAGCGGTAAAGTTCATGTTAGCTATGTCACTAACTTTAGCTGCATTAGCTACACGTGCCTGAAAGCCTTGGTCAAACTCCATGCCCATAAACTGTGCTCGTTGCTGTGCCGCTAGTATAGCACGTTGCTGTCTGTTTGACAAGTTCATTTGCTCAAATTGTGAAGTTACCTGTGCGTCCATTTGTGCTATAGGCAATGCGGCTTCCATAGCTGCCTGTATAATAGCCTGACCTGCCATGCTAGATGCACCAAGTCCACGTGCAGCCATTGTAGCTGTAGCGGCTCTCATTGATCCTGCTGCCCATGCAGGTGTTTCACCACCCTCAAACTGAGCCATTAGACCTTCTAGCTGACCTGCTACTGTAGCTTGCTTTGTAGGTGTAGCAGTAGCAGCCTGTATTTCTTCGTTAAACCTAGCTGCAGTTTGAGCATTAGCTACACCAGATATTAACTCACCGTCCTGTATCTGACGTTGTACAGGATTGTTCATTAGTATTCCTGTACCTTGTGCAGCCTCTACATTAGCTACGGATGTACCTACGTTTTGTGCAGCATTTATCTGTGCTACCTGTTCTAACTGTGCAGCTTGTGTTTGATCTGCAGTTGCAGCTATTGCACCTGAAGCCTCTACAGGTGACATCATATTAGCCTGAGTTTGGTTTGGTAAAAATGCTTGTTGTGTCGAGGCTAGTGCGGTAGGTAATGCTAGTGAACCTGCTACCTGACCTGAGTAAGGAGATACAAGTTGATCTGCTGTTACCTGAGTACCTACAGGTACAACTGTTGAACCCAAAGGAAGTGCAGGAGTTTTAGCTAAAGTTGATTGTACCTGAGTAATATCCTGTCCTGTAAAGTTTGGTTGCTGTGGTATGTACTGTTGATTAAGTACACGTGGATCGTACTGTTGTAGTGACACTGTTGTTGCATTGCCACTATTAACTGCACCTGTAACATCTACACCACTTTGTGCTTTTAGGACTGCTCCACCTTCAGCCATTTGTTTAGCTGTTTCAGTGTACTTGTCCATCTCTTCTTTTTTTTCAGGGTTTTCCTCTAAGAACTTATCGAACTCTTGCATCTCACCTGTATAACCAAGGCTTTGTGCTATACGTTCCTGTGCCTCTGGTTTAAATCCACCAAACTTTTTACCTGACGGTGTAGGTAACTCAGGTACAATACCACCCTGCGCCATATTAAACTGGGGAGTAAAGCCAGTTACAGGTGTAACTGTAGGTGCAGGTGTTGTATTAACCTGTGGTGTAAATGGTGTTTGATTCGCAGGTTGTTGTCCTACAGGATAAAAACCAGAAGGAATTGGTGTTTGGGGTTTACCACCTACAAAAGTAATACTAACTGTCATACCTGCATTGTTACGATACATACGTACATCGTACTGTGGTGTAGTAGTTGTCTGTTGTTGTTGGGGTGTTGCGCTCCCTAATGTGTACTGTTGACCTGCAGTATTTGTTATCATACCTGTACCTGCAGGTTTAGTAAATGTTCCTGTCATAGGTGTCACTGAAGGTAAACCTGTTTGAGTTGTACCCATAGTATTAGGTAAATAACCAGAACCAGTATATCCTTGAGGCAATTGATAAGACACAGTTTCTGGTAAATTTTGTTGTGTCATATCTGCTGTAACTACATTAGAAGTACCTGCAATATTTTTTGCTCCTGTCTCACCTGTAACTTGTGTTCCTGCTGTACCAACCTGAGTAGTTTTTGTTCCTGTTGCTGTTTCGCTAAGTGTTTTACCCGATATAATTTTAAAATTATCTATTGTGGGCGTTACACCTGTAATTAAACCTTCTGTATTAAATAAATCCTGAAAGCTTCCAAAAGGATTATATGTTTCTTTTAATGAATCAAACGCTTGTTGTGTTTTTGGATTTAATTTATCTCCCATAGCAGAAGAAACACTATCTATCCAAGATACATCTTGCACACCAAAAGTTTTTAAGGTAAGTGCCATTTGATCTGCATTACCAGATAGTGATCTTAAATATGTACCGTTATTTCCTTTAATAATTAATTGTGGATCTATTAGTACTGGAGCAACATTTGAACCAATAAGAGTATTACCTGCATCGTCTACTTTATATCCTGCAGCTTCATAAACTACTGTAGTTCCACCATACATTTGTGACGTAGCGATTTGTGTAGCTGCGACAAATTTAGCATTATCAAACTCTCCAGTTGTAGCATCCGTAGCAGCGTTACTAATTGCTACCCAATCACGAGTATCTCCATTTGAACCAACAGATCCATATATAAGATCATTAGCCATACGAGAAATATCACTGTAGTCTTCACCCGATGCATAGATTTCTTCTACAGTTTTACCTGCAATCGCTTCCATCATTTCACGCATGTTGGGTTTACGTGGGTTAGAAGGATCGTAACCGTAGTCAGGGTCTACCCATGCAGGTATATCGTTTGTTGTATTTTCTTCTGCCATACTCTATTCCTTACTTTCCCATTGTCATCCACACTGCACCTGCAATAAATGTCAGCAGTGCGACAGTGGTTACTTTAACTATTGTTGACCAGACAGACTTACGTGTGTCACGCCATGCCTCTAGCAAACTTCTCATCTCTATAATATCTCTGGCAGCATCATCGTCAAGTAGACCAATAGAACGTAGTGCCTCTTTAGCTCCACGCCTAGCTGCGTTGTCTAGCATTGTCTCTATCTGTTCTACTGTGAGGGTAATGTTGTTCATTAACTAGGCTCTGTTGGAAACGTAACATCAGGCCAATCAGAACTAGACGGCAAGTCACGCAAAGCAGTCCTATACGTAGCCCACTCAACCTTCTTCTCAGCCGCTAATGGACTGTCGTTAGCTTGTGTCCAATCGCTTTGTGTTAATAAAGAATTTCTTTTGCTTCTGTTACTAGCAGATTTTATTTCATCTAACTGAGTTTGAGTAAGAGCATTTGGGTCTGTAAAACTTGATCCATCATAAGTCCAACCAATACCACCGCTAGTAGCTTCTACTAAATTAGGAAAGTCAGACAAAGAATTTACAATAATAGTATTAGTAACAACTCCGTCTTCAACTACATGAGCTCTCATTAGGTAAACTCCTCTACAATAACAATACCTGCACTACCTGCTGCACCTGTTGCTGACAAATTAGTGGTCATAGCACCACCTCCACCACCAAAACCAGTGGCTGCTTGAGCAGCCGACCCATGTTTCATAAATGAACCACCAAAACCTAAGAGAGAATTACCACCCATACCTCCTGCAAAATCATTTCCTGCAATATCGTGAACCATACTATTACTACCTTTTTGACCAGTAAAATTTATGTCACCATCAGAACCAACGCCACCTGCCCCACCTGTGGGATCAGCATTAGTCTTTGTTCCACCTGCCCCACCAGTTGCTTGTAAATAACTTCCAAAAGACGTAGTGCCACCTGTACTTCCATTAGCACCACCTGCTCCACCTGCTCCAATAGTTACAGTAACAGAAGATACACTTGAAACATCAATTACTTCGATAGATGCACCCCCTCCACCACCACCTATTGAGCTGTCATCTGACGAGTCTCGCCCTGCACCACCACCACCTGCGCCAACGACAGTAACTTTTACCTTTGTTATTGAAGACGGTTTTGTCCAAGTTCCTGATGATGTAAATACTTGCTGTGATGCAAAGCCACCTATTAAATCACTAATGTTTGGCATTAGACCAACCCCCCTAGATATGCGTTCATTTCATCGCCACTCATGTTTGAATTAACGAGGATCTTAGATGCGCTTATTGCTTTACCAATCTTACGCCCATTGTTTGTTGTTTGCAGAACACCAACGTCACTTACATAGTAAGTAGTACCTATGGCTAAACTTGATTGACCTTCATTTATACCACCATTAATAGTGATAGAGCCTGTAGCAGTATCAGAAATTGCTTCTGCTGCTACACCAATATAGTTTGAAACTGTTCTGTTAACAGTACCATTAACAGTAAAGACAGTGACATATCCAATCTCACTGTTAGAAGAATCATCATATGCTATTACAACTCTTTTCGACCCAGAGTCATAAACTGTAGTATATTTACTTGTAGAGTTTGTATTAGGGCCAAAGCTAGCTTCTGTATTAAAACTTATAGACGTACCGCTAACTGTTCCTATAATAAACTTACGAACTCTTGTTCCACCAACAGTTTCTCTGTAAAATATTAAAGCTTTACCTACGTTTTCATCAAACACTACACCAATGTCAGAATCTATAGGATCACTAGAAAAAATTACTTCTGACCCAACGGATACAGAAGTACCGCTAACAGTTCCTACAACTGCATGACCTCCGTTATCAGTTTCACCCCATGTAAAAATCATCTTATCATTTTTTGTATCGTAAACAGCCCTTCCGTAATTTGGAACTTCACCTGATGTGCTTGTACTTGGACTTATTCTATTAGGTGATCCGAATGAAACAGACGTACCACTAATTGTTGCTATGACAGCATCAGTATGTTTAGAGCTTGCTGAATTATCCTGATAATAAATACAGAATTTATCTGCTGTTGTTATGTAAGCTAATGATACAGTATTTACAGATGTATCAAATTGTGCTGCACTACCAAAACTAATACTTGTCCCAGAAACAGTTCCGACCAAGGCTTTACCTTTGTTAGAATCTCCAGTATCTCTATATACAATTAAAACTTTTTCTGCTGTAGGGCTGTATTGAACTATGTTGTTTACAGTTTGATTTGAAGATGAATACACAACAGGAGTGCCAAAGGAAATAGACGTACCACTAATTGTTCCGACCACGGCTGTTCCGTAATTACTATTACCTTCATCTTTGTAAACAATAACTATTTTATTATTTGCAACGTCATGCGCCACACTACCATGTTTAACTTTAACACCTGCAGATTCAAAAACGGCAGTAGATCCAAATGTAACTGAGTTATTGCTAGGGTCTATTGTTCCAACTCTAGCACTACCATAAGCATTATTACTTTCATCTGCCCACGCAACAACAATTTTGTTATTTGTGCTATCATAGCCCACGCCACCATCAAATTGCGTTGAGAAGTTAACTGCTGTTCCCTCAGAAAAACTAAAAGACTCTGGTGTAGCTACAGTAACAGTTCCATTGCTGTTTAATATAACAACATCCCCATTAGATATTGCACCACTCGCCACAAAGTCTGCGCTACCACCCCCTGCAGGATCGGCAAAGCTAACCGCACCAGATCCATTGGTAGTTAGCACCTGACCTGCAGATCCATCTGAAGTAGGATAAGTAGCACCGCCTATTGTTACAGTTCCAGTAAATGTTGGTCCTGATGTAGGAGCTTTTGCTGTTACAGAGTTTATATCAGATGCACTAACTGTTACACCGTCCATCTTGTTTAGCTCTGCAGCCGTAGCTGTTATTGCTGCACCACCTATCTGTAGGGCTGTAGAGGCATTAATTGTAGGGGCAGTAGCAGTGCCAGTAAACGTTGGGTCAGCTACAGGAGCTTTGGTGTCTATCTGCGTTTGTATAGCAGAGGTAACACCATCGACATAGTTAAGCTCTGCAGTGGTAGCAGTGACGCCATCCATCAGGTTCAACTCTGCTGCTGTTGCAGTCACTCCATCTAATATGTTTATCTCTGCTGCAGTAGACGTAACACCTGTCAATTCAGCAGGAGCTACTGCACCGTCAGCAAGTATATTTCCAGTAGCAACTACGTTTGCTAAATCTCTAGGTTTACCCATATTGTCTATCCTCTATTTATTATGGCTTTGTAGGCCAGTCAGCATCTTCCAAATTAGGCCAGTTCTTATGCGTTGGCAAATCACGTAGAGCCTGTCTGTAAGTCTTCATGTCATCTGCCATAGTAACATCCGACATAGCAGTCCAGTCTGTCTCTGCAAGCTTGCTGTCTCGTGTACTACGATGACTTGCTGCAGTGTTAGCATCTAGTGTAGCTTGGTATGCTGCCTCATGCTCTGCTTTAGTAGTCTTTACACCATCGTCATCAGTAGTGTCAGCAAACATGTCCCTTGCTACATACTTCTCAACCCAATCACCGTTTGCATTTTGCTCAACGCCATCTCTTGCAGATGTTTGATATGCACTAGTTGTAGCGGCAGGGCTTGCTAGCACTGGGTCAATGTTCATTGCGTCACAAACGTTGCTCGTCCAAACACGAGGCAGAGACATATTTTTAAAGGCTGCTCTCCACTCGCCTTGCGTTTTAACTTCGCCAGTTGTTCTTTCACGATATTCTGACATCAGTTGATACTCCTTTCGTCAGTTGATTTGTTATGCGATAGCATAAAAGATGTATGACCCACCTGATGCGTTTGAAAGACTAGCACTTGCTACAGAAAAACCAGAAGAATGAGGGTCTATATAATCGTCATTTGAGTTTTCATTTTGGTTATTGTTTAATTGCAAAACAGGATCGTTACCTGAAACGATACCACGAGATGTGTCAAAAAAATGCCAACTTCCTGTGGTATCTGTTCTTTTAAAGAGTACAAACCTAGCACCACTGCTAAATCCACAATCTATGTTTTGTGTGCCGCCATTCCCAGTATAGCTTCCCACCTTGGAAACACCTGCTACGGTAGCGAAAAGGTAGGCTATGTAGCTGTCCGTAGAATAGTTCACCTCGTAATCACCTGCAACAGTGAAACTAGAAGCTGTGGGAGATACCCCTACAGTTCCATTACCAAACTTACTCTCTGGGTCGCTAGTAATAAGAGCAGACGTTTCGTTTAATTTAAGGTATCCAGTGTTTCCTGTGTCTTTATGATAAACAATCCAAGGTCTAGCACCACCACTAACGCCATCACGATTCTTCACCCAGATCATCTCTGGCACTACACCAAGGTTATGGCTTTTAGTATCGCCAGAAGCAGGTGAAGTTCCTTTGTAAGCAACCACATCGAAATACGAGGGTGCACGTCTCCACATCCAAGCAAAGTCGTTTGCATCTGTACCTGAGTCAACTCTAAAGCCTGTTTGCGTATCAAACGTGTAGCTACTAGCACCTGACTCAGCAGAATCTGTGTTTGTTGATACATACCTTGCACCAGTTAATCTACTACTTACCCTCTTATTATTTGTTGTGTTTTTATTAAGAGCTTGAATTACCATATCCACGGTAAACGTAGTGTCATACGCTGTAGGATCACCAGTGGTTGTATCGTATGTATCCATAGCAAAAACCTTAGTCGCATCATCTGGTGCAGCTAGTGGGCCTCTGCGGATTGCCATGTATATGTAGGTTTGACCATTTGTATTCCAGCCTGTATTATTTCCATTTGAGGAAAAACCTGTGGCATGTATTGCTGCTCTTTGATATTGACCATCACCAGTTTCAGCATCAGTACCATTTGCTATAACATACTGAGAACCATTATCGTGCAGAGGTAATGCTTCAAGGCCACGCATAGTGTCTACCATATACCATTCACTGCCTGACCCACTTTGAGTGGAAGACTTTATCATCAACCACTGAGGCTCAAACCCTAAGTCAACCACAGGGCCAGTATTAGAACCATTACCAGTATAACTCCCACACTTAATAATATCTTGGTCACCATCAGGGCCGAACCCACCGTCATTATTGTTGTGTGCGAAAATGTAGATGACAAAACTATAATTGCTTCTACTATTTCCTATAAACCCATTGTCTATTAGGTCAAAACTCGTTGATCCTACGTTTCCAAAATAATTACCTGCTTGTGCACCGTTCTCATTTAAAATTATATTATTAGTTGCCGACCTATGCCAAACCCTCCAACTAATGCTTTGGTTAGTAGATTTTATCCAAATAGACCCAGGTGTTGACCCAAGAGAATGTGGTATTGTAACAGTGCCGTCACCGTTTACAGTTCCAGTTGAGGCGGCTGTAAATACATTACTACCTGTTGAAAGCGTTGTTGTCACAATATCAAAAAACTTAGGGGCTTTGCGAAATGTCCAACTAACGTAGTCGGCAGGACCACCCCAGTGACCTGAAGCATCACCATTAATATTTCCAGCACTGCCCATAGTAAACCCATTAGAGTTAAATGAGTTTAGTGCATCTGTTTCATTTTGCTGTGCGTAAATCGAATTAGGTGTTAATCTTTTGTTTACACCACGTTCAGTGTCCCAGAAATAGTGACTATCTGTCTGCGTTCTAACCTTAGTCCAAACCAAACCACCTTCGCCATCTGAACCAGTGAAAGGGCCAAACTCTGATGCAACAGGGTTTGCTACTTGCGTAAAACTAATATTGTTACTACTTTGATCTACTAACGGAGTATCGCCACCACCAATCAAAAGTGCAGTACCAGAAACAGCAGTTAATGCAGCGGTGGGTGAAGTAAAATTACTGGTATAAAGAGCAGTACCCAAAACAATTCTTACATTTGTTATCCAACCATCAAAAGGATTACCGTTGCTTGTTGAACGCTGCCCAATTTCCAAAGTTGATGAAGTATATC
>Ga0181409_1000484_pt1 | contig 15876 bp, 12 predicted proteins | sample 32SPOviralmetaG_FD_130138 | JGI IMG/M metagenome (GOLD analysis project Ga0181409, IMG submission 130138) | Marine viral communities from the oligotrophic San Pedro Time Series (SPOT) site, San Pedro Channel, CA, USA - 32 SPOT_SRF_2012-05-30 | ecosystem: Environmental > Aquatic > Marine > Strait... | reverse complement strand
GAAACCGTACATCGCTTGCTCCTGCAGATTTTAGTACAAGATTGGAAGATAAATTAAATAAAGCACCACTCCATCCTGATTATTATGGTAGAGTTAATGTTTCATTATCATTAGATGCTACAACAAAAGCACTGGACGGTTTTAATATTGATTATTCAAAAAATTCGAATGGTAGTGAAAACAGTTCCCAAGTCAGTTCAATCTGGAATGCTTATAGTGATGAGTCCATTGGTAATGCCAGTATTACTACACTTGATACTTATGGTAAAAGACTTACGAAAACTGGTGGCAGTGGAGATTGCACATTTGTCGGAACAGATTATCCCCTAGCACCTAGCGGTGGTGAATTTATATTTAGTCCGAAAGATAGAGAAAACAACAGTGGAACAACTTGGGCAGTCGGTCTGTGCAGACCATTACAACTTTCTGGGAACCCTAATAATATAGGTGCCGAGACGTACGAGGTAGTGAAACCTTGGTGGCACGAAAATGGTGAAAATCCAGATGGAATAAATGCTTTTTATGATTTTATGGTTTATAAAGATGAGGATGAAGATTTTATCCGAGTTTATCAATCGCTCGGTTCGGAAGGTGATGGGGTTACTGTATTAAAAGAAGTAGATTTTGAAGAGAATGCAAGTAATAGTTCATACACCGATGTAATATCAATGGGGGATATAAGAAGATTTAAGTTTATTTTAAAAAATGAATTATTAGAATTATGGGGGTTTGATCTGGGGGAGGCGGTATCAGGATCTGCTGTAGATGCAGTCCACATTGATAATAATGGCGTCGATTATACACCTGGAACATTTAATAATGTCGCAACCACTGGTGGAACTGGAACTGGTTGCACATTAAATATAACGGTGGGTGCTGGAGGAACAGTTACTACCGCTACAGTTAATACAAGCGGAACTGGTTATTCGCAAGATGACGCATTAGTACCAGACGCAACAATAGGTGAAGGTGAAGAATTAGTAATATTAGTAGATGAACTCGGAGGCGGAACGGATGGAGCATATAAATTAATATGTAGAGCAAATGATCCGAATGCATCTTATAATGAAAAATTTAAAAAGGTCGGACAAAATCAATGGAGTTTATATCCAATCGTAGAGTTAAACGCCGTCAATGACCATATTAATTTAGATAAGTTTAATGGAGCATTAAAACCAGATGGAACCAATTTTGATTTTTATAAGGACAATTATTATTCATATACTTATGTGAAAGACTCGTTGGGAGATCCAGGAGACACATATATGTTAGATGTGACATATCATTACAATCTTTTTGAAGCGGAAAGTGGATTATTAATAACACCAGTATATAAGTCATTATTGACAAGTGGTGGATTTAATGTGGTTGATAAAAATGTGGTAATGATATTAGATAAATCAAACCAATATTTACAGATTACTTGGGACACTAGGCAACCAAATATGAGAAGTATATTGGGATTTGATGTAGCAGTAGTTACACAGAGTGATTATGGCACAGTTACAGATAATAATAAAAAAATATCATTTACAAGCACCACCACCCCACTCCCTAGATCTACAAGAGAATGTTTTGTTAAACTGGAGTCGTTAAATATAGAAAGTTTTAATGGTGCTACGTCGGATATTAGTAAAATTATATATTCAATCCCTAGATTTGATAATAGTGGTGCAGTGGTTGGGTCACTGTTTTTTGAAAATAATGACAGATATTATTTAAAATTAAATAATGTCGCACCAATATTATTGAATAGAATGGATGTCCAGATGGTTGACGTAAGGAACAGGATTATTGATGGGTTATTCGGCAATACGGTGGTTATACTCCATATAAGGAAATCGTCATAACAATACAGTAAATACAGTTAAAAATACAGACGATATAGTATAGTATTTTTTGTAATTTATTTTTTCTTTTATATAAGTAAATACAATTTTAGAAGTTTAAATTAATTTTATTTAATATATTATATAACTATAAATGACCGACTTTCTACCAACTGTTATTGAAGCACCACCACCACCACCACCAACCGTTGTTATGAGTGAAGAGGAAGAAGACGAAGAACAGACTGGGTTTAGAGAGGAAGTAGATACAAAAAATATATTTACAACACCGATAGTTCAACCAATAACCGATGGTGAACCTGATGAACACCTAACACATAGAGATGATGAAGAAGAAGTGGTTGAAGAAGTAATTGAAGAACCAGTTAAACCTAAAAGAAATAAGAAACAAGCAAGTAAAAAACAATTAGAAGCACTTGCAAAAAGCAGAGAAAAGTTAAAAGCAAAAAGAATTCAACAGAAAAAAGAAAAAGAGTTAATCCAAGCAGAAGCAAAGCGATTAGTTAAAGAAAGAAAAGCACAAGAAAAAACTGTTAAGTTTACAGAAAAACCAGATCCACCTCTGCCTAGACAAAATGCAGTAGACTTTGATATAGAAGGAGCAATAAGTAAAGCATTAGAAAAATATGATACAGCAAGAAAATTAAGAAAAGAAGAAAAAAAGAAAAGAATGAAAGATGAAGATGATAAAAAGAAATTACAACAAACAGTTCAACAAGCAGTGATGGGTGGATATAAAGGTGAACAAGATGTATGGGGTGATTGTTTTAATTTTAGATAAATTATATTTATATTATAATATATATATAGTATGGAAGCACCAAAAGTATTGCCAGTAGTGGAACCAGATAATGTCAGAGTTAAACCCCATCATCCTCATCTTCCAAAAGTAGGTGTGGGTGCTCCAGGTGGTGGAGCACTCCTACTTATGATTAGTCCTGTTAAAACAGGTAAGAGTACCATTATTAATAATATGTTATTAAACGAGCAGTTCTACGGTCAATATTTTTTTGATGACGTACAGATAATAAGTAATACAATAGCGAATGATGTCACAAGTAGATTTTTAAATAAAGCATTTAATACCCACGATCATTACTCCGATGAAATAATTGATAATATAGTCAATAGACAAAAAAAAGAAAAAAAGGAGGATCAGTTAGAGATCGCATTAATCCTAGACGATTGCCTCGGTTCTATAAAAAGAGAAAGTAAGATTAACCATTTGGCAAGTCGCTACAGGCATTTTAATATAAAATTATTAGTTATAAGTTCGCAGAAATTCAAAGGATCTGTATCGCCGATCATTCGAGCAAATGCTACCGACGTTATTGTCGGATCCCCATTTCCAAATCAAAAGGAGTTAGAAGCAGTGGCAGAGGAGTACGGTGATTTATTCCAAGGACCAGAAAACTGGTTAAAATTATATCATATAGCAACACCTAATAAATATGATTTTTGTTATATGGATCTACAGAGTAATCCACCATTAATGTATAGTAATTTTGAAAAAGTCGTAGGTGTAGGTGGTTTGAAAACTGCAGATGAAATGGCGATTGATAATGATGATAGTTAAATTACTCATATACAAGCAATCTTATTTTACAACTTTTTCTGTATAATTTTATGTTTCAATATATTTTTTTTGTATTTTCTTTTTTCTTATATATAAGTAATATATATAATGTCAGCGGTTAAAGAGATGACGATAAATGAATTGCGAAGAGCGATGAAAGAATATAACCACCTTATGACAATAAGTTTTAAGGGGATGACGAAACAACAGATGATGGATAAAATTGTATCATTAGGTTATTCAATAGATCATAAAAATAAAAAATTAAAACTAACAGAAAAATCAAAAGCAATGAAAAGAAAACCTGTGAATGTTAAAATGGCAGATCCACCTAAACCCAGAGATAAGAAAAAGGCAGAAGAAAACCTACGAAAACGAGTAATAAAATATGTTAAGAATAATCCAACTGTATTAAATCATAGTGAATTAAAAGATTTACACAAGGGTTTAAAATAATTTTATATCATTATTTTTTTTATTTATTAATGTTATATATATATAATGTCAATCGGAGATATGAACTACGCATCAGCGGTGTCGGAAGGTAATTCATTAAGTAGGTCAGTTGCAGAACATAATGAAAGTGTAAGACAAAATAATCAAATATTAGTTCAACAGTGGAATCAAACATTAGGACAAGATGCAAAGAACACAGAAAAAGATAAAGAAGTAAAAGGTTTAGAAGATGCGTATGGTGGATTTACGGCAGTCGGAACAATCGCACAAGGGTATCAACGAGTTAGACAAGTTGGTTTAAGTGGAGCAGTGGGTCAAGATATAGCAAGATTGAAACGAGGTGGACAAGCAGTTGCATCTGCATTTTCAAGTACACCATCAGCACCAACTCCTAAACCAAATGTAGATGGTATTGAAGTATCTGGTACAGAAAGTGGAGGAACTGCATCAGTTAAACCAGTTCAAGCAGAAGCACCAAGTGTTAAACCTACAACCACTCCAGAACCATCAACAGTAGCAAGTGATGTAAATAAAACTGCTGATGCTGTATCGGATACAGAAGCAATAAGTGGAAAAGTAATGAAAGGATTGAAAACTGCTGGAACCGTTGGAAAAATTGCTGGAGCAGGGATGGGTATAGTAAGTGCTGTATCTGGTATTGATGATATAGCAGATGGCAAGTTCGCCAAGATGGATGAAGCACATAAAACTGGTGACGCTTTATCAACGGTGGGTGGTTTATTAGATATTGCCAGTGTCTTTCTACCAGTATTGGCACCAGTGGGTGCATTAGTTTCAACCGCAGGTGCAATTACTAATACTGTCAATACTATTAAAGATGATAAAGGTAAAGAAACAACAGATGCTAGGTCAGAACAAACACAAATAGCACAAAATAAAGCATCAATAGAATCCACACCATCTTATACCAGTATGAGTTTAGTTGGGACTGCAGAAAAACCAGTTCAACAATCGGTCGCAGGAACATCTGGATCTTTTTAATTTTAAAAAAGTTATAAATAATTAAAATATATTTTTTTATATTATATAAATATATATATAATATGCCAGTCGGATCATTTTGGGAAAGCGATGATAAAATACCTATCGGACAGAAATCAATTATTATTAAGTCGGAAAATAATTTAGACCATACTGCAGGACAGAAGGTTACATTCCACATCCCTGCTGGGACTGAATTTATCAATCCGAAAGAAACTTATTTAAGATTAGATTGTTTGATTGAAAGAGATAATGCAGAGTCGCTAGGTTTAGTCCAGTTGGATGAGATACTAGGAGGACAAATTTTAATCAAAGATATTAGGGTAAAAACTCGGACAGGAACACTTTTGGAGGAAATACAATCATATAATACTCTTGTTAGTGTCATATATGATTATGAAACTAACCAAAATCTACGTAAGAAAAGGTGTTTAGAAGGTGCAACCATTCATAACCCACTCCAGTCAAACGATCAGGGTGTTTATAAATCAAATAAACAAGACACTATTCATAATCCTTATTTTCTTAAAGAAACATCCACTAATACATCCTCTACCGCCTCTAATTTTAAAACTGCGAAACTATTACTACCATTACATACAGGGATTTTTCAAAATGATAAAGTGTTCCCCACTATGCTAACTGACGGTTTAATCGTAGAAATAATTTTAGAAGAAAACAGCAGAGTTTTTAGAATGATGGATACGGTTAATGAAAATAAAAGTATTGCTCGTCTACCAGGTTTTTTAAATACATCTGGTGCTGAGGCATCGACGACCCTTAATAGTGGTTCTGCTGTTACACATTTTTATGTGGATCCGACCAGTAATACTATGAATGATCTGGAGAAGTTTCCGTTTAAGGTTGGCGAGAAGTTTGTATTTATTCAATCGGATACTTGGACTGTCAGTGATAGTGGAGGATTAAAAGGATATGACAGTTCTTTGGGTGCTGGTGACGTCCCTTTTGTTATTACTCAAATAGAACAAGAAACTGGAGCAGGGACTACGCAGAAGGTTAAAGTATCTGTATCTTCCACAACTGTTAGTGGTTCCAATGTTACAGAAGACTCTGTTATGTGTAGCAGAGAATATGAAAACGCAACCTATGGATTTAAATATAAACTGTCTAATCTTGAATTAGTGGTTCAACAGTTAGAAATGCCAAGTGGTTATAAATCAAGTTTGATGAGTAGTATGAAAACTGGTGGAACTATGGTTTATGATTTTATGTCTTATTCGAATTATAGATTTTCTACCCTTAAATCGGAGACTCAAATTAATTTAAGACTGCCCCTCCAGAATAGTAGGGCAAAATCTATATTATGTATTCCAACTGACGCAACTACTTATTCATTAAGTGATAATATGAGTGCATCTAAAACTTATTATTATGGTAAAGATCCGAACCCAGAACTATCCGAGTTTAGTTGTGAATTTAGTGATAGGACAGGAATGGAAGGGTGTGCAGATTTTATACAATTTTATCAATTTTTATATGAAAATAAGTTACAACCAAATCGTAAAGTTGATGTATCTAAAACTGGCAATAAAGGATCCATTAGTCAAGAGGGTTTGATTGAACTGGAGAAGGCACTCGCAATGGCAGGTATAGAACCCAGATCCTTTAAAAGATGGAATAAGAATTTTATTATTGGAAGGGCATTGTCTCTTGGAGATGGTGTGTACGACACCAGAGGAAAAGATTTTAATTTACAATTAGAATATACTGGAACAGCACAAGATAAAAATAAACTTTGGAATTGTTTCTGTGCTCATATTAGAGGTCTCCAAATATCAGGTGAAAATATCAATGTCGTTTTATAAAAGTTAAAAAATTAATTATTATTTTTAAAATATTTTTTTTATATTTATATAATATATATATATAATGAGCAAGAACTACAACCTTAATATAAGTCCAGCGAACCACCTTGCGAATGCAACTGTTTCATATCGCAATGGTAATCCAGTTGTTCGGTTTGAAATTGGCGAGTCTAACCGAGTATTACTTCCGAGTTCCCTCCGTTTAGTTGGAAGGTATAAAGTCTATAAGGACAGTGCGAAGGGACTACCAACCGAAGCAACACTGTTAGAAACTCCAAGTAACTTAGGAGTGTACAGCACAATTGACTCCATTTCATTTAGAACTCAGCGTAGTAAGTCAGAAATAGAAACAATTAACAACTACAACCGCTTTATGTCATCATATATGCCAGTTACTACATCGTTACAAGATAATATCGGTCATTTGAATGAGAGTAGTTTAATCTGTCCCAACCCTCAGTTTAATAAAGACACTGTTGTTAATAACGCAAGTGTTACGACTGGTAATGACTTTTGTATTCCACTTATTTCTGGATTTACTTCTGCCAATAACCCATACCCTCTTGATAAACAGGGTGTAGAAGTAACCATTCAACTGGCACCAGACAGTAATGTCTTATTTAGTTCTGGGGTGAATTCAACTAATTTTTCAAACGGTTTTTATGAATTTTCGGATCTTAAATTGATATGTGAAGTTACTGACACTGGTCAAGCATCGCCTCCGACTGTTACTTATGAATATAACACTATTACAACTTTTTTTAATACGATTAACAGCACCAATGCTCAACTGTCATTAAATCTGGGACAATCAAGGGTGCTAGGTGTATTCGGTAGTTTCTGTCCATCTAATTTTATTAATAATCTTACACAAAATGGACTCGCAAGTTTGTATCCGATGAAAAGTTTGACAGAAAATGCCGAGATTACACAGTTAGTATTTACAAGGGGAGGTGAACGGTTTCCACTAATCTATAATTTAGATACCCTCCAGAAATTTAATGCCAGTGATTTAGAAGCAGACCCCCAGATTTTAAGAAATTATATGAATGCAGTTGTAGAGTTTAGTAGATTAAATAGAACCTGCGTCGCTCCTTATAATACTAATTATGATGCGAAGGTAGATTATAAAGAAATTATTGAAGGTGGAAATGTGGGCAGTGGTATAGGATGTGCATTTGATGTGATCAGTGGTCAGGGTGTAGATTTCAGTCGCATTCCATTCGGCATTCAAATGGAGTTAAATCTGGATAAAGACTTTCCGAATGCTCTTTATTTATTCGTCCACAGTAAACAGACATTAATTATGAACGATCAGTCAGTTCAAGTAATTAATTAAGTTTAAAAAACTTAAATATTTTTTTATTTTATATTTTTTTTTATTTATATATAATATATATATAATATGGAGACGCCCACAACTCAATCAGTAGCACCAAGCAATGCACCCAGAAATAGTCAGATTCCAGACTTGGTTAAAATTGGATCTATTCCTACATCAACTCAAATGTCTTTGGAGACATCGGTTTTGGAACCAGTTCAACATAGTCAAAGCACTTGCCGTTTTGTTTTAGAAAATAAAGGGATATTACATTCGCACAGTAAAATCGTATTATCTTGTACCGACGTAGGTGGAAATGATGGTTGGTTTCCGATTGGCGTCGGAGCATTTTCTTTGATTAAAAACTGCCGTCTTATGAGTGGTGGCAAAACACTTGTAGAACAACGAGATTTTAATATAAAAATGGCATATGATAGTATGTTTATAAGTAATGAGCACAATGTAGAAAAAGAACTTTACAGCACAGGGAGGTTAATTAATCATAATTTTCATTATGATCCGAGTGCAAGTGGATCAAAAGCACAAGGTGTAACGATAGATACTTCCATAGCGTGTGATTTAGATGACGGACAATATAGGGTTCCAGGATATATTGAAAGAAGTGCAGAGGCACAGTTTGCTCTGTCTTTATCCGATCTGTTCCCATTCCTTAAACAACAGCAGTTACCGTTATTTATGATGGAAGAACAAATAACAATAGAATTAGAATTTGAAGATAATGCCAAGAGGATGTGGGTTCCAGCAGGGGGAACACCTGTAATTGATATTAATACTGCTCAAACTAAACTGATTGCCGACTACCAATTCTACCCAGAGAGTATGATGTCTGCTTTCGCAAGTCAAAACAGTCCACTTACACTTACTTATATGGTTAATCGTTTATCTAAACAAAGTATAGATGCTGGTACCGAATTAAAAATTCGTAATATTGGTGGCAACGGTAGAATAGTTACAAAAATTATTGCATCATTACAAGATGACGCCACTGCTATTACAAACCCTCTTGGAGCGTTTCATAGTCTGGCACCAGCAGGGTCGAACGCATCGTCAAATGGATCTATTACATTAAATGTAAAATATAATAATCATCTATTATATCCTCTGGATGTTACTAATTATGCTCAGCATCAACATCATCTTGCACAAGCACAAGGTATGGTGCCTTTTGTTACGAGATATGAATATAGTGGAGGTGGAACTAATGAAAGTATGACAGCGGTTCCTCTGGAAGGGTCAGACCTACGAACTAATTTAAAAGGACGATTTTGTTGGCAAGCACACCGACTTAATAGAAATGAACGTATTAATTCAAGGGGGATAGAATACCAGACCACCTACAATGTTAATGGTGGAGCAAGAACTCAACGTATCTGGTTAGAGATGGTCAGGATGGCAACTTTATCTGGTGGTAAGTTTACTGTGATGGATGCTTAAATATTTTTGTATTTTAAAATTACTCATATACAAGCAATCTTATTTTATAACTTTTTTTTAATAAAATAGATTATTATAAATAACTGTAATTTATGATAATATATATTTTTATATTCATATTTATATATAGATATAAGTATGTCAAAAATACAACCCAACGTAGTAGATTATATTGATACGCAGTTAATAGAATGTAACCGACTACAATCTGCGACTGTTAGTAATGAACCAGGTGTATTTACAAGCACCCAGAGATCTGGTATAAATATAGAACCAGGTGATAAAATAAGTTTAAACTCTGCATATGTTTCGGAGGTCGGAGCAGGGGGAGAAGTAATAGAATTTACTGGTGTAGAAAATGGAGATGAATATGAAGTAGAATATACAGATCAAACATTTCCGATACCTACGAAAGTCCCATTTAATGGAACTGGCAATCCATATAGATACCAATATGAAAATTTGATACCATATATTCAAGATGACTCCATACAAGAATATAGGGAGTTTAATAATAATGTTAAAAAAAATTTTAAAGTAAAAGATAATGAAATGAACTTTACAACTGGTTTTTATAAGACAAGTAATGGTGAGGGTTATTTTCATCTACCCAGGAGATTTATAAGTGGACACAGTTATTTTCTACATCAACAACTATTTAATCAAAATATAGGTGATGCTACACAACAACAGAAGTTCGGTAAATATCAAAATAATACATATTATCATATTAACGAACAATCTGGTATATTATCATATAAAGAGTTTGGAGAAGTTACAGATGATTTCGTAGATACTGGTGTTTGTAGGGCAGATCATCATTACAGACAAATGGTTTATGATGCTCCAGGAGGAGGTCAAACAGGTACAGTTATTGCTAAAAAAAATGATAATTCAAAATATCAAATATTCGTAAGAAATAAGACAGAATGGTTTGCATATAATCAAGATATAACTGCGGATTTTAAATCAATATTTACAACTGATGATAATAATAATTTTTTATTTGATATTGCGATGAATGATTATATTGAATATAAACAATTACAAAAACTAACAGTGGATGTGGGTTTTGATACACCGTCTAATATAGCATCTAAATTAACAGAACAATTAAATAAATCAACAGTTACACCAGTTAAATGTGTATTACCGAACGCGAGTGGAACTACTTTTAATGGAACAGATCCGAGTCCAGAACAATATATTTATTCAAATAAGTTTGAAACACCAGTGTTTAAAGCATTTAAAAGTGCTACGGAACAATCATTTAGTCAAACGGCATCCAGACGTTTCTTTGGAAGTATGGAAGATACAAGCGGAACCTTTATAGCAACAACACCATCCACTTGCGATACTTGTGTATATAATCAATCTACATTGGATTATTTTAATTCGTATCATTTTATAGGAGTCAAAAGACCAGAGATTTATAAAACAGGGTGTGTTTTAAATAGAGCAAGTAGAGTATCAAATGCTCCCAGAAACTTTCAAATGAATTCAAGTTATACACCGAGCACAACTGGACATTTTCAAATAAACGTTAAATGGGATGAAATAAACGCATCCAGTGGTCGTAGATATTTAGATGATTTTAAAGATTTTTTTGAAAGTCAAGATTTATATCCAGAAATATTTGATTATACAAATCAAGGGTTTTCGAAAAGGGGATTAACTGCAATTGATGTAGATAATACTAAATTAATTCATATGTCCAGATTTGATAGTTTAAATGAAGAACAACTAGGAGGTGATACTATGGTCTATCCAGGAGATACAGCAGTCCATACGGCATATCCAAGACCAGATAATGAGTCATCGGTTCCAGTATTTATAAATTATAAAAGAGAACAACGAGATAATATTGATTATCAAATATACGGACACAATACAAATGATTTATGGGGTGGGTTTGCATATAGAACACAATATACAGACGGAGAAGATTATATAACATTTAATATTCCAGCATCATTAGAGTTTATGTTTAGTATTCCAGGATATTTAAATGGCAGTGGTATTGTTCCGAGAGATAGAGGTGTAGGTTACGATCAACATTTTTCAGGGTATGCTAACAGTATGATTGCTTTATATTCTGGTATAAATACATTTGATTTTGTAGATGCTTTTGAAAATGATATGCAGGATGCTGAATCCAATCCTGATTTTGCAACCTCATTATCAGTAAGATCCAATGGTAATATGTTACAAGATAAAAAGGGTAGAGTATATTTTACTGGTTTTGATAAATTTAAATTTAGTTATATAGGTGCTTTATCGCCAAAAGTAAGTTTTGATACAAACTCCGACCGTTTTACTATATCTGGATTACACTCCCCAGAACATATAGGTAATTATCCGAATGCTGGTGCGAACTATGTAGATACTACTCCAGCACCTGGTAAAGCAGAGTCACCAGATCAACAAGTTTATTATATTAATAAAAGATTAAAAAATAATAATTTCTGTCCAGATATGACACCATATCAACAGAGCAGACAAACACCAGTCGGTGGATCAAACCCAATATACAAAACTGCTACATTCGTTCAACCCTTTAATGATAATTTAGAAAGTGGAGTAATATATGACCAGTTTAGTGGATTAAAAATAAATGATTTTGGAACAAATGAAACAAACTGGGATAATAATAGTATAATGGGAATAATGGGGTTTGATTATGATATATTGAATCCAAAAAATCCATCAAACTTTCAAACAAAATATAACTTTGATTTTTCAGATCATACAACAGATGGTTTAATGACGTCTGCATTAGTTCAAGCACAAGAAACACTGTCCCAGTCACAAAACTTTATGACTGCTCCTTATTATAATTATACAATGCCACAAGCGTCGTCACCTAATCTACAAGTTATGGGATTAGTAAGACCAGTGGCATTTACTTTATGGATCGCTAATGGTTTTAAATCAAAACCTAATAATCCAAATGTGGTACAGAATACGGTAACTGCTGTTATTAAAGCATCTAAACTCCCTAAAAAGACAATAAGACCATATTATTTAATCAGGTCAAATATAATATCAAATGATAATTTTATAGGTGGACGAGGGGAGCGACTACCAGTTATAGGTTTAGTTAATAAAGTAAATGGTTATGCAGACTTTTATTCATCAGTGGATCAAGGGGTAGAGTTTACTGCAACCAGACCTTATACAATTCAAAATATTACTACATCTATTCATACACCAGATGGTAAGTTGGCACCAGTATCAGACGCCAGTTCTGTAATATATAAGATACAGAAAAATCTTAATCTTACGACTAATTTATCCGAGATTATTATGGGTCAATAAATTACTTATATATGAGTAATTTAAAAATACAAAAAAATATAGAATGAAGATATAATTTATACAGAAAAAGTTGTAAAATAAGATTGCTTGTATAGAAGTAATTTTAAAAGTGGTTGACAGTTTATAAAATAGTGGTTGACAGTTTATAATATCTTTTTTTTATCTCTTTTAACTAACATTTTATATAATCTTTTATGATCTTCTGGTTTATATCTAGGTTCACCACCTACATTAAATACTTTAATATCTTTAAAATAATGAATATATTTTTTATGGTATAATTCATTTAAATAATTATCACAGTACCAGTTTTTTAACATAGGATTAAAAACATAACCCATCTTTTGATAGTGTCTTTTATGTATGAAAAATTGAGTCATCGGTAGATTAGGGTTGCCACTGTCCCCTGCACTGTAACCTATATTTAATGATGATTTTAATCCCTTAATAAAAAAATTAATCCATTCATTATTGTCTGGATAAATAATGTCATCACCGCATATATAAAAATATTCATAACCATCACTAATAGATAGTTTGCACAGATGGTTCCACCAACCCACTACATCACCTGGTTCAAAATGACCACTGCTTATATATTTTATATTTAGATCAAAATAATCATTTAATTCACTTATATGATTTATATAAAAAATATCATCCGTATCATATCCTATATAAACGGTAATATTTTTATAATTTTTATTTAATATCGATAAAGTATTATATAAATAACTTTCTTTAATATCTGCCCACTTTCTATTTTTTGATGTTGATGGTATTAAAAATGCTGTTTTATCCATTATATTATATTATATATATTATTTTATGATTTTATCCCTATAAATTATAAGGGTCAAAGTCTTCATAATCTTCGTCATCACTTTCATCACTGCTTGCAGACTCTTCATCTGATCCTTGAAAATAATTGAATGCTTCTACACTTCTATCTTCTGGATATGCTTTTTTCAATTTCTTTTTTAATTTCTTTGCTTTTTGTTTTATTGCATCGTGTTGATATAATAACCTTGATTTATCTGCTTCTAATTCTTTAACTTTTGCTTTTAAACTATTATTCATTTTATTCTGTCTTTTTAATCTACGATATAATGACCAGGCGATCTTATACATAATATGCAGATTATTAGTCAATATAGGTTTATAACAATTATCCTCTGGTTTATAAGCATTAGGTAATTCTTCATTATCTTCCATATTTTCATATTTTTTAATAGTATTTTTAAGATTATACATTTTCTTTTTATTCACTACATTAAATAATCCACTACCGTTTATTTCATCCATTATATCATCTAAACAATCGTAATTTTTTAACTTGTATTTTTTGGATGATGTTTCACTTGTTTCACTAAATACTGAATTAGTGTCTGTCATCTTTCTTATATATAAGTAATATATTATTTTATCTTTATATCTTTTCTTGTTTTTATAATATTATCAAATTTTAATTTAATTTAATAAACCCTCTTTACGACCGCAAGCACCATAAGGTGCAGGGTTTTATTTTTTTTTGTATTTTTTTATTTTTCATTTTTTCTTATATATAAGTAATTTTATTTTATAATAATTTATAGAAACTTCATAGTCATCACACCCTTGGTTTTTGCATCTTCATTCATAAATGGCATTTTATAACACATATAGCATATTGGGGGTCCTCCCTTATAAAATCTTTGACCTGGTTTGATAGTAAGTATTTTAGGGATGGTTTTATTCATTTTTGTACCTTCTTTATAATCTGGATTCTTCACCCTTGATTTTTGATGTGGCACCTTAATATCTTTATCTGTAGTATTGAATGCATAGAAATCGTGGCGTTTATGAGTATTTAAAATACATATATCTTGTAAATCATCAGACCATATATCATTAAAATATGCAGTGTATAGTTTTTGTGGGGGCATCACTAATATGAAAGGGCGTCCGTCTTCTTTTAGTTTTATAAATATTTTCTTCATAATTGAAAATGGTGGATTCGTTATTATGATATTATCCTCTGCCCATCCTTCATTATCACTTTTAAAGAAATCACCCTTACAGCACATTGGTTCAATATCACTATGTTTTTTCATCCATTTATAACTATCTAATGCAGGATTGTTGCCGAACGCCTCCCATATCATTTTATTTTTAGGGATGTATTTTTCAATATCCTCCCATATAATATCTGGCGTATAAAACTCATCATCTGGTAGACCCTTGATTTTCTGTGCATTAGTAGACCAGATCGCCATTTTACCTTTCTTCTGTTTTTTGTAATATATATTGTCAAATTTACAATTGTATTTACTTGTATTTAAGTAAACCCTCTATACGTCCGCAAGCACCATATGGTGCAGGGGTTTTTGTTTTTTTTTGTTTTTTATTTTTTCTTATATATTAGTAATTATTTTACATAATAATTTCAAATTATTTATTAACGGCGTGGGCGTGGTTTTAATAGACCTGTGGTTGCATCTATATCAAAATCTTCATCAAACGTATCTTCTTTAATTTCAATAGATACTAAAATCCACGCTGGGTTTTCACCCAGTTTAGACCTTTTTGATGCTACACCCATATATTGTTCACCCATATAATGTGCATTAGATTTATGACCTTTTTTATTAATATATTCTTTTACTTCTGTTTTTCTAAATGCTTTATCGTACCCACCCATTTCTATACGATATTCTTTAATGGCGTCGGTGCCTAGTTTAATAATCTGTTTAGATGATTTGATGAGCATTTTATTCATTTTATTCTGTAAATTCTTAATATGATACCCTCTATCTAATAGTTTTGATTTAACAGATGCGTGTGCAATGGGGCATATCTTTTCTTCTTCTGTAGTCATTTTAAGAGGGGTTTATTCTTTTCTTATATAATAGCAATTCTTCTACAATATTTTCAAATTAATTAGTGGCGGTGCACTGGGGGTGCACTGGCGGTTATTCTTATTCTAAATTAATTTATAGAAATTTTCAAATTTACTGGTTTTTATGAATTATTTAACAATATGTTTTCAAATTATTTTTTTCTAATATTTTAGAAATATTTTAATATATGTTT
>Ga0181409_1000483_pt1 | contig 15881 bp, 9 predicted proteins | sample 32SPOviralmetaG_FD_130138 | JGI IMG/M metagenome (GOLD analysis project Ga0181409, IMG submission 130138) | Marine viral communities from the oligotrophic San Pedro Time Series (SPOT) site, San Pedro Channel, CA, USA - 32 SPOT_SRF_2012-05-30 | ecosystem: Environmental > Aquatic > Marine > Strait... | reverse complement strand
TATGTATGGCGATGCTGTATTAACAACAGAATATTCAGACAACTACTGGCAAACACTAATTGATGGTGACAGGTTTAGAGGTAACTGGGCAGAAACAGTATTAGTAAATGCTTCTCCAGTAACTAACGAATATATGTTAGGTGACATTGTAACTTATGTTGGTACACTATATCGTTGTATTAAGAGACATAGTGCAAGTACATCAGGATCAAGACCAGACTTAGACATTGATTACACACAAGAAGATTTTTGGACAACAGTTGTTGAAGGTGGTAACACAAACGTACTTCAATATTACGGTGACATTAGAACTCATGGTTCAACAAACACTGCAAGATTAGGAATTAACAATCCAGGTGATGCACTTAAAGTTAAAGCAGACACAGATTTAAATTGGGAATCATTAGAGCAAACACAAAAAGTTTACTTTGTTTCTCCAGACGGTGTTGACGCTAACAGTGCAGGTAGAGGACTATCAGCAACATCTCCATTTAAGTCAATTAAGTATGCTACACAATATATTTTAGAAGATGAAGGTACAAGAGCACCAGCAACAATACTTGTTAAAACAGGACGTTACGAAGAAATTTGTCCAATTACTGTTCCAAAAGATGTTGCTATTGTAGGTGACGAATTACGTTCAACATCAGTAGTAGCAACTGTTGAAACTAAAGGTAATGACATGTTCCGTGTTAGAAACGGTTGTGGTATTAGAAACTTAACAATGTCAGGACTTGAAGGTGAGTTTACAGTAGCAGATGAAAACTTAATTAAAAGAGTTACATCAGACGGAGAATTAGCAAGTTTAAGTAATGCATTCGTAGCACTTGATCCAGGTACTGGTCCAGACGATACAAGTGTTTGGGTAACAACTAAATCAACATACGTACAAAACTGTTCAACATTTGGATTAAGATGCGTTGGTATGAAAGTTGACGGAACACTACACAACGGCGGTAACAAATCTATTGTTGCTAATGACTTTACACAAATTATACAAGACGGTATTGGTTACTGGTGTAACGCAGACGGATTGTCAGAACTTGTATCAGTGTTTACATATTATTGTTATATTGGTTACTTGTGTACTGAAGGCGGAAAAGTACGTGCTACAAACGGTAACAACTCATATGGTGAATATGGTTCGGTTGCATTAGGATTTGACTCTAACGAAACTCCAATCAGTGCTAAAGTAGACAACTACTCGACAGAAGCAACAGTAGGTAAAGTATACAACGATGAAAACAAATTGTTTGCAGTTGGATATACTACAACTGGTACACATTACACAAATGGTACAGTAGCAGTTACTGGTTCAGGATCAGGAGCAACAGGTTTATTAACAGAATTTAGAGATGGTTCAGTACAAGAAATTAGAGTTACTGATCCAGGTGACTCAAGTTTTGCAGGTGGTGACGGATATACATATGCTAACAACAGAGCACAAGGTGGTAATGCAACAAGCATACAAATTGCTAACCAAGATGTTAACAACGAAGCATACTACCTAAACAAATTAATTACAATTATTGAAGGTGAAGGTAGAGGACAATACGCTTACATCACAAGTTATGATTGGAACAACGGTGGTGCAATTACAACAACAGTAACAAGTGGACAAGATGCAACACTTACTGAAGGTGTATATACAGACATATTAGGTACAAGTAGTAGAGCAGATACTACTCCACCAACAGTTACAGTAAGTATTGATGCAACAGGACTTGTTGGAATAGCAATTACAGGCGTAGGTACTAAGAATCAAGTTGCTGATATTATTACTATACAAGCGGCGGCAATTGGCGGTACAGGTAGCAATGTTACATATACTATTGACTCAGTATCCGCAGGTGATAAAACAATGACTGTAGCAAGATGTATTGACGATGGTCCGGGTTGGGAACATCATCTTCCAGGTGAGCCTATTGCAACAGTGTTAGATGAAACTACACGTTATGAAATTACACCAAGATTAACATTTACAAGTCCACAATTTACACAAAACAATGCAACACTTCCAAGTAACAGTGCGGCAATTGATAGTGCTGAAGCGATTGTTAGTGGTAACAAAAGAACTGTTATTGTAGGAACAAATAGTATTGTATATACAGATGATGGAAGTTCATTTACTGAATCACCGTCATATCAAGATTTAACTTACATTGGAGTTGTTAAAGGTAACACACAATTTGTTGCAGTTGACGGTAATGGTAGAGTTAAACAATCCAATGACGGAACAAGTTGGGGAGATTCTGCAACTAACTTATTAAGTTACGGAGTTACATTTAATAAAATTGAAATAGGTAATAATGTTATTTGTGCTATTGGATTAGGAACAGATAAAATTTATAGAAGTACTAATGACGGCGGTAACTGGACAGAAGTTACAGCGGGTGTTAGTAACGTAAAATTCCTTGCTTATGGCAATGGTAAATGGATTACTGCAAACGAATCAGGCGATACTTGGGAAAGTGTTGACGATGGTGTTACATGGACCTCTGGACCAAACATTGGTGAAGTCCAACATGATGTTTGTGATCTTGTGTTTGGCGCAGGTAAATTTGTTGCATCAACATATGATTCACCAAACGATATTTCAACAGTTAACAATAAATTTTTCCACAGTTTCACAGACGCTTCAATAGCAACTGCAAGTACTGTATGGATTACGGGAAACAATACTGACATTGCTGATAACATTTTTATTAATTACAATCAAGGTGTATTCTTAGGTGTTAGTGCAAGTGGAGGAGTTGTTCAATCAGATGACGGTGTTTACTGGACAAGTAAAACTTCATTAGGTGGATCATATTCAGGAATGCTTCCAGGAGCAACAACAACAGGTCCTATATTTTATCCATTAACAGGCGGAACTATTTCATCATTAACAACTTTAAGAACAGGTGCAACAACAAGAGCAACTGTGTTAGGAGCAAGTGGTGGTAAATTACTTACGTTCTTCATACAAGAACCTGGATCAGGATACGGAGCAACTCCTCCAACAATGACAATTATTGATCCAGATAATACAAGAGACGTTTACTATAATGTTAGAATGGCAGACGGTTGTGTTGGACAAGTTGAATTTACAAACAGAGGTACAGGTTATATTAATATTGGTGTTACTGTTCAAGGTGATGGTTATGCAGACATGTATCAAATTGGTACAAGTATTGTAGTTAAAGATTTAACAAGAGAGCCTGGACCAGGTGATAACTTATATATTGATGGTATTAATGATGTGTTCTATGCTGTACAAACTATTACAAATGTTCAAGGAAGTGCACCAAACTTTACAGCAACACTTGGTATTACTCCAAACATTGATAGAGCAGAATCTCCAGAACATGAAACTGCTTTAACTATTAGACAGAAATATTCACAGGTAAGATTAACAGGACACGACTTCTTAGAAATTGGTAAAGGTAATTTATACAATTCACAGTATCCGTTACTAACACCAATTGAAGGTTACGATGTAAGAGAGTTTCAAGAAACTGAAAACAAAGGTGGTGGTAGAGTATTCTATACAAGTACTGACCAGGATGGTAACTTTAGGGTTGGTGAATTATTTACAGTTGAACAGGCAACTGGTATTGTTACACTAAACGCATCGTACTTTGAGTTAGATGGATTAAGTGAATTACGATTAGGTGGTGTTACACTTGGTGGTACAAATGCTGTTATTAGAGAATTTAGTACTGATACAACATTTACTGCAAACAGTAACGAAATTGTACCTACACAACGGGCTATTGCAGGATATGTTGACAGTAGAATTAGTGGTGGTGGTACTAACGTTAACGTTAACGCAGTGATCGCTGGTGAAGTGCGTATTCAAGGACGTAAAATTAGTTCAGAAGCAGGTAGAAAAATCAATGTTACTACCCAAATGAACTTTCAAAAATCAATTGACGGTGACATGGCGGCTCACAGTATGTTCTGCGGCGCTACAAACTTTGGTCTTGTAGATGAGGGCGATCCTACAACACCGCAAGAAATGGGATACGGGAAATAACAGATATGATAAATATAAATGTAACGTTAGGAAATAACAATGGCTGAATTTAAATTAGGTAGAATCAGGTTTATTTGGAAGGGATCTTGGGTCACTGCCAAAGAATACTTCAAAGATGATGTAGTCCGCTACGGTGGTCGTACATATATTGTTAATATTGGTCATATAAGTTCCAACTTCGACTCACAAATTGCTAATTTTGATAAAATGGCAGATGGTAACGAGTGGAAAGGTAATTGGGCTTTATCAACTGTTTACAAACCTAATGATATTGTTAAGTACGGCGGCTACTTATATATTGCAAATACAGGACACACATCAGCATCAACAACATCAGATGGCTTAGAATTAGATCAATCTAAATGGGATTTATTTTGTGAAGGATTTGATTGGTTAGGTGACTGGGGTATTACAACAAGATATAAAGTTAATGACATTGTTCGTTATGGCGGTGTTATGTACTTGTGTACAGAAGCACATACATCTGGTGCAACAGTAGGTGACGGATTAGAATTAGACAATACTAAATGGGATTTATTTGCAAATGGTTTAACTTGGTTAAACGCTTGGATTGCAACAACAAGATACAAAAAAGGTGACGTTGTACGTTACGGTGGACAAGTTTATGTTTGTAACACTGGACATACAGCAGGCGCTGATAACACAGCAGGACTTGAAGAAGATCAAGCCAAGTGGGATTACTTACACAAAGGTATTGAATACTTAGGTGACTGGGTAACAGGAACAAGATACAAAAACAATGATGTTGTTAAGTATGGTTCAGACTTATGGATTTGTGGAACGTTCCACACAGCAGGTGCAACACTTGCGGCTGATGAAGCAAAATGGTCTATCTTTATTCCAGGATTAGAATTTGAAGACAGTTGGCAGAACAATGTAAACTTCCAACCAGGTGACGTTGTTACTTATGGTGGTTACACTTACGTTTCAAAAACAAACAACTTTAATATTATTCCATACAACAACGCAAGTGATTGGGATTTATTTACAACAGGATTTTCTTTCAAGGGTGATTACAATAACGCAACGGCTTATAAGATCGGCGATGTAGTTAGACTTGGAGGTTGGACATTTATTGCACTTGCAGATGGTACAGGTAACAGACCACCAGATGCAGTTTACTGGGATAAACTTAACGAAGGTTTATACTGGAAGAATGCTTGGGCAAACGCAACTTATTATGACAAAGGTGATGTTGTTAGAGGTATTAACGATGTTAACTCATATGTTTGTATTGCTCCACATACTTCAGAACAAGTTGGTGCAGGTCAAAATAGACCAGACCAAGATACAGCAGGTAACTTTTGGAATTTATTAAATGGTGGTGCTGAAGCAGGTAACTTAACTACACGTGGTGACCTTGTTTACTACGGTGGATCAGGTCCGACAAGATTACCAGTTGGTCAACCTGGACAAGTATTAAAAGTTAACGAAACAGGAACAGACCCAGTATGGTCATTCTTTGGTCAACTTGATGCAGTTTATTATACTGCACTTGATGGAGTTGATGCAGATGTTCCAGCGGCAGGTGTTACACTTGATAAACCTTTTAGAACTGTACAGTTTGGTTTACAGCAAATTGAAAAAGGTGCAAGAAAACCTAACGCAACAAAATTATTAAAAAGAAATAAACCATTTATACAAGACGAAGTTATAAGTTGGGTTGATACACAAATTGTTGGATCAGTTAGTCCATTCACAGGTTCATTTACTTACACTGCGGCAGACTGGCGTAGAGACATAGGTACATTTATTGATGCACTTGCTTGGGATTTATCACATGGTGGTAATAAGAGAACAAGATTAGAAACACTTGCATACTTTGACAGTGCGGCGGATCAATACTATGTAAGCAACGATGGTATTACAGCAGAGTTTGCGGCGGCACTTACATTTATTACAACATTAATTGATGATGTAATTACACAAGATGCACCAGCAACAGATTACCAAGCGGCAAGAAGTGTTGCTACTCCAACTTTACGTATAACAGATTCTACACTAACTGAAGAACCTGAAGCACAAGGCGTCTTAAACGCTCTTAGAGCTGTTGCTACAGCGGCTTTGACCGCAGGCAATACAACTGGAGTCCCAGCACAATTAGTTGCAAACGACACGCTTTTTGTTAAGACAGGACAGTTCAACGAAGTACTTCCGATGGTTGTACCACAAGGTTGTGCTGTGGTTGGTGACGAACTACGTTCAACTAAAATTTCACCAGCAGGACAATTAACAAATTCAGGTGATAGTGTATATTCATTAGCAGGACTTACACACTTGGCAAGCATTGTAGATAATGTTATTACAAACTCAGCAGTAACAAGTACTCAAACCAGTTTTGTTGTACTTGCATCTAATGCATCAGCAACTACTTTAGATATAATGACAGGTGCAAACAGTTATGCTCACACTTATACAAGTGGAGGTACAGTTACATTTGGCGGAACTACTGTAAACGTTACAGCGGCCGCTTACGATAATGTTACAGGTATAGTATCAATAACAACAGACGCGGCACACGGTGCAGTGGCAACTGATGTTGTACAGGTTTCAAGTATTACTTGGACTTGTTCATTAGGTACTAAAGTATATCCAGCAGTTAAAGCACAAGACGTTGCGGCACCAGCAGGTTCAAGTGCGGCAGGTACAGCGGCGGCAGGAGTTGCTACAGCAATTAAAAATAAAATTGACTTTGTATTAAATGCAAACGGTTCAGATGTTGCTTTTGCAGGTGTTAACGATCCTGTTAAGACAGCAGGATACACTGACGCAGTTATTAGACTTGAAGCAAACAAAGAATTCTTAGTTGAAGAAGTAGTTAGTAAAATTTCAATTGATTACCCTGCTTACTCTTTTACAACTGCACTTAAAAATTCTTGTAAACGTGATGTTAGACGTTACATTGAAGCAATACAGCATGACATAATTTACACAGGTAATTACAAAGGTTTGAGAGCCGCAGAACTATATATTAACTCTGCAAACGGTTCAACACTAAACGACATGTTCTATGTACGTAATGGTACTGGTATTAGAAACATGACACTAATTGGATTAAGTGGTACACTTGGTTCAGTAAACACTTACGGAACTCAACGTCCTACAGCAGGGTCTTATGTATCGTTAGATCCAGGTTGGGGTACTGCACACAAAGATGTTTGGATTATTAACAAATCTTGTTATGTACAAAACGTAACAAACTTTGGTACAGGTTGTGTTGGATTAAAAATTGACGGCGACTTACACGCAGGTGGTAACGATTCTATCGTTGCTAACGACTTTACACAGGTACTATCAGATGGTATTGGTGTATGGTGTACAAACTTAGGTAGAACAGAACTTGTTTCCGTGTTCTCATACTACGGACACATTGGATACCTTGCAGAGAACGGCGGTAAGATACGTGCTACGAACGGTAACAGTTCATATGGTACATTTGGTGCTGTTGCTGAAGGAGTTGATTCAACTGAAGTTCCAATCCTTGCATACACAGATAATAAAGATAAACAGGCTCAAATTGGTCAGGTAATGACTGACGCGGCAAGAGTCATAGCAGTGGAGTATTTAAATGCTGGTAGAGATTATGATACTAACGGCGGTAATGCAAACATTACTATTACTGGCGACGGTTTTGGTTTAGGAACTGTAACACCGACATATAGAACAGGCGGAATCATGGAAGTAAGATTGCTTAACACAAGTGATAACTTCGGTGGTAAAGATTACAACACAGCAGGTAACGCGGCACAGATTGGTAATGCAACACAGATTACAATTTCAAACACTGATACAAATACATCAGGCGAACTTGCAGGAATGGCTATTTGGATTGTTTCAGGATTAGGAACAGGACAATACGCTTACATTGATTCATACAATGCAGGTACAAAAGTTGCAACAGTAAGAAAATACTCAGATGGTACACCAGGTTGGGATAACATTATTGGCGAAGCGATTGTATCATTACTTGACAGTACTACAACTTACGAAATTGAACCAAGGCTAACATTTAGTACACCAACTGGTGACGGTTCAAGTACAAGTGTTCAAGCAATTGGTAGATGTAGAGTACAAGATGAAAAAATTAATCAAATTAGAATTATTGAGCCAGGACAAGGTTATGACAGTTCAGTAACAATGACAATTACTGATCCAAACAACACTATTGAAGCACCATTTGAAATTAGAGTTGGTGACGGTGTATTAGGTCAGCCAACATTTGCTGGTGCAACTAACGCAGGTAGAGGTGATGGATTTGATACTGCAACAGCACTTGTTACTGCAACAACTATTGAGAAAACTATTACAGGAGCATCTAAGGCTAACCCATGTAGAATTACAGCAACAGCACATGGTATTACAATAGATGGAACTAAAGTAAACATTAAAGAAGTATTAGGAATGATTAGATTGTTTGATCCAACAACTTATTTTGTAAAAGTTATTGATGCAGACAATTTTGATCTTTACAAAAATCCAACATTAACAGAAACACTTGATACAACAGCACAAGGTACATATACAACTGGTGGTAAAGTAATATATGGTGGTGGATTTATGGATAACTTACAAAGTGGTAAGTTTGTCCAAGTATCAGGATTAAACACAACACCAAGAGCTGGTTCAAACGTTGTGTTTGCAAATCAGCCAACAGTGTTTTACAAACTTGTTGCTATAACAAATTTATTAGGTGGAGCGTCAGGACCATTTACTGCACAGTTGCAAGTAAGTCCAAACATTCCAGTAGACAATGCCCCAGTGCATACAGAAAGTTCAGAGATTAGATTAAGATACTCACAAGTACGTCTAACAGGACATGACTTCTTAGACATTGGTACAGGTAACTTTACAAATACAAATTATCCAAACCTACCATTGCAGGACCCAGTTCCAGCAAGTGAAGCCGTTGAGGGCGGAGGCGGAAGAGTATTCTTTACGTCAACAGACCAAGATGGTAACTTTAGAGTAGGTGGACTGTTTAACGTTGAACAGTCAACAGGTGTTGCGACACTTAACGCTGATGCATTTAACATTAGTGGATTGCAAGAACTGTCATTGGGTAACATTGCACTTGGTAACACAGGCGCAACAGTCAACGAATTTAGCACCGATGGTACATTTGCCGCAAACAGCGACAGTATTGTACCAACACAAAGAGCAATTAGAACATATATCACGTCACAGATTGGTGGTGGTGCATCCACTCTTAACGTTAACCAAATTATTGCAGGTCTTGTACAGATTTCCGGACAGGAAATTACTACAACTACAGTAGTTCCGATTAACGTCAAAGCACAATTTAACTTCCAAGGTGGAGTTGATGGTGCACCTGTGGCGCTAAATATGTTTTTGATGGGATAAAGGAGATTAAACCATGGCAACAGGAAGATTAGGAGCGAGCGATTTGGTCGCTGGAACTAACACTACCGTATATACTGTGCCAACTGACAACTATGCAGTTGTAACGTGTTCGGTGTGTAATAGAGGAAATCAAGCAATTGGTGTGCAAATGGCAGTTGCGGCGGCTGATACCCCAACAGGCGCAGAGTATATAGAGTGGGAGACGGAAGTCTTGGCACACGGTGTACTTGAGAGATCGGGGATAGTAATGGACGCAGGGAAGAAGTTGGTCATTAGATCAAGTTCAGGAAATGTTAGTGCAGTCGCGTTCGGTATTGAGACTGCGGCATAAATACATATAGAAGGATAAAACAATGGGAAGATACATAACTACAACTGGAACCGCTGGTACTGTACTCAAAACCGTTAGTACGACTTATCAGGCTGAAGTTAATGACAGAATTCTTTGTACAGGTGGGAGCTTTACGGTAACCCTACCAATTAGTACAAGTTTGTTAGAAAACGATACAGTTCAGATTGTCGACGTAACAGGAGCGTTTGCCGCGGCAAACTTAACAGTAGGACGTAACGGCGCGAAGATCCAGAATTTAAGCGAAGATTTAACATTAGATATTAATAACTCAGCAGTAACACTTGTTTACACAGGTGCAACGTACGGCTGGATTATTAGTGGAACGTAAGATAATAGGAAAAGAATAACATGTCAACATTACGTAATTTTCTTTCAGACGTTGAGCCAGTCAAAGCAGGCGTACAGAGAAACTTTTGGGTTTGGAATGATAGTACGGGCATCGGTAACGGTGGCAGGTGTTGTCTATGGACTGTACCAGCCAGCAAAGTAAACATAACTTTTGAGTTATGGGGCGGAGGCGGTGGCGGACACGGCGGATGTTGTTGTCAGTTCCCGAATAGACCGGCGGCAGGCGGATCTTACGCAATCAGAACAATACAAACTACGGCAGGATGTCAATATACAGTCTGTGCAGGCGGTTCAACTACATGTTGCTGTCACGGATGTATAGGCGGAAACGGCTATCCAAGTTTTGTTACTGGTTCAAGTATTCCAACAACTTGTGCACCAGGTGGTTGTGGAGGTAAAGCATGTTGCTTTACTGATGCATACACTTGTCACCCATCATTTGTATGGCAGTGTGGCACAGGTGATTGGGGACTTCCACAAATTACAGGAAGTTCAAAAAGAAGTCAGTATTGTCATAACCAAATGTGGAACTTTGTAACAGGTCCTGCAATGTTTGGTATTTCAAGAAGAACTAAAGACTGGTGTGCGGGTAACTTTACCAACACTGGTGCGTGTTTCAACTGTTTAGCGGCTTTCCCAGGTGGTGGCGGCGGTGGTGGAGCGGCTTGCGGAGAACCATGTTGCTGGGGCGGCTGGGGACAAGCAGGTGCAGTTAAAGTGAGTTATAGTTAAAGGATAATGGAGAAATATAAATGCCAAATACAATTATAGAAAAAGACTTTAGTTATAATCTTCCAGATGACTATCTTGCTCAAACAAATGCAGACGGCAAAACCGCAAATGCAAAATACAATGGGCCTGATAAGATTTGGATTTTTATAGACCAAGACACTGGACGTAGTGATACTTCCAGACTTGTGTTAACTGAAGAAGAAAACGGTGCAACTTACCCTGTACCAGAAGATCAATTTAAAATAGAAGTCAACTGTGATACTGATCCAGTACTTTGTTCATTATTTGATGCACAAGTAGAATGGGATTCAGTAGTTGGACAAACTAACATCGTTGTAGATTTACCAGATGGTACTACATACGAAAGACCAGATCCAACAGATGTTGATCATACATACGAATTAGACGAATGTGTTTACAACAAGGATGGAACATTAACTGACGGAGTTTATACTGGCGGTACATGGACTATGAGTTGGAAGAAACCTTGGTCATCGTGGGATCAGTTAATTATTGTTAGAAACAATATGTTAACAGGTTCAGATAGTAAGATTGCTGATGATATGCCTGCTGAAGTTAAAGAAAAGTGGACAACGTACAGACAAAAATTACGTGATTTACCAGCATTATTTAAACACGGCGAAGCAGATGAGTTTCCAGCACATATGGTAAACTTTCCAGTTGAGCCAGGTGCGGATATTGCAACAGTAGAGGACGACGAATAATATGTCAAGTTTAAGAACCTTATTACAATATGGAACGACTTCCGGAGGATCTAATCCTCTAACTTCGTTAAGAGTATACGCTACAAACATTACCGATCAAAACAATGGCGGTAAATGTTGTCAATGGACAGTACCAGCAGGTGCTGACTGGGCGGCTTTTGAAGTTTGGGGAGGCGGTGGACCAGGTGCTGGTGTATGTTGTTGCCAACAAGGTTGGGCAGGTGGATCAGGTTCTTATGGTAGACGAATTATTACAGTTGCACCAGCAGAAACATTTACAATATGTGCGGCAGGATCAACTTGCTGTCACTCAAGATGTTATCCTTGTAGAGGATTTCCGAGTTACGTATGCGGACCAAGTTCATTTTGTATGTGTTCATCAGGCGGTGCAGAAACAGCAAGTAAATGTTTTTGGAGTCAAGGATGTTCATACAGTGGATGTCAAATGTTCAACTGTGGTTGTGTAAATGGAGCAACTTTAGCAATGTGTGGTACAACAGGTGGCGGACATGGTTCAGCTCACTGTGCATCAGACATGCACCAGTTTATTCCGAGTGCACCGTTTACAGGAGTTACAAGAATGTCACGTTCAGGATGTTATAAATCACATGGACAAGACCAAGGAGACCACGGAGTATTCCCTGGAGGGGGTGGTGCTTCTGGAGTAACACACAACGAAACATGTTATTGCGGAGCGAAAGGCATGGGCGGATTAGTAACAGTTTACTATACGGCAACATAAGGAGAATATAGTAGTATGTCAACATTAAGAGATTTTTTATTCGGGTATGAAGAGGCTAAATCAGTTCCGCAGGAACTTGCAGTCTATGCCACAAATACTACTACCGAAAATAACGGTGGAAAATGTTGTTTGTGGACAATTCCAGCAGGTGTATCATATGCGACTTTTGAAATATGGGGCGGCGGTGCCGCAGGTGACGGCGGATGTTGTTGCCAAATGGGATATCCTTCAACAGGTGGAAGTTATGGACAAAAAGCGTCAGAAGTAGAGGCTGGTCAACAATTAACAATTTGTGCGGCAGGTTCAACTTGCTGTAGACAAAAAGGAAACTGTCAACAAGGTTGTGATTCATATGTATGTAGATCAGGTAACTGGTGTGCAAGAGCATGTGGAGGAAGAGTTATGCGTACAGAATGTTTCATGTACAGAACATGTTATTCATGTTGTAGAATGAGATACTGTGTACACGGACACTCAGGCATGGACTTTGGAATTGGAAATACAAATTCAACAGCACAATTAAGTCAATACTGCCATGATAGAGGTAACATGATGGTTGCTGATACATATGGTAGAGGTGGATTTAGAAACGGACCAAACGGATGTTGTGCATGGGGCGGATCGCAAGGCTTTGGATTATTTCCAGGTGGTGGCGGTATGTCTGCACAAGCATACGGAGAAGTTTGTTGTTGTGGTTCACCAGGAGCAGGAGGCTTAGTTTACGTAGTTTACTACTAATAAGGAAAAAACATGGCAGATATTACACATACATTTAACTACGCTAAACCAGATGAATATTTGGGGCAGTTTGATAATGAACAATTAGTAGGTACGCACACGTACGAAGGCCCAGATGCAATGTGGGTATTCATTGATAAAGCAACAAACAAGATTGCACCAGCAGGATACATGGACGAAGAACAAGGAAATGATTTTAATCCACCTGTAAACTTAAAAAAAGTTTTTGTAGACTGTAAAGAGTTTCCAATTATTTGCTCATTAATGGAAGCAGATCAAGATGATGAAGCACATGAAACAGTAACAGAAACACTACCAAATGGTGTAGAGTATGTAACTTATGTTGATCCAGATCCACATCATACGTACGAAAAATTTGATATCGAATGTAATAACAATGACGAATTTATTAAAGTAGCAAGTAGCATAAAAGGTGGAAATCCACATTATCCTTGGAAGAAGCCACACATTACTTGGGCACACTTACGTAGACATAGAACATCTTTATTAACTTGGTCAGACGATAAAACAAGTGACGATATGCCAACAAGTTTAATTGCTTCATGGGCAACATACAGACAAGATTTAAGAGATATTCCTGTAAGTTTCGGAGATAGTTTTGCTGTTGATATTACTGCTGGTGGTTCTAATTATGAAGTAGGCGACAAAATTAAATTTGCAAAAGCAGACTTAGACGATTATATTATTGGTGATCATATTATTGCTACTGTAAAAACAGTTAACAGTGGTGCTATTACTGCTTTAACTTTAAGTAGTAACCAAGCAATTAACGATGGTAAAGATATTGTAGAAGGAAGAGCGGCAAAAGAATTTGTTGGCGCTACATTTACATACGAAGCAGTTGCTGATGGCGCAGATGCTGGTACAGGTGCTACATTTAAAGTTCACAAGTGTCAACGTTATGCGGCATGGAAAGTAGATGTTCCTCGTTCACCTTGCGGTACTGCATAAGCCAAATCTCACCCTAAGAGTTATACCCTATATGTAAATAATTGTATGAGTAATACAGTTAGATTTGCGGGTGCTCAAATACCTGTAACACAAGATCTTAATAAAAATAAAGATAGTATTCTAAAGGCAATTGACTGGGCCGCAGAAAATAACTGCGACTGGCTATTAACACCTGAAGGTTCACTATCAGGTTACTTTCCAAACTTTGATATAGTATTAGAAAATGGCATGCCTGACTTAGCCAAAGCCGCATACGAAGTTATTTCATATGCAAATAAAAAAGGCATGGGTATTGCACTTGGTACTCTATGGGTTGATATTGAGCATCGAGGAACTATTAGAAAAAATCAGATCAGGTATTATGATAAACAAGGCGAATTACTTGGAGCAACTAATAAGCAATATATTGTAGGTGGGGAAGATAGTCCACATCATAGTTGGGATCAAGTATTAGCAGATCCACCAGGAACAACTAAAACACATTATCTTAATAACGTAAGAACATGCGGAATGATATGTAATGATTTTTGGGGTAATGGATTTAGATTTAACGCACCAAGTTTACCGTTAATGGCAAGTATACATAGCGTAGAAGTTATATTACATGCTACAAATGGTGATAGAGGAAACAGTCAAGACAAGTTATGGATGGAATGGCATGATGTACACTTACGTATGATGAGTACACAATATGGAATTCCTATTATAACTGTTGATAGTTGCTGTGATAAGTTTGGTGAAAGAGAAGATTTACCAACAAGTAGTCCAAGTGGAGTATTAGTAAACGGGGAATGGGTAGTACAAGTACCTCGACACGGACAACAACACTTCTATTGGGACTATGTCAAGAATGACGAACAACAACAAACTATACAATAAGTAATTGCATAAAGGAACTATAAAACATAATGTCAAACAAAAGAAACACAGCATTTTTTATTAACGGCGGAGCAGGCAGAGTTATTTGTTCAATTCCTGCTTTAGAACTCTATCACGAAGAAAATCCAGATGATGATTTTATCATTGTATGTGAAGGTGGAATGGACTTTTACAAAGGACATCCTATACTACATAAAAAAGCATATGATGTTTTTCACAAAAACTTGTTTGAAGATAAGTTAATTGACCGTGAACTTAAAACACCTGAACCATACAGAGTATGGGAATATTATAATCAAAAAGCATCGTTGGGACAATGCTATGATATTGAAATTAATAATAAAGGTGTAAGAGAATTACCAAGACCTAAACTTAAACTTAGTCAACAAGAAGCAATGTCTGGACTAAAGTTAATTGAAGAAGTAAAAGAAAAAACTAAAAAGAAAAAAGTAATAGTTTTCCAACCATTTGGTAGAGGAACAATTAACGAAAACGGAATGATTGGCGATCCAAGCGGAAGAAGTTTTGATCCAGAAAACGTAGTTAGCATTGTTAAGAAACTTTCAAAGGACTATGGTGTAATCTTTATGAGCGAAATTGCTATTGAGTTTAACAAGCACGGTGTAAAAGAACCGGTTGCTATTCCGCAAAACATTGATTTAAGATTCTGGTGTGGAATTATTCAAGCCGCAGATCACTTCTTAGGTTGTGATAGTGTAGGCGGACATATTGTTAATGCAATAGACGGCTCGGCAACTATTGTTGTTGGATCGACATTTAAAGAAAACATTTCTTATCCTGAAAATCCTAAGTTTGACATCCTTGATATGGGTGAAGGCGCAAGAGTTTATAGTCCTATTAGGATTACAATGGACGAATGGTCTGACAGAACTAATGAAGGTATTATGGCAATGAATGAAACAATAGAAGATCTTGTTGTTAAGTCAGTCCATAGTATGATTAAAGATGGAAAACGAGTTGAAATCCCAGAAG
>Ga0181409_1000482_pt1 | contig 15888 bp, 4 predicted proteins | sample 32SPOviralmetaG_FD_130138 | JGI IMG/M metagenome (GOLD analysis project Ga0181409, IMG submission 130138) | Marine viral communities from the oligotrophic San Pedro Time Series (SPOT) site, San Pedro Channel, CA, USA - 32 SPOT_SRF_2012-05-30 | ecosystem: Environmental > Aquatic > Marine > Strait... | reverse complement strand
TGTCAACCATACTGTTTAATGTTCTAGCTATTTTACTGTCTTCTCTACGTTGTTCTTTTTCAAAATATTTATCTCTTTCTTTGTCTGTTTTAAACTCTTCTTCTTCGTCATCAAACCCTGGTAATAATGCAAACATAGCATTTTGTAATGTAGAGAATATTAAGTTTTGAATAAATCCGTAGTAAATAATCTTACTAATGTTTGTCATAGGATTACCACGTCTATTAATAAGATCTTGCCCAGCTTTCTTTATTAAACGTGTATACTGCATTGGTGTGTTTTGAAAAGCTAAAACTAATCTACCAAGCACACTAGCTTGTTGGCTAGATATAAGCATTGGATCTGCAGACTGCTGTGTCTCTTCTGCTATAGAACTAAAGTCTTCAAACGCTTTTGTTTGAGCATCTTCAGCCGTCATACCTTGTTTCTTGTATGTATTAATTCTGTTTCTATAAAATGTAGCGCCACCAGATGCGATAGCAAAACTATCTGCTAATTGTGTAGGTGTAAAGCCTATTTTAAGTAAATAAGATATAACTCCTTGAGCTCCACCTTCTTTAGCTGCTTTAGCAATTTCAGCTTCTTGCAAGTCACTCTCGAGCCCTCGTCTACGAGCTACCAGCTTTGGTGAGTTCCATAATGTTTTAAAATCAGCCCAATACTGTGGTTGATTAGCAAAAGCTATACCAGCCTTGATAGGATTATTATCACTCCAATTTACAAAGTTTACCGTAGATATTGTTTGTAGTAGTGCAGAACGTCTGTTAAAGAACATGATAGTACCTACGGAATTATTAACCCAGTTGTTCCATTTGTTAACTAAACGACCAGCACCTTTATTTGCATTTGTACCAGTCTTCATTCTGAATATACTATTTTCTAAAGCTTCTCTAACTCTAAATCCATATATAGCCTCTACTTTGTTTAGATTTTTTTCTGAGAATATAACATCTACATTATCAATAAATTCTTTTAAGTACTCTGATCTATTAACTTTAGTAGCAACTCCACTTAGATCACCTAATATTGTAGATGCGTCCCAAAAACTACCTGGCTCTAGGTATTGATCTTTTCTAGTTACAAGCTTAACACCTTCAGCAAAAGTAAGTAGCGATTCGTCTGACATTACATGAGCGGCTAATGCTGCTTGATCACGTTTAGAAAGACCAGGTATTTCGTAACCTTCTTTAGTCCACAAATAAACTCTTATAGCTTGATCAAGATTAAACTTAGTTCCTGCTACTTTCTTTTTTAACTTTTTACGTATATCTCTATTGTCATTTAATAAAGCTCTGTAGTCATTTCTAACTTTTGATCTAGCTATATTCATTGCAGCAATACCTCGTTGATAAGGTTTAATTAAAGCTTTATCAAAAAACTCTTGATCAGCATTACCTTGTTTACCTTTACCAGCAAACGTGTACATTGTTAAACCTCTAAAATCATCAGCTGATGGTGGAATAAAGAAAGAGTAACGTTTTTGTTTTGTGCCTCGACGTCTTGCTACTACGTCAGAGAAAGTTGCTTCAGCCACAACACCTTTGTTTCTTTCAATCATAGAGTTAAACTCTGAATCTAGTTTTTCACTAAACTTTACCCTTGCTTGTTGTACTCTACCTTTGACATCTAATACTTCAAATATATTTTTAACAGCTTTAACATTTTTAAGTGCATCATCAGCAAAATAAAAATCATTAAATCCTTCGCCGTATTTTTCTACAAACCAATTTGCTTTTGCCTCTGGTTTGCCATCGCCTAAGCCAGTTATATTTTTTAAAGGTACATTTAAACCGAGCTCGCTTAAAAACTTTTGTATAGATATAGCTGAGTTAGCAGGTCTTGCTGTTAATATAAATATGTCTTCTGATCCTCTAGCGTCTTGTATTTTCTTAGCAACTTCAAACAATGGTCCTTTCTTACCATCAATAACTTTACTAAACTCATCAAAGTTAAACTCAGCACCTTCTTGTTCTAATGTAGCAGCATCTAAAGCAAACTCTGTTGCGTTAATTCTTTTTGTACTGCCATCAGGCATAGTAACTAATACCATGCTTTTAGATCTTGCAAGAGTGTCATCAAAGTCAAACACTCTAGCTTTTTTAATTTTATCAGAGTACTTAACACTGTTTCTAGCATTAGCCATTGCTTTATCAGCCTTATTATCAAATGCTAATACACTTGCGGCTTCAGGTTTAAACACTTTAGTATATGGTGATCCATCAGCATTCACGTTGTATCTACTCTGAAAAGTATTACCTTCTAAATCTAATATGTCAGCTGAGTTAATACCTTTGTCAAACTTAAATACCAAAGAATTAAAATACCTTTCATACCACATGTTTTCTAATAACCTCCAGTTTAAAGGCATTGTAGTTCCTAACTTAGCTTTATTTAACTTTTCATTCACAGCTTTATCTAAGGCTATTAATTTAAAGTTATCCATAATAGCGTCATAAGCTAAATCAAAATCACTACCATTTAAAGCAACATCTAGTAAATATAAATACGATGCTGTTGCTGGCATTGCATGTTCCCACTCGTATAATCTTCTACCTTTAGAAGTTAATACACCTTTTGGATTTGGTGAGTAACCTACAAACTGAGCGCCTAATCTGTGTGGGTGTTTAGTGTCTTGTGCTACAATTTTAAAGAAATTACCTATAGCTCTAGCCGAAGCTTTATCTTTACGTATTGCATTGTTAACGCGTTGCCACATTTCTTTATGAACAGCACCCCACTTTTTATTGAAATCCGCTACTTTGCCGCTATCAATAGCTTCTTTTATTTTAGCAGGCGTTTTACCTATTGCCGTGTCGTAGTCTGAAACTGAAAAATCTGTAACACCTTTTATAGATTTACCAAAAGCAGATTCAGGTAGAGCTCTAAGTTCATTTAGTTTATCAACATAATACCCGTCCATTTTCTTACCTGCAACTCTATTACTTGGTCTAAAGAAACTTGTTTTTTGTGGTGTTTCAGTTTTAAAGAAAAAGCTTTTAGGCATTAGTGGTAACACGTAGTTCTTAATATCTTCTATATGTTGATCAACTTCGTCTTCTGTTTTAAAGCCATATGTACCTTTTAACCCGTATTTAGTTAATAGTTGATTTACATTCTTAGCACCTGTTGCAAAATCAGGATTGTTAAGTATTCGCGTAGTCTTTTCACTAAACTTAACAGGCGCATTGCTTATCATATTCTCTATAAGCTTAACTCTTTGTTCGCCCGACAAGGCTTCAAATAAATTTAGAAAACCAGATTTAACAGCATCAGAATCACGCACGCTAGGAAACATCTGTCCACCTACAACATCAACCATATCAAACACATCCCACTTAGTATTTGAAGGATCCACAAAGAAAGGTTTATTTATTTTTTCACTAAACTGTACACGTGACCTACCAGCCCCTATGTCTGCACTAATCTGCTTTTTAGGTTTAGCTGTTTTTAAATCCATTGTTTCAACTTTGTTTTTAGCAACAGCCACAGCAGTGACAGCGCCTTTAACTTTAGCAAAACCTTTTAACAATTGACCTATATTTCTATCATACTTATTGAGTTCACCAGCAGGTGTAATACCCATATCTTTTTGAACCTGCTTAATTACCTCTGTTGTTGGATTTGTAAACTTAGCTTTCTTTTTGTATACTCTAGTTTGTGATGTTGTACCTTTAGATCTTTTACCCGTATCTTCATAAAAGTATTTTATTATTTTATTTGGTAAACCTAACGATCTACCCTGTACGTCTCTTGTGACGGGTACTTTTTCAACACCAACTCTTGACTCCTCAGACGTAACATTAGTGTCAGGTAGTAATCTAATATCTCTACCTAATGTGCTTATGTCGCTATAAATATTTTGTATGTTACCCGCTTCTGACTGCTGAGGTATACCATCGATAATTTTTTTAGCATAAGTAAGATTTTTAGTGCCATCAGTAATCTTTGTCTCTGGTACATTAAAAATTACACTAGCAACCTTTCCTCCGAAGTCTTGAGATATGTTCTTAAAGTCAGCGATAACTGCATTAGTTTCAGTCAGAGCAACCGCATCCTCTATTTCTTTTATATTTTTAGAAACTTCTTTTGACTTTAATGGATTAATTAATTTTCGCTCGGTCTTCTTTTCACGTGAAGCTCTTTCTTCTAATTCAATACCAGCTTCGGCTGTTTCTTCAGCAATTAATCTTGTGGCTTCCGATGCAGCGGTAATTCTTTGTGTACCTTCTTTTCGCGAAAGTTCTTGCTTGTAAAAACCTTGACCACGCTGTCTCAATACGTTGGTTGCGTAAGTACTAAACTCTGCTGTTTCAGGATTAAAGTTTTTAGTAATACTAGGAAACTCATTAATAATAAAACTAATAGCTTCATCAGTCGCTATATCACCTTTAGCCTTACTATAACCTAAAGCTCTTAGACCTAACCTAGTGTATTGATCTAAGAAATTAGCTATGTCTATATCTTCATCAGCTTTATATTTTCTAGCATCTTCGTTTAATGTACGCTCAGAAAATTTAACGCCAGTATCTTTTCTACTTTTTAAAGCTTGTTGTGACTTTTTACTTAACTTACCTCTTCTAAATCCAGCATTATTAGCTAGCATATAGTCTAAAGCTTTCTTAGGTGTGTTAAGCGCGTTAGCATTAGTAGTTAACTCATTGAAAGCTTTTACTAAAGCATTATCATCTTTTTCTAGTTGCAGCTGATCTTCATAAGCAAAAACAGTCTCTTGCAAATACTTACTATATTCATCTCTATATGTTTCGCTGTTTTCAAAGTTTTCACCTCTTGGTCCATATAAATCATCAAGCATATCTACTACGTGCTGATGTGCTGCTCTTAATCCTTGATTGCTACTAGTGCTAGCTGCTTTGTATAAATTATCTGCATAGTTAAATCTACCTTTAGCAGTTGTAATACGACCGTCGTCTATGGCATGAGATATTTCATGAAGTATTACTGTGCCAGCTCTTATAATACCTTTGTCTAAATCAGCTTGAGCATCTTCAGGACGTTGTGTTATAATTTTGTTACCTACAATTAAACCAAAAGTTTTATTATTTTTTAATTTAGAATAAGCGTCCATGCGTTCTTGTTCGCTTATGTTTTCTTTAGCTAATATATCTTCAAGCTCTTCATCTGTTTTCCATGGCACAACAGTAAGTTCTGTGTCACCTAATATATCTTTAGATGCTTGATCAATTAACGTTTGATTAGCAAATCCTCTACCAGCAGACAACGCTTGGTTTCTGCCGTGATAAGCGTACATTTGATCTTTTTGCTCTGTGCTAGCTAACTTGTATCGTTTGTCAGGTTTACCATCTTTAGTAGTCATAGCATTACCATACTGATCTACCCTCATGTTCTCTACAACATCTGCAACAGCTGGATTGTTCTTAGCGTTTTCAATGTTAGAATTATTTTGATCGTCTCTAAACCTTTGTATGATTTTAGCTATTCTTTCTTTACCTTTAGAGTTATCGCCTTCACGATCTAGTGTAGCATCATATTTAGTGTATATATTTCCTAAAGCTTCTTTCGCTACTGTATAGTTATCGTTTTTATCTATTTGTTCTTTAACTTGATTTATTTGAGTATCAACAGCGTTTAGCTCATCTTCAAATTGTTTCTTTTGAGTACTAGTTAATGTTTCTTTATAAGCCGCAACTTGTTCAGCGGTTTGCACATCAGTCATGTCAGGCGTAACACCTGCTTTAGCTAACACATCTTGTTTTACAAATTGAATAGCCATAAACCTTTTTAGTTTATCACTACCAAGATTTAACATATCTACAGAAAGCATATCAACTTCCATACCCATGTCAGATAGATTTTCTGCCATAGTGAATAATAAAGCTTCTCTACCTTTTTCGTCCGTAGTATTTTGTATTAACTTACTTAAGTTCTGATTATTAACTTGAAGTTTGTTTACAGCTTTTTCAAATTTTTTGGTTTTACCGTAGGTTAATATACCACCGTAAGCTATTCCAGGTGATTGACTTACGCCGCTTACTACAACAGCTGAAACAGCTGTGTCATCAAGTTCACTTAAATCAAACTCACGATCTAATATACCATATTCAGTTACATATTGTTGAAGACCGTAAATAGAAGTTTCTTCTGCAATTTCACCCAAGGGTCTAGTCACTAGTGGTTTACCTATATAATTATATAATTGAGTTGGGTTGCTTTTAAAAACATTATTAGCTATATTTTTTATTTGTGAAGCACCTTGAAAATCTTTTAATAATTTAATCGAGTTAGGAGCTGTACCTATAATACCTGTAATTGTACCTTCAATTAAACCGTTAGCTACTGAAGCTCCTAATATTTGGTTGTCAGTAAGATCATTCATGGCTATCGTGTTGTTCACGTCTTCCATCATCTTTGTATATTCATACTGACCAATAATACCTTCTTTGTAAGCTGATTCTAATTTAGCTCTTTGTAGTTTAGCTTCTTTTACTATATCAGTTTTACCAAGAGTTAAATCTCTATATGTTTGAGTACCAGAAGTTAATCCAAATACGCTACCAACAGCTGCTTGCGTCATTCCCGTTGTTAAACCAATTGCGCTACCAGCGCCAGCTGTACCTATAGCTAAGACTAAATTGCCTGACTGTTGAGCTGTAGTTCTAAGAGCATATCTTAAAAAATCACCATCATCATACGCAAGCATTGTTTCGTAGTACTCGTTCTTCTTGTTTAATCTTCTTTGTTCTTCTATAGCAAAATCAGATCCAAGCAAGGTTGGTACTGTCAATAATAAGCTAGCAAAACTGTCGTTAATATCTTTAGCTAATAAACTACCAATATTGTATTCCTTGTTAGCTGTGTTAAAAGTGTTTTCATCTACACCACCTTTGTTAGCATAGTATTGTTCTATATCTAAATTTATATTATTTAAAGTTGCGGCGTAATCGCTTTGCAGCGTAGACATACTAAACTGTAAATCAATCATTTGATTAGCAGCTCTATTAAACTCTCTACCTTCTTGTTCTGTTAATACTCTTTCGTTTTCAATTTTTAATTGAGGTTTACCACCTATGTAACCTATTGTAATTTTAGTTCCTTCAGGAGCTTGGTTTATAATAGATTGAGATCTTTTAGCAAAAGTACTTGATATACTGTCATAAACTTTTTTAGTTTCTTCAACTCTATTAGTAACTTCTGTATTAAAGGTTTTTTCGTCTTCAGCTATAAACCTTTGAGATAAGTTTATTAATTTTTGATTACCATTTTCTTTTATAATACTTTCAGCTATAGTACTACTTCTATTACCTAATTCTTCAAGAGTTAAATCATTTATACCTTTACTAGTTATATCTTCTAAGCTTACACCTGATTGTATTAATTTAGTTTTTAGTTCTTCCGAAAGCCCTGACAAGTTTTTATATCTAGCAACTTGTTCATCTACACTTATGCCTTCTACGCCTTTTCTTTTATTACCTATTGAAGCTGCTTTTACAGTTTGAAAGTGAAGGTATAGTTCTGACTTATCTGAAGGCGTAATTTTATCACCTAATATTTTTTCAATATCGCTTTTAAATTGTTCTTGGTAATATTTTAATGGTGTTTGCTTATCTGTTTGTATAACATTTTTCTCTTGCTCTAACTTTTTATTAAATTCTAAAACAAATTCTTTTTGAGCTTGATAAGCGTTATCAGTTATAGTATTAAATATACTATTATCTTTACTCAACTTAGCTTTTAAATCTTTTATTTCAGAAGTTTCAATTAAAGGCTCTCCGTCTTTAGTAAGAGAATAATTTTTGTAAGTTACCTCGATTGGTTCACCTTCTTCTCTACTAAAGCCAATATTTTCTTTTTCTTCTATCAAGTCTATTTTATAGCCAGTACCTTCTAAAAGAGTATTTACATTAGACATGTCTTTGTCAGCCACTGCTTGGTCTAATGCTGTGTTTAAATTTATTTCAGATTTTTGATTACCAGTTAAAGCTTTATCTAGATTTTTAATTTTATTTAAAATATCTATAGACTCTTGCTTATCATTGAGACCCATGAATCCATCGTCTAAATCAAGAGTTACAGTGCCATCAGGTAGTTGTACTTTTAAAGCGTTACCTACACCAGTTGACTCAGTTACAAGCCAAGGATATTTTTGTTTTAATTTAGTTTTAACTTCATCTTCACCTTTACGTAGTATAGTTCTTGGTTCATCAAAATCTAATGGAGAAGAGTCGTATATATTTTGTAGATTGTTTTGAACTACTCTTATCTCGCTTTTTCTTCTACCTAATAGTCTAGGATTTGTAGGTAAATCCGAAGAAAGCTCTTCCAATTTCAATTCCAACTCGGATGCCCCCGGATATTTTTCTGGTGCTACATATGCATCCTCGTCTGCAACACCTGTTTGAAAATCCTCTTCTGCTTGTATTTCTTGGTCTGGCTCCGTTGGTTTTAAAGTCACATTATTTAAAACTTTAAATTCTTCTAGCGGTATACCAGCAGCTCTAGCAGCACCTTGAAGTTGATCTAACGTTACCTCAGTACCGTTTAGTATATAAATTTCCATATAATTTTATTTTGAATAGTTAGCGTATACTGACAGAACCACAGCTTCATCTACTGGTTTTGTTCCTGTCTGTAAACCTTCTTTGTCAACTTCATATATACCTTCTGGGTTATTACCTTGAGCTGAGAATTTTTTGTAGAAAGTTTTACCACCTGGAGTAGGTGTTATTGCGTTGAATAAATTTAAATCTCCTTTCTTAAGCTGATCTGCTATACTAGAAAAATATTCTTGACTTTCAGTTTTACTTTTACCATTATTGCTTTCAACACCAACAACTCTTGATTTTTCAGTTCTTTGTAGATATATAGTGTCACCAGCTTTATAAAGTTCACCAGTTATTGGATTTTTTACACCCTCAGCTATAGCTTTATTCAATATTAATTCTTGCTGTTTAGTACCAATAAACTTACCATCTTTACCGTATCCTTCACCGAGCTGCATCTGCACGTTTTGAGGAGTATTTCCAGTAGACTTATATTGATCTTTAAAATATCCTGAAAATATTTGAGTAGTCATATCATTAATAACAATAGCTTTTGCTTTCTCACCATCTACTTTGTTTAATTCTTTTGGATTTGCTAAAGAACCAATGTCTAATAAATAAGCTTGTCTTTGAGCTAGAGAAGTGTTTGGATCATTAAAAATAGATTCATATTGTGAATTCATTTCAATCTTATAAGCCGGGTCGTTCTGCATTTTATCTACATCTATTATTTCAAAATTAACAGTTTTTTGATAACCCGTTTTTTTACCTTTTGAATCAACTTCTATTTCGGTAGTAACAACAGGTTCTGCAGATATAAAAGAAGTGTTCCACTCGTCTTTGTCATTTAAAAATTTATTTTCTTTAAACACTTCTGATGGCTGTTGGATTCCAATTTTTTGTTGCACCATATCCATTCCATTCTTTGTAGAATAATTACTTATATTAATATCGTTTTTAAAAACATAGTAATCTTTTCCATCTATCTTTTCTAACTTAATTTTTTTAGATAATAATCCACCAGCTATCATGGCACCACCACCTTTTCCAGTCGATGTATTAACATTGGCAAGATATGCAGAGTTTGTAGGTATCTTAACAACAGACTTAACTATATTTTTTCCATTTTTTTCTATCAGTGTTCTAGAGGCTATAGATCCATCTCCAAAAATATTTGATGATGATCCCGATAAGTTTTGTAATGAAATAGTATTTATCAATTGTTCTCCATTAGTAGGGTCTCCAACTACAGTCATGTTTTCATCATGTAAAGAATCAATGTCTGCTATTAATTCACCCATTTGAGTTGTACTTGTTTTAGAATAATTTTCAAAATCACTAACAACACCAGCATACTTAGCTCTATCTTCGTCTGAAAGATCAGACTGAAACTCCATAGCCATGCGAGCTTCTAATGCTGCTTGTGCTTTAGTATTTATTACGCCTTTAAACTGATCAAACAATTCATCTGGTTTTTCTGTATCTAAATAACCTGCCTTTTCAACTGATTGTAAAAACTCAGTCTTTTGTTCGTTCTGCCTAATTAACAATTGATTTTTAAAAGCGCTTTGAGTGTCTTTTAATTTTTTTGCGTCTTTACGTTCTTGTCTTTTTCTTTCTCCATATACAACTAACGCATTACCAATTGATTTACCTATTTCTGCACCTACATTTACTTGCATAGGTGGTAACGTGAAGTCTGGTCCTGGTATACTATATCCCATGTTAACTTTTATTTTAAATTTTTATAATCCAGCGCTAATTGCACCACCAGCTATATTTCCAAGCCCGGTAAATATACCACTTACAGCGCTATCTCTATTAGACCTAGCCTGTGCCTCTCTTTGAGCTGCGCCAGTTTCTTTAGCAATGTTATAAGATATATCTGCATTGTCTCTATCTTCTTGTGCGTTAAACTCAAAAATATTTCCTTGAGCCTTAGCAGCTTGTTCTCGTTGACCCTCTGATATAGCAATACCTTGAATTCTTTGTTGCTCAGCAATTCTTTGTTGTTGCAACTGTTGTTCACCTTGTGCTCTTAATTTTTCGTTTTGAGCTTCTTGTGATTCTATAGATGCAGACACACCTTTTTTACTTCTTAATGCTGCTTGTGCTAATGCCGTTGCACCTCCTGCTCCAGCGCCAGTAGCAACCATTGCATCTAAAGAATTAGCCAAAGCAATATCGCTTTGCTCCATTTGTATTTCAGCTGCCTGCGTTGCAACACCTAAACTAGAAAAAGGATTTGACATTTGATTGCTAAGATCTGTAGCCATGCCAGCTAAACTCTGAACTCCTGCATACGGATTGGTAATGGTACTTCTACCGTCTTGAAGTTCTTTTACTTTAGCCGCTGCTCTTCTCTTGGCGCCTCTTGCGCCTCGCATTTGTTTATGTGCTTTTCCCGACTGGACTGCACCACCTATTACAGTTGCTGCAACTCCTGCTGCTATTGCTGCCATATTAAATATTTTTTATTAATTCATGTGATGGACTTTTATCTACAGTCCAACCTAATTTTTTATGAGTCTCTATCAAATGTTTATTTCTTCCAATACTAAACATATGTTTTTTACCTGCTAATCTACAAGTTTCTTCAGCTGTTAGTATTAACATTTCTAAAGCTTGCTTACGATCTTTTTCTCTATAATCTGGATTTGATACAACCCACTCAAATAAAACTCCATCTGAGTTAGTAAAGTATAAAAATCCAGCTACAATAGGTGTATTATCTTTGTACACCATAAGACCACCTGTTCCATTGTCTGGCAAAAAACCTTTTGCTGGAGTAACCCATTCAGGCCATTTACTCCACCACTCTACTAATGTATTCCAGTCGGATTCTATTAGTTGTCTTACTTTTAATTCCATATAATTTAATTTAACTACTAGCTACAAACGTAGTGTTAACCGCAAACAATTCTTTTGCACCACCTGGGTTTGTGTAATCATCATTTTCAATAGTTATAGTACAATAATAAGCTTTTATCCCTGTCATGTCTGGACCAAATCTAACCTCTCCAGGTTGTGTTTGATCTGTACTGTTGTTAACTAGATTAGCATAGTATTTATTTTCTTTTCTAACAAAACCAGCATACTCTCTATTGTAAGGTGGATCTTGTGTACCAAAAACAGTTTGATAACCACCTCTAGCTATTGCTTGTCCAAACGTAGGTGTTCCTTGTTGAGGGTCTATAATATATTCACCTTCATAATAACTTAATACAGGATTTGTAGTATCCCTAAGTTTAGGAGGTAACAACCATATAGGTTCGCCTGTAAAAAGATCTAACTCAAAGCTATCTGAGCCGGTTATATCTGAAACAAAAGATTTTACACCCCAACCATTGCTACCTTCGTAATTAACAGTTTTAAATACTTTGCTAGTTTCAACAGATGGATTGGCTACAAAAGTTATATTAGACTTACTTTTTTCGTCATAAAAACTAGCTCTATCTACATCAGTACTATTGTGTACCCAAACATTATCTTTTTGCCCACTAACATTGTTTACACTATAAAATCTATTAGCTAAGCTAAACATCCATCTAGGTTTAAACGTATAGAACGACGGCCAACCTAATACTTTTTCATCAAATTGTAACGTGTTGTATATAGCTTGTGGAGTGTCGTCGTTTTGTTGTAAAGATAACGTGTATTGCTTTGTATATATATCCCAGCCACCTACTATTTTTCCAGGTAAATTATTAGAATCTACAATGCTTAATGTATCTCTAAAGTAATCTATCATTCCATAATTAGAAACTTCAGTGATACCGTCTCTAGATAATCTTAATACAGCATTTCTGTTTTTGTCTACAAAATATTTTCTATAACCATAAACAGCAAAACTTTCTGGGTTATCCGCTATACCAAAGTTGCCAGCATAAGGAACTATTTGACCTATAACTAAGTTAAGTTGACTTACTGGTACGCCACCACCTTCTGCAGTATATATCGCGTCTTTATCTATTAGTGCTCTATTTACTTTTTTCTCTGAAAATATAATCAAGTTAGTATCTTCTGCATAAAGTCTTTGTATACTGCCATTAGCAGGATCAGTTGCTTTAGTTATTTCAGAACCAACAGGAAATTGATTTGTTTGATTTACACCATTTCTAGAATTAAATATACCTGAATAAATCATGGCATTACCTCTAATACTACCTTGTGGTTCTTCTTCTACTAAATAAGCTTTAGCACCTAATGAAGTAGACGTATTGTTAAATCCTCCTCTAATTCTTGCTTCTTCAACAGCCCAGTTTAGCGGATTGTTTGCCTGTGGAAAAACTTCTGTTGGTTCTAATGGATCTGGAGCAACTCCACCCCAACCACCTACAGTAGGTGGTATACCTCTAGATCCCCACCATTGCGGTTGAAAATTGGTATCGATGCTTTTCTTTAAAGTGAAAGAATTAAAATATTTAACTTCTATTAATGCCATTATATATTAGATTACATGTTTTATAATCACTTTACTATCCACTGTTAGCTACACCTGTTCCTGCTATAAACGTACCTGTAGTTGGATTTACTTCTTTAGACCAAACTCTTAAACTTTGTAATGTACTCCCAGATGCTGAGTTAGTAGCTGACACCTCTGCTGCTTCTGCAAATTTTTGATTACTTGTAGTGTTAGGTAATGTGTTTCCTAGTGGTGGTGTAAAATTACCACCGGTAGCTGTGCTAGCCATATAAGCAACATAAGTTCCTGTGCCAGTGTAACCAGTAAAAGGTATTGTTAAATCTGGATCTTGAAAAAATGTACTTACATATCTATGTACAGGTTCTCTTGCGTAAACTGTTTGAGTTATTGAACTAGAACCACTATTTAAAGCATCTTGCTGCGTAGCCTGTAAAGATGTTCTTAGCTTATAAACAAAAGCTCTTTGTGGACCTAAGTCATAAAAGAAATCTCCAATTTCTATTTGTATAGGTACAGTACCTCCAAAGCTACCAGCACCAGCAATTGCTTTTGGTCCACCAGATGCACATGACTGGCATGTAAAACAATCTCCTCCAAATCTTTGAGTTACAATTCTGTATTCACCAAAACAAGGTGTGAGTCCATATGTTGGACTTTCTCCTACGGCAACAAATTTACTTATAATAGTATTACCAACATTACCACCTAAAGAAGTTGAGTTTTGACTAGTATATCTTAAAAAGTTTTGATTTGGCTGACCTACACTACTAATAAAACCACCATTTAGTTGACAACCAAAATTTTGATCATAATCTCTACTACTAATATTATTTGCTGAAGCGCCTACATGCGTTCGATCTGATTGTATAGGATTAGTTTGAGTCGATCCAGAGGTTAAAGCTGAATTCCAAGATAATATATTACCTTCAATATCAACAGCAGCTCTCCAAGCACTTGAAGGCGAAGGTCTGTATTCTATAGCCCAAGAAAAATCAATACTATTATAAGAGCCAAATGCTCCGTAATTTGCAGGTGGAATTGTACCTATAATACGTAAAAACCCTGTTCCTTGCGTTAACGCCGCTGGTGTTCCGCTAGATGGGATCTGTTCAGTTCTTAATCTGTTATCAGTAGCTGTTGGTGTAACATTATATGAACTACACGTTGCGTTATATATACTGCCTTGTAAAGCTAACGCTGACGACGCTGCAGCATTTCCTACAGATGGGAATATTCTAGGGAACGAAGATGTAGTGCTAGCTACATTATCAAAAGCATTAGTAAGACTATTATGTAAACTAAAAATAACTGACTCATTAAAAGCTTGAAAAGCAAATGGAGTATTATTAGCACTGCTAAATGATCCGTCAGCTAAAGTTTCACCTATTGTTAAAGAAAACGAACAAAAATCAAAAGTTGAATCTTGAGCTGTAAGTTTTATTTTAAAGTTATATCTACCGCTAGCTGTTCCTGGTGCAACTTCTGATAGTTCACCAGTTGCTGCGTCAATTATAAATACACCTGTAGCGGGCGAACCTCCTTGCGATACTGTGTCTATAGACCATTGTAAACCAACCTGATTTTCGCTTAATGGGACAGATGCTGGAGCTCCATAGTTAGCACCATTAGTTCCATATAGTTTTAAAATAGTACCTATTATACCGTAGTCTACAACTACTTGACTCGGTGGGCATACCTTTGCGTAATCTAAAATAGGTGGAGCTGGTACTGTTGCTGATGGGTTTTGACCCCATTGCTGTGGTACAGTTGCAAAAGTTTCACCTCCAACTATAATAGCTGGTAAATTGTCAAGCACAGTAACATTAGCAAGAGGCGTATATGTAAATACTTTTTGTGGGGGTGGTGATACAGTTGAATCATCATCACTTACCGTTAAAACTATATTAAACTTTTGAGAATCTATATCTGCCGCCGTGTTTGTTGAAAATAATCTATAAGATTTATTTACAATTATAAAAGTATCCCAAACATAAGAAGTTGTGGCAGACCCAGTGTAATCTATATAATTACCTGGTCCAGCAGGTGTTGATGCAGTACCTTTTATTTGTAACAAATCAAAATCTGAAGTTACATTAACTCCATTAAAATCTGTAATACTAAAATTTACTACAGTTACGTTTTGTATCTCAGTGGTTGTAGTGTCTTCAAACCAAAATGGTCCACAGACTACAGATCTATATCTACCAAGTTCACCATTGTCTGGTATTGGTGGTGTAGCTGGGGCTCCACCTGGTTCAGGAGAACCTTGAACTACTGGATCCCATGGAGCTGTTGGATCATATATACCCCAATACTCATTAAAAAAGAAATTAAAATTTTGAGTAGAAAATATAGTTTGACCACCAGTGGCTTCTACTTGCTCATTTAATTCATCTATTCTACCGCTTGTACTTGTCTCCCAATATATATCTAATCTTGATTCTGTAGGTTCTGTTTCATAAACTGCTAGATTAAAAATAGAGTAATTAGGAGGTGGAGGTGTTGGTACTATTTGACCTATTTGATTAGTTGTACTAATTCTACCTATTAATGGATTTGATTCTGCTTCATAAAAAGAATCACTAAAAGCAGTTGGAAAAGTCGGCGCCGTTGGGTCTATGTTAAAAAGTTCAAACTCAGTAGATATTGTAGATACAGTGTCTGAAAATCTAGAAGGATAGTATTGTTGATTAACAACACCAAAATCTGTTGCTGGCGTGTTTGACGGTATTTGATCTGTATTTTCTACTCTACCAAATAACTGTACAGAACTTCTAAATTGTTTTTGATCAGGACCAACTTCACTTAAATCTCTTGGAACTTTATTTATATTATCATTTAATAATACTACATGTGATGTTAGACCTAGTTCTTTCGTTGGATCATCAGGATATGAAGCTAGTATACCAGGTAGATAAACATTATAGTAATCTTGCTCTTGTT